>Ga0209800_10002901_pt1 | contig 14369 bp, 15 predicted proteins | sample Higcelweek8metaG_FD_187174 | JGI IMG/M metagenome (GOLD analysis project Ga0209800, IMG submission 187174) | Freshwater pond sediment microbial communities from the University of Edinburgh, under environmental carbon perturbations - High... | ecosystem: Environmental > Aquatic > Freshwater >...
GCGGACAGGGCATCGGCGTAAAGCGTGCCGCCAAGCGCGATGTTTGAATCTTGCGCTAATTGTTCCATCAGGCGTGGCGCGACGCCATTTTCGATGAAGAGTTTTCGAATGCCTTCCGTTTTGATTTGTTTGAGTAGCGCGCTGATATCGGCTGCCGAGGGTTCGGCCTCGGTGCTCAGTCCCACGGGTGAGATAAAGGTTACGCCATAGGCTTGCCCAAAATAACCGAAGGCATCGTGGTTGGTGATGATTTTGCGTTTGTTTTCTGGAAGGGCCGCAATAGCGGCGCGTGTGGTCAGGTCAAGGTGCGCCATTTGCGTTTGATAGGCTTCGGCGCGGGCTTGTATGGTTTTTTGCAAGGATGGCCGCGCCGCGCTTAACGCTGCCGCAATATTGCGGACGTAAAGCTGCGCGTTCTTTAAATCTTGCCAAGCGTGCGGATCGACGACGTCTTCACCGTCTTCTTTCATAAGGCGCGGGCGCACCCCCGCCGAGGCGACGCAAAGCTTGGCCTTGGTGCCGGATGCGTCGATCAGACGGCTCAACCACCCTTCGAAATGCAGGCCGTTAATGACGATAATATCCGCTTGAGCGATCTTTTTGGCATCGGCGGGGGTGGGTTGATAGACATGCGCATCGCCATCGGGGCCAACCAAAGACGTGACGGTGACGGCCGAGCCGCCGGTTTCCTGCACCATATCGCCCAGAAGACTGAAGGTCGTGACCACGTTCAACGGCGGCTCGCTTGCGGCGCGCGCGGGGGCGATAATCAGGTTAAGCGCCAAGCAAAGCAGGGCTAAACGAGCAAAAGACATGGGCGACTCCATCAAGAGGAAGCAAGGATGATTGCGCAGAAAGGCCATTCTGCTATAACCCTTTTTCACCACAAAGGGGAGAGGCGTCGTTTATGTTCGACCTCAGTTTATTTCAGCGGCTGCTTGTGGCGGCATTTTTATCCGGCGTGATCGGCGCGATAACCGTTTGGGCCATGAAGGGGTAAGGCTGTATGAGCACCGCCTTGATTACGCTTGAAGACGTGACGGTTCATTATGGGCCGCATCTGGCGTTACAACGGATTTCCGGGCAATTTGGCGCGGGAACTTTGACGGCGATTGCTGGGCCGAATGGCGCAGGCAAAAGCACGCTTTTGAAAGTGATCGCGGGCTTGCTGCGTCCCAGCAAAGGGCGCGTCACGATTGCGCCGGAGGTGCGCGCGTCCATCGGCTATTTGCCGCAAATCAGCGCAAGCCAACGCGACTATCCGCTCAGCGTAATGCAGGCCGCAAGCACTGGGCTTTGGCCTGAAATCGGCAATGCCGGACGGCTGACGCCTACGCTCAAAGATCGCGTTCGCGCGGCGCTGGCCGAAGTGGGCTTGGCCGGGTTTGAATTGCGGCAGATCAGCGCGCTTTCGGGCGGCGAGTTTCAACGGCTGCTTTTCGCGCGTTTGATTTTGCAAGATCCGAAAGTGCTTCTTTTGGACGAGCCTTTTGCCGCCATTGATGCCGAGACGACAGCGCGATTGATTAAGCTGCTCTTGCGGTGGCATGGACAGGGCCGCACGATTGTGTGCGTGTTGCACGATCTGCTTTTGATCCATAAATATTTTCCAGATTCGTTCGTTTTAGCAGGCAAATGCATGGGGCGCGGCCATACGCACGATTTGTTTGAACAAAAGCTTTTGTCGTTCGATCTCGATATGGCCGAGTTGCATGATCCGGAACACGCGGAGGGCCCTCATGACGCTGATTGATTTTTTCATCGCGCCTTTTAGCGATTATGCTTTTATGCGCCGTGCGCTTGCGGCGGCTGTGATTTTAGCGATGGGTGGCACGCCGCTTGGTGTCTTTATGATGCTGCGTCGGATGACGCTTGTGGGCGATGCGCTTTCGCACGCGATTTTGCCGGGCGTTGCGGTTGCTTTTCTGGTGGCCGGGCTTTCGGTTTGGGCGATGACGCTGGGCGGATTGATTGCCGCGATCATTGTGGCTTTGGCGGCTGTGTTTTTGGTGCGCACGACGCAACTCAAGGAAGACGGGGCCTTTACGCTGCTTTATCTCTTGTCCTTGGGCGGCGGCGTGACGTTGCTGTCGCTTAAGGGGAGCGGCGTGAATCTCCTGCATTTATTGTTTGGCAATATTCTCGCGATTGATGCGCAAACGCTGATGCTGACGGCGGGCGTGAGTAGTCTGTCCCTTTTTGTTTTGTGCGTGTTGTACCGGCGGCTGGTGATCGATGGCTTTGATCCGTCCTTTCTTGCCGTAGCGGGCAATGGGCGCGGCGCGGTGTGGACAAGCCCTCTCTTTTTCGTGCTTTTGATGATCAATCTGGTGGCGGCGTTTCAAGCGCTCGGCACGCTCATGGCCTTAGGGCTTATGATTTTGCCTGCGCTCGCCGCGCGGTTTTGGGTGCGCAATATCGACAAGCTCATTCCGCTTGCGATGGGGCTTGCCGTACTTTCTGCCGTGGCGGGGTTGCTGCTTTCGTTTTATCTCGATGTGCCGTCAGGCCCCGCCATTGTTCTCCTCGCGGGGATGGGCACGCTGCTTTCGGCGCTAATCGGTCGGGTCGGAAGCGTCAGGCTTTATCGTACGCGGGGCCGTTAGAACAGCTTACCTTCTTCATATTTATCATAGACATAGCCAGCACCAGCGCCGACGGCGCCGCCGATGACTGTGCCGCAGGAAATGCAGCCGCCCGTCATAATGGTTGTGGCTGCGCCTACGCCCGCGCCGATGGCGGCGGTGGAGAGCACGCGCTCCTGCGTGGTCGAAAGGTCGCTGCACGCGCTGAGCGCGGCAAGGCCCAAAAACAAAAAGCCCACGCGGACAAAGGCCGGGACGGGTTTGTAGCAAGAGGCTAAGGATGACATGAGACACCTCGAAAAAATCATATATCTAGCTCGTAGCAGAAGATGGTTACGAAAAGGTTGATGAATCATGAATCAAACGGCAGACTCCGTTGTGTGTGGTATAAAAAGCTGACGGCCTCTTTTGAAGGATTCTTGTTATGCGTTACGTCTCGACCCGTGGCCAAGCCGCGCCGACTGACTTTTCCGGCCTTTTGCTTGAAGGGCTCGCCAGCGATGGGGGGCTTTATGTGCCAGACGCGTGGCCGCAGGTTTCCTTGGATGTGCTTCGCTTGTGGAAAACCTTGCCCTATGCCGAACTAGCTGCGCGGGTTTTAGCAAAATTCGCGCCCGAGATTCCGGCTGAAGATTTGCTGTCGTTGACGCGGCAGGCTTATGCGCCCGATGTTTTTTCCCATGCGCGTACCGATAGCGCGTCCGAGCGGATTTTCCCGGTGCGCGGGCTTGAAGAAAATCTATATTTGCTCGAGCTGTCGAACGGCCCGACGTTGGCGTTTAAAGATGCAGCCATGCAGGTGCTTGGCCTTTTGCTTGACTATGCGCTTGAAAAGCAAAATCAGACCTTGACGATTTTGGGCGCAACGTCCGGCGATACGGGCAGCGCGGCCATTCACGCGTTGCGCGGCAAAAAACGGATCAAGGTCGTCATGCTTTCGCCTGCGGGCCGCATGAGCGCTTTTCAGCGGGCGCAAATGTATAGTGTGCTGGATGAGAATATTTTAAATATCGCCATCGAAGGCACCTTTGACGATTGCCAAGATCTTGTGAAAACGCTCAACGCCGATGCGGCGTTTAAAGCCAAGCATCGTTTAGGAGCCGTGAATTCCATGAACTGGGCGCGGGTTGCGGCGCAGACGGTTTATTATATTTCAGCCTATCTGCAAGCCGCGCCGCAGATCGGCGATCCCGTTTCGTTTTGTGTGCCCAGCGGCAATTTTGGCAATGCGTTTGCCGGGCTTGTGGCCAAAATGATGGGCGTGCCCGTGGGGCGGATTGTCGTGGCGACAAATGAAAACGATGTGCTGTATCGTATGTTCACGACGGGATGTTATGCGCCCCGCGCGGTTGCGCTTGCGACCTCGTCGCCGTCGATGGACATCACAAAAGCCAGCAATTTTGAGCGTGCTGCTTTTGAAGCGGCGGGACATGACGGCGCTTTGGTTGCCGCGCAATGGGCACAGCTTGCGCAAAAAGGCAGCATCGATTTTGCCACGGCTTATCCGGCGCAATGGGCGCGGTTTAAGGCCTTAGGCTTGGTCGCGACGACAAGCACGCACGCGGATCGTGTGGCGCAGATCAAAGGGCTTTATGAAAAAACGGGCCTGTTTATCGATCCGCATACGGCGGATGGCCTGAAAGGTGCGCTTGAGGTGCGGCAGCCGAACGAAACGATGATCGTGCTTGAAACGGCGCAGGCCGCGAAATTCGCAGCGACGATTCAAGAAGCGCTCGCGTGCGCGGCCCCGGTGCCCGCAGGGTTTGAATCGTTGCTTGCCGCGCCGCAACGCGTGGAGAACATGGCTGTCGATGCCGCGGCGTTGCGGGCGCGCATTGAACGCTTCTAAGCTTTACGCCGCTCACGCAGCAGCGCATGAAAGTGAAGCGGATCAAGCGCCTTGCCGTTCGGGTCGCGCGGCAGATAAAAATCATGCAGACGGGAAAGATAAAAACGCAATGCGGCAAGGCGTAAGGCCAGCGGCCAAGCTTCGCGTTCTTCCGGCGTGAGCGCAAGCGCGGATTCACGCCCGCGCAGGAGAGCGGCCTCTTTTTGCGGGTCAAGCCTGACCGTATTTTCCTGCAGGCACCAATCGTTTGCAACGATGGCTAGCTCATAAAGCAAAGAGCCATCGCTGGCGCAAAAGCCCCAATCAATAACCGCGCCCAACGACCCATCGGGATGAAACATTACGTTGTTGCGGAAGATGTCGGCATGAATAGGCCCGCGCGGGAGGGCGCGACCCTCGGCGCTTTGCCAAAAGGCGCGTTGCACGGCCATCTCATCGGCCAGTTCCGTTGCGGTGGCTTTATCTAAAATAGGCATGAGCTTGGCCGCTGTTTCTTCAAACCAAGGCCAACCGCGTGGGTTTGTGCGCGTCCATGTTTGACAATGCGCCGGGCCTTCTTTGGCCATACGACCCAAAAACGTGCCGATGCTCTCGATTTGTTGGAGAGAAGGTCGTTCAACCCAAGCGCCCTCAACCCATGGAAAAAGCGAAGCCGGTTTGCCATTCAGCGGCGCAAGTACGGCCCCTGTTGCATCGGCGATGGGTGGGCAGGTTGGCAACCCGCTTTGCGCCAAACAGACGGCGAGGGAAAGCGGCCCTTGCGGTTCGGTGCGCTCGAACAAACGCAAGCAAGCTTGCGTGCCATCGACCAAGGTGACGCGGTAAACGCTGTCTTCGACGCCTTCTTCAATGGGCGACAAGGTTCGCGCGGCGGGGAGGTTCCGTTTGTGGAGCCAGACTTGAAGTTCATTTAAAGAAACAAGGGTCCAAACTGTCATGGAGATCTCGCTGAAAAAGAAGTGTCCGAAAAAAGGAACTTTTGCGAGGAAGTCTGGAGCGGAACGTCAACGTCAGGCCGCAGACAAAAGAGCGAACGGCTTTACGCCGTCGTTCGCAGCGTAAGTTGTGTCAAAAAGGAAAAAAAGACCTTTGCCATAAGGGCTATCGTAAGGGAGGGGTGAAGGCGAGGCAAGGGGGATATTGGGAGGCGAAGTTTTCCTTTGAATCCCGTCAACGCATCACAAGGCGGGTAGCACGATTCTGCTTGTGCTTCGGCTTCCCTTGCTGCGCGGCAAACGCTAAGTTCAGTCTTTGCTTTTGGCTCGTTCTCACTAAGCTTTTTGTGGTCAAAAACATTCGTTCCTTATGTTTTTGACCCTTCGGGCGCCCGTGCTTCGCACGCTGCGTCCAAAACGCTCCTATGGTCGCGTTTTGTGAACCCATTCCATGGGTTCAGGTCTATAACGACCTTACCATTAACAGAAAAGCCCCCAAAAGGGGGCTTTTCTGTTAATGGTGACCCCGATGGGACTTGAACCCATGGCCCTCTGATTAAAAGTCAGATGCTCTACCAGCTGAGCTACGAGGTCACGTGAGACAGAAGGCTGGAACCTATGAAGCTCATGGCTTCAGGTCAACCCCAAAGTGCGTTTTAAGCTTCAAGAAGGCGATTTTCTCAGGAAAGAGCCAAGAAACGGTTAACGGGGGGCTAATCCCGGACTTCCGTCACGACCTTTTTGCGGCCTGTTTCCGTGCCGAGGCGCTTTTCCATCGCTTTGAGGATTTGCGGGCTGACAAAGGAACTGACGTCCCCGCCGAGCACGGCAATCTCTTTCACAAAGCGCGAGGAGATGAACTGATGCCGGTCTGAGGCCATCAAAAAGACCGTTTCGACCTCTTTGCAAATGCGGTGGTTCATGCCTGCCATTTGGAATTCATATTCGAAATCCGAGACGGCGCGCAGGCCGCGGATGACCATTTCTGCGCCGACTTCCTGCGCATAATGCATGAGCAGCGTGTCAAACGGGCGCACTTCGATTTTCGCGCCTTTCGCTAAAAGCGGTTCGATTTCGGCTTCAACCAGCTTGACTCGTGTCTTGGTATCGAAGAGCGGGCCTTTGCCGCTATTTCTTGCAACGCCAATAATGAGCTGATCAACGATTTTTGAAGCGCGGCATATGATCTCAAAGTGTCCCAGCGTGATCGGATCGAACGTACCGGGATAAATGCCAATGCGCGGTTTGGCGGTCACGGGCTTTTCCTATGACAATGATTCTCTTGCAACCCTCTTGGGTTTCGCCAAAGGGTTTAGCGGCCCCCATAGCTCCTGTCAAAGGGCTTTATCACTTGTATGACTAAGGATACTTTGCATGAAAGTATTTAAGAAAAGGCAGAATTCCATTATAATCCAGATCCCGCATAAGAATAAGAAGGAGATTTTTCAATGGCACACGATAAAAAAGAGAGCGTTCCTTCTGTTCCCGTTGCGTCGGCTGAGCCGTTCGCTTTTGCAAAATCGGCCTGCATAATGTGCTCAGACTGCGCACACCGCAGGATTGTCGGGCATGATGAGACGGGCGATAAAATTCTCGACGTGATTGGTTTTCTTGCCTCGAAAATGACCGTACTGAACGAAAAATCGGGCGGGCTTTATTTCTGCGCTGCTTATGGCCGTGGCAAACCTGATGGCGTTGTGCGCAAAGTTTCTGGCGGCACGCGCTCCTCCTATGTCATGACGGCAGGCCCTTATGTCGGCTATGTGCTGGAAGGGCGTCTTCCGATTGGCCCTGTTTTGAACAGCACAGGGCAATGCACCGCGTTCAAGCCTGCGCCGCCGCGCACGCTGAAAACGTTTCTGGCTCTCTTCAAGCTTTAAACGATTTCTTCCGCTTCGCCGGTTTCTTCCTGCTCATCCAACGCCGCGACGGAGACGACGCGTTCGTTCTCGTCAATACGGAAGAGCGTGACACCCTGCGTTTTGCGGCCCGCTACGCGCACATCCGTGATGGGCATGCGAATGATCTGGCCGCCATCGGTGACCAGCATCACATCTTGCCCTTCTTTGATCGGGAAGGTCGCGACGATGGCACCGTTGCGCTCCGCCATTTCCATATTCCAGATGCCTTGGCCGCCGCGCCCTGCCGTACGATATTCGTAAGACGAGGTGCGTTTGCCGTAGCCGCGCGCCGAGACGGTAAGCAAATATTCTTCCGCCGAAGCCAATTGCGTAAAGCGTTCGGGGGAGAGCGAAACATCGATGCCCCCCTCATCTTCATCGCTTGAGATTTCGATTTCGTCAGCGCCGGCCATCTGCCGTTTTTGCTTGAGGTACGCGGCCCGCTCTTCGGGCGAGGCGTCCATGTGCAGCAAGATCGACATCGAGATGACCGCGTCGTCTTTGGCGAGGCGAATGCCGCGCACGCCGGTGGAGGTGCGGCCCGCGAACACGCGGACATCTTCGACCGGAAAGCGGATGGCTTTGCCTTGAAGCGTGGCGAGCAAAATATCGTCCTCGCCCATGCACGTGCGAACGGCGATCAAGTGATCGCCTTCTTCAAGCTTCATCGCGATCAAGCCGTTGGCGCGCACGTTTGAGAAATCGGAAAGCTTATTCCGGCGCACGGTGCCTGCCGCCGTCGCAAAGATGACGTTCAGGTTTTCCCATGTGCCTTCGTCTTCCGGCAAATGCAGCGTGGTCGTGATGGTTTCGCCTTGTTCCAGTGGGAGCAGGTTGACGAGCGCCTTGCCACGCGCTTGCGGCGTGCCGAGCGGGAGCTTGTAAACCTTCAGCTTATAAACCTTGCCCAGCGAGGAGAAGAACAACATTGGCGTGTGGGTTGAAGCGACGAAAATATCGGAGACGAAATCTTCATCCTTCGTGGCCATGCCGGTGCGGCCTTTGCCGCCGCGTTTTTGGGCGCGATAGGTCGAAAGCTGCACGCGCTTGACATAGCCCGTGTGACTGATTGTCACGACCATATCTTCGCGTTGGATCAAATCTTCGACATCGGTTTCGAATTCTTGTTCTTCGATGGTCGTGCGGCGCGGCGTGGCATAGCGCTCGCGCACCTCCATGATTTCTTCTTTCATGATGGTCAGAATGCGCGTGCGGTTGGCGAGAATATCAAGGTAATCCTTGATCTCATCCACGACCGCGCGCAGATCGTTGCCGATCTTGTCGCGTTCAAGACCCGTGAGGCGGTGCAGCTTCAAATCCAAGATGGCTTTGGCTTGCGTTTCGCTCATGCGGTAGGTGTGATCTTCACGGATCCCATCTTCATCGACCAGCGCGATAAGCGGCGCGATGTCGGCGGCGGGCCAAGCCTTGGCCAGCAATTGTTCTTTGGCGACGGACGGATCGGGTGCTTTGCGGATGAGTGCGATGATTTCGTCGATATTGGCGACCGCAACGGCCAAGCCCAGCAAAATGTGGGCGCGGGCCCGCGCTTGCTCCAGCGCGAACAGGGTGCGGCGCGTGATGACTTCTTCGCGGAAGGCGATGAAGGCGGTGAGCACGGCCTTGAGGCCCATCAATTCCGGGCGGCCATGATTGAGCGCCAGCATATTCACGCCAAAGCTGGTTTGCAGCGGCGTGTGTTTGAAGAGCTGATTCAAAACAATGTCGGCCATCGCGTCGCGCTTGATCTCGATGACGATGCGCACGCCGTCGCGATCGGATTCATCGCGCAGGTCGGAAATGCCTTCAATCGTTTTGCTTTGCACGCATTCGGCGATGATTTCGATGAGGCGCTTTTTGTTTTGCTGATAGGGGATTTCGGAAACGATGATCGCTTGGCGGTCTTTGCGAACTTCCTCGACGCTCGTGCGCGCGCGCATGATCACGCTGCCACGGCCCGTGTGTGCCGCGGCGCGGCAGCCGGTGTGGCCAAGGATCAAACCGCCGGTTGGGAAATCGGGGCCGGGGACGATTTGAAGCAGCTCTTCCGAAGAAACGGCGGGGTTGTCGATGGCGACGATACAGGCATCGCAAATCTCGCCCAAATTGTGCGGCGGAATGTTGGTGGCCATGCCGACGGCAATGCCGCCCGCGCCATTGACGAGCAGGTTCGGATAACGCGCCGGAAGCACAACAGGCTCAAGCGTGATTTCGTCGTAGTTCGGCTGGAAGTTGACGGTGTCTTTATCAATATCTTCCAAAAGCGATTCAGCGGATTTGGCCAGACGCGCTTCGGTGTAACGCATCGCGGCGGCGGGATCGCCATCCATTGAACCAAAGTTGCCCTGCCCATCGATGAGCGGCAAGCGCATCGAAAAATCTTGCGCCATGCGCACCATGGCATCGTAAATCGCGGCATCGCCATGCGGGTGATATTTACCCATGACATCGCCAACGATACGCGCTGATTTTTTATACGGCTTCGTGCTGTCGTAGCCGCCTTCCTTCATGGCGTAGAGAATGCGCCTGTGCACCGGTTTCAAGCCATCGCGCACATCGGGAAGCGCACGGCTGACGATGACGCTCATCGCGTAATCGAGATAGGAGCGGCGCATTTCGTCTTCGATGGCGACGGGCGAAATATCGGAAGGAAGAGGCGGTAAAGTCGTGGAGTCTGTCACAAGAGAACCTGTCGGTTTTGTTTGTTCGTTCGGGAATCAAAAAGAGGCGTTCCCAAGCGCCAAAAAGTAGCATTTTGGTCGCCAAAGGCCAAACGAAAAAATACAAAAAAGGTCTTTTATTTTAGGAGGTTAGATCAGCGCGCTCTAGTCACCAAAATCGGGGAGCGGCGGGGGCTGGTCATTGCGATATTGGCGCGAGAATTGAACAGCCAATTTTCCCAAAGCGTCATTAACGGCGCGCCGGTGGCTGGTTTGCGTGCTGCTGACAATTAAGCCGCCGCGCCAATAGGTGACATAGACGCTGCGTGGCACGCGAACCGGCACAATTGTCAAGGTTTCGCGCGACTGGGCCGTCAACGAAATCCATGAAGTGCAATCAAAGCCTTGCCGCTCCAGCGTCACGACTTCAGGGGAAAGATCAATGCGTGAGGTCGTTCCCGTTTGTATTGCTGGCGCTTCGAGCGCGGAATAAGCGGGGGCGCCGTCTTCTTTAAGTTTTTTAAGGATCAGATCGGACATATCGTTTGCGGAAAGACCGCAAATGTCGCTTGAAGCATCATCGCCGAGTTTGGGTTGCTTGACCAAAATTTCCTGAATGCCCAAAAGCGCGGGCGCCGAGCCTTCCGCTTGCGCCGCAAGCGGCGCAAGGCAGAAGCTCAGCGCAACAAGAAGGGCCAAGCCCCCTTTTTTATTCCCGGTCATCGCGGCGCGTGCGCTCAATCCGTTCATGGCGTTCCTGTGCTTCGATGGTGAGGGTGGCCACGGGGCGAGCCTCAAGGCGCTTGACGCCAATCGGGTCTCCCGATTCTTCACAATAACCATATTCGCCATGGCGGATACGATCAAGCGCTTCATCAATCTTGCTGATGAGCTTACGCTGACGGTCGCGGGCGCGAAGTTCGAGCGCGACCTCCGTTTCGACGGAGGCTCTGTCGGTAATATCCGGCTCACGCATACCCCCTTCGCTTTGCAAATCTTGCAAGGTGCCGTCGGCGTCACGGATGATCTCAGCCTTCCACGACACGAGCTTCAGCCGGAAATACTCCAGCATGGTGGGGTTCATATAAGCTTCTTTTTCGGTAGGCTTATAAGAGTCAGGCACTGTAACCATACGTAAGGGCTCCTTGAAAGAGGCTGAAAAAGGGTCGAATCTTAAACGCGGGTGAATTTGGCTAATTCTACCTGCGCACGCAAGTCGATTTCGTCGAGAATACCGGATAATTTTGGATCTGTGATCTCTGGCCGCCTCGAGTTAACCACTTCGGCCAGGCGAAGCAGCTTGGCTTTGGTGAGCGTGCCGTCCAAAAGATCGAGGCGAATATCGTCTAGCTTTGCCAAAAGGTCTTCAGCGCGGAGCTTGCCCTTGGCCGCGCGGGCCAGTGCATCGTCAACCTCTTGAATATTAAGGACGCCGGACACCGTGCCAATGGCGCTGGCATCACTGGCCGCGCTGGTACCCTCTGTTTCATCCAAATGATCGGAAAAGTCAGCACTACTCGTCCCGCTCGATTTGCTTTTACGGCGAATCGGCGAGGTCGTTTGGATGGGTCCCGTTCCGTCAATGCGACTTATCATGCTTTTATCCTACAACGTCTCGCGTCGAATGTGAACGTGGGGATCTTCCGGTCTTGGGGCAAGGGGCGGCAAAAGATTCCGCTTGGCCTTTCATTTCGGGGTAGAGCTTGCCCGTTTCCGCGCATCATAAGGCAAAAGCCTTCGCAAAGGCACCCTTATTTTTCATGAAGAATCATGCGGATAGGCCTTGATCTCTGCCCCCCGTTTTTCTGGCACGGGGTTTGCGTAGAGGAGGGGGAAGGATCAGGAGTTTTTATGACCAGCACACTTTTTACATGTCTCTTCTCTTTCTCTCTCCCCTCGTCGGGTGTGGCTAGCCGTGCCACCCGTCGGTCCCTATGCACGGCTCTGGTCATGGCGCTTTTGGTCCTTCCCTCTTTTCAGGCGCAGGCCGCTTCACGGTTGAAAGATATCGTTGATTTTGAAGGTGTGCGCGACAATATGCTCATTGGGTACGGCCTTGTCGTCGGCCTCAATGGCACCGGCGATGGGCTAACGAACTCGCCTTTTACGGAAACGTCCCTTGTCGGCATGCTTGAGCGGCTCGGCGTGAATACGCGCGGCTCCACGATGAAGACCAAAAATGTCGCTGCCGTGATGGTCACCGCCACCTTGCCGCCGTTTGCGGCGCAGGGTTCGCGTGTAGATGTTGTCGTCTCGACTTTGGGGGATGCCAAAAATCTGACGGGCGGGACGCTGCTTGTGACGCCGCTTTTAGGCGCTGATGGCGAAGTTTATGCCGTGGGGCAGGGCGCTTTGGCCGTTGGCGGCTTTTCGGCGCAAGGTGAAGGCACCTCGGTGACCAAGGGCGTGCCGACTTCTGGTCGTATTGCCAATGGTGGCATTGTTGAACGTGAGATCCCGTTCCGCTTAACCGATTTGGGCTCATTGCGTTTGTCTTTACGCAATCCTGATTTTACGACAGCCAAGCGTGTCGCCGATGCCATTAATAATGCGCTTCATGCGCCTGCGGCGGCAGCCATTGATCCGGCGACCGTTCGCGTTTTGGTTCCCGATGCGCGTCAACACGACGTTGTGGGGCTGATGACCGAAATTGAACAAGTGCGCGTGCAACCCGACCAAGTCGCGCGCGTTGTTGTCGATGAACAATCTGGCGTGATCGTGATGGGCGAAAATGTGCGCATCAATACGGTCGCCATTGCACAAGGCAATTTGACGATCCGCATTACCGAAACGCCGCAAGTCTCGCAGCCTGCGCCGCTCTCACAAGGCGGTGAGACAAAAGTCGTTGCGCGCACGGAGGTGCAGGTGGACGAAAGCGAAACCAAAAAGCTGGGCTTGATGCCCGAAAGCGTGAGCTTGCAAGAGTTGGTGCAGAGCCTCAATGCGCTTGGCATTGGGCCGCGCGATATGATTACGATTTTGCAATCCATCAAAGCGGCTGGCGCGTTGCAAGCTGATCTTGAAGTTATTTAAGGGTACAGCAGATGGAAATTGGAACCCAAGATATTGATGTGATGGCGGCGACAAGCGCGTCGCGCATGGCCTATCACGCGCAAAAGAAAGCCATGCCAATTGGCAAGATTGAAGAATCGGCCAAAGATTTTGAGTCCGTTTTTATGTCTCAGATGATCAAGCCGATGTGGGACACCGTTGAAACTGACCCTGATTTCGGCGGCGGGCCTGGCGAAGATGTGATGCGCGATATGCTTGTGCAGGAATATGGAAAGTCAATGGCCTCTGTGGACAATTACAAGCTAGCCAAGTCAGTGATGGATGTGATGATCACTATTCAAAATAAAGCAGGTAACGGCGTGGATTATACAGGAGCGGCAGCATGACCAATCAACCTATGACCAGAGAGCAGCTGCGCGAAGAGCGGATGAAAAAAAGAGAAGCGCCCAAGCCGCAAATTACACGTCATTTGACGCCTGCGGCCCAAGCGCGTCGCGCGGAAGAAAGCAAATCTTTAGTCAATCGCGCTGCTTTGTCGAACAGCGTTCTTGCCAGCGAAGTCCCTGATAGGAAAAAGTTAGTTGCGCGTGTGCAGCCGCCAGCGCCCAAGGTTGATCCGAACGCCGTGCCGGACGTTTCAAAACTGGCGCGTGCCGTCGAAGAAAACATGAAGTCGCTTTCTGTTCTCATGAATGATGAACTTCATTTTTTGGAACAGCAGGATATGGCCGGACTGCTGGCTTTGCGTGAAGAAAAAGCCAAGCTTGTTCGCGAATACCAAGAACATATGGCGATTATCATTCGCAGGCCTGCCTTGCTTAAGGAAGCGCCAGATGATGTGCGCGCGCGATTGAAGCTGTCAGGCCAAACCTTGTCAGAGGTCGCTCAGCGCAATGCGGTTAAATTGAAATCCGCCATTAAGGCGACGCAGGGCTTGCTGCAAATTATTCTCGATGCGGCGCGCGAGGGCTTGAAAACCACCGATTGCTATACCGATCCACGCAAGAAAGTGACGATGCGCAGCGCCTACAGCCCTCTTTGCACGCCGGTTGCCGTCAATCGCACCGCTTAACGCCGCGCGTTTTATAAAGGGTTATGGTCATGGCTTTGTCTGCCGAAACAACGAAACAAAGTGTAAGCGTTTCCTCAGGCGGCGCTTACAGCTTGCTTGCGGCGCTTAAATCTAGCAGCAGCGCGAATGACGAGGACAGCACCTTGTTTTCAAGCATGCTTTCAGATTCCGAGACGAGCCGGAGAGCTAAGCCAGACCCATCGTCTGCCGACCCCACAGAAAAAACAGATACCGCACCAACGCAAGAATGGCGCGATGCGGCTTGGGCGGAAACGCGCTCTCAAAATCAAGAACAAGCCGATGCGGCGGAAGGTCCTGATGAAGGAACAGAAGCTCGGGCTACTGTTGTTTCTGC
>Ga0209800_10002903_pt1 | contig 14363 bp, 16 predicted proteins | sample Higcelweek8metaG_FD_187174 | JGI IMG/M metagenome (GOLD analysis project Ga0209800, IMG submission 187174) | Freshwater pond sediment microbial communities from the University of Edinburgh, under environmental carbon perturbations - High... | ecosystem: Environmental > Aquatic > Freshwater >...
TATGCCATTAGCAGAAGAAGGTTGGAGTAGTGTTCATTCTGTTATCGATGAAGATAAATTTTGGGAAGTCATCGACCAACTAAAAGAAGCCGGAGCCGAAGGGATTTTAGTTTGCCCAATTGAAAAAATGGTTTTATAGAAAATGGTATAAAGTAATTAGAATAAAGAATCATGAAAAAAATATATAATCCACAACCTGAAACTTGGTCAGAAATTTGCAAAAGACCAACCCAAACGTTCTCTGATGTAGAAGAAACGGTAAAGCAAATCTTCAAAGAAGTACAACAAAAAGGCGATAAAGCCATAGCAAAATATGCATCTTTTTTTGATGGTGTAACTTTAAAAAATATTCAAGTAACTCCTGAAGAAATTGAAATAGCTAAAAAAGAAGTTTCAAACGAATTAAAAGATGCAATTCAATTAGCAAAATCTAATATTGAACAATTTCATTCAGCTCAAAAGACAGATAAAATAGTTGTTGAAACCACCATCGGAGTTATGTGTTGGCAAGAAAAAAGACCAATTCAAAAAGTTGGTTTATACATTCCAGGCGGAACGGCTCCTTTGTTTTCAACGGTTTTAATGTTGGCTGTTCCAGCAAAATTAGCAGGTTGTCAAGAAATTGTATTGTGTTCGCCATCGGATAAAAATGGAAAAATCAATTCCGCAATTCTGTATGCTGCTGATTTGTGTGGTGTTACTAAAATCTATAATGTAGGTGGAATTCAAGCTATTGCTGGAATGACTTTCGGTACAGAAACTATTCCGCAAGTATATAAAATTTTCGGACCTGGAAACCAATTTGTAACTATTGCGAAACAATTTGCTTCTCAAAATGGTGTAGCAATTGATATGCCGGCTGGTCCAAGTGAGTTACTAGTTTACGCAGATGAAACCGCTATTCCAAGTTTCGTAGCTTCTGATTTATTAAGTCAAGCCGAACATGGAAAAGACAGCCAAGTGATTTTGGTTACAACAAATAAAAACATTTTGAACGATGTGGAAGAAGAAGTCTACAAACAATTAAAAGAACTGCCAAGACAAGAAATAGCTCAAGTTGCCATTCAAAATTCCAAATTAATCTTCGTTGAAACTGAAAAGACAGCTTTATCGTTAATTAACGAATACGGTCCAGAGCATTTTATCGTATGTTCCAAGAATGAAGATTATTTCGTTGATGGCATTCAAAATGCAGGTTCAATTTTCATTGGAAATTTCACACCTGAAAGTGCTGGAGATTATGCTTCTGGAACTAATCACACGTTACCAACAAATGGTTATTCAAAAAGTTATAGCGGTGTAAATCTAGATAGTTTCTTGAAGGCGATGACCTTTCAAAAGATATCGGAAATTGGAATTCAAAATATAGGAAAAGCCATTGAAATCATGGCAAAAGCAGAAGGCTTACAAGCACACAAAAACGCCGTTTCATTAAGACTAAAATAACAGCTATGAATTTAGAAAACCTAATCCGAGAAAACGTAAAAAAACTGAGTCCCTATTCCTCAGCGCGCGACGAATTTGAACAGTTTACCAAACCAATGATTTATTTAGATGCCAATGAAAATCCTTTCACAAATGGTATAAATCGTTATCCAGATCCGCAACAAAAAGATTTAAAAGCTGCAATTGCTGATAAAAAAGATATTTATGTCGAAAATATTTTGTTAGGAAATGGTAGTGATGAAGTAATAGATTTGATTTTCAGAGCGTTTTGTGAACCCAATCGAGATAACATCATCACATTGCCACCAACTTACGGAATGTATGGAGTTTTAGCAAATATCAACGCAATCGAAAATCGTGAAGTATTATTAAATGAAGAATTTCATCCCAATGTAGATGCGATTTTAGATGCAGTTGATAGTAACACAAAAGTCATCTTTTTGTGTTCGCCAAATAATCCAACTGGGAATTCATTTTCAGACGAATCTATTATTAAAGTTTTGAATAATTTTAATGGCTTGGTCGTTTTAGATGAAGCATATATTGATTTTTCATCTAACAAAAGTTGGTTAAATGAATTAAACGATTTTCCAAATTTAATCATCACTCAAACTTTATCAAAAGCGTATGCAATGGCAGGTTTACGAATTGGAATTTTGTACGCTTCAAAGCCTATTATTTCAGTTTTAAGCAAAATAAAGCCACCTTATAATGTAAATATTCTTTCACAAGAAACTGCTGAAAAAAAATTATTGCAAAGCACGCTGAAAGCACAAGTAAGAAAAATTTTGGTAGAAAAAGAAAAACTTATAGTTGCTTTAAAATCAACTAAATTTATAGAAAAAATATTTCCTTCGGATGCTAATTTTATTTTGATTAAAGTAGATGATGCAAATTATCGCTATCAACAATTTTTAGATAATGGAGTAGTGGTTCGCAACCGAAGTAATCAACCATTATGCGAAAATTGTTTGCGTATTACGATTGGAAATAAAGAAGAAAACGAACGAGTAATTGAACTATTAAAATCTTTCAACAATGGCTAAAAAAGTGTTATTCATCGACCGAGACGGAACAATTATAAAAGAAACTATCGACGAACAAATTGATGGTTTTGATAAAATGATTTTTTATCCAAAATGCCTTTCGTACTTGAGTAAAATTGCGAAAGAATTAGATTATGAATTGGTGATGATTACCAATCAAGATGGTTTAGGATCGGCTAAATTTCCTGAAGAAACGTTTTGGCCAGTTCACAATTTTATCATGAAAACCTATGAAAACGAAGGTGTTATGTTTGATAAGGTTTTTATAGATAAATCATTTCCATACGAAAATAAAAACACCAGAAAACCCGGAACAGGTTTGTTAACTGCTTATTTTTCTGAGGAATATGATTTAGAAAATTCATTTGTAATTGGAGATCGACTTACTGATGTGGAATTGGCTAAAAATTTAGGTTCAAAAGCTATTTTTATAAATGATGAAACCCATTTAGGAACTGCCGAAATATCGGTTAAACAAGAAGAATTACAACCTATAATTGCTCTGGAAACAAACGATTGGCAACAGATTTATGAATTTTTAAAACTAAAAAACAGAAGCGCTTCCATTTCCCGAAAAACCAATGAAACAGCTATTGACATCACATTAAATCTTGACGGAACAGGAAAAAGCAACATCAACACTGGAATTTCCTTTTTCGATCACATGTTAGACCAAATTGCGCGTCACGGACAAATGGATTTAGATATTCAAGTAAAAGGTGATTTAGAAGTCGACGAACACCACACGATTGAAGATACGGCCATTGCGTTAGGCGAAGTTTTTGCAAAAGCATTAGGAAATAAATTAGGAATTGAGCGTTATGGATTTTGTTTACCAATGGACGATTGTTTGGCACAAGTAGCTATTGATTTTGGTGGAAGAAATTGGTTGGTTTGGGAAGCTGAATTTAAACGCGAAATGATTGGTCAAATGCCAACAGAAATGTTTTTTCACTTCTTCAAATCGTTCACAGATGGTGCCAAAGCCAATCTAAACATAAAAGCAGAAGGCACAAATGAACACCATAAAATCGAAGCCATTTTCAAAGCTTTCGCAAAAGCTATAAAAGTAGCGGTAAAACGCGATACAGAAAAAATGATTTTACCTTCAACCAAAGGAATGTTGTAAATATTTGTTTCAAGTTTCAGGTTTCAAGTTTATTTAGTTCTGAATAACTTGAAACCTGAAACTTGAAACCTGAAACAAGAACTAATGAAAATAGCTATTATAGATTACGGAGCAGGAAATGTTCAAAGTGTTTTATTCGCTTTGGAACGTTTGGGTTTCGAAGGACATGTTACGAACGAATGGAACATCATAAAATCCGCTGATAAAGTCATTTTTCCGGGTGTAGGCGAGGCAAGTAGTGCCATGAAAATGTTGCAAGAAAGTGGTTTAGATGTACTAATTCCAACATTAAAACAACCGGTTTTAGGAATTTGTTTGGGCATGCAATTGATGTGTAAACATTCGGAAGAAGGTAACACGAATGGATTAGGAATTTTTGATGTCAATGTTGTGAAATTTTCAAATGAAGTAAAAGTGCCTCAAATGGGTTGGAATACGATTTATAATCTGAAAACGCCATTTTTTGAAGGAATTAAAGAAAACGAATTCATGTATTTGGTTCATAGTTATTATGCGTCTTTATCTGAAAACACGATTGCCACCACGAATTACGAACTCGAATACAGCACAGCATTGCAACGCGATAACTTCTACGGAGTACAATTCCATCCCGAGAAAAGTGGTGTTTTCGGAGAACAAATTATGAAAAACTTTTTAAACCTTTAATTTTAAAAATAGGAACACAGATCTAAGAAATACAAGAAATTTCAAAAATTTAAACTTAAACAAATGAAAGATTTTAAAGATTTCTTCAATTTTAATAATCTGTGTTCCAAAAAAATGTAAAATGAGAATAATACCAGCAATAGATATCATCGACGGAAAATGCGTCCGACTTTCTAAAGGCGATTACGATACGAAGAAAATATACAACGAAAATCCGTTAGAAGTAGCCAAATCATTTGAAGCACACGGAATTGAGTATTTGCATTTAGTCGATTTAGATGGTGCAAAATCAAGCCGAATTGTGAATTATAAAGTCTTGGAACAAATAGCTTCGAAAACCAATTTAAAAATCGATTTTGGTGGCGGTTTAAAATCTGATTCCGATTTAAAAATTGCTTTTGAAAATGGTGCAAATCAAATTACAGGCGGAAGTATTGCCATAAAACATCCAGAGATTTTTAAGTCTTGGATTCAGCAATATGGAGCAGATAAAATCATTTTGGGAGCTGATGCTATGAATGAAAAGGTAGCGATTTCAGGTTGGTTAGAAGAATCAAAAGAAGAAGTTATTCCGTTTATTCAAAGCTATCAACAAGAAGGTATTCAATACGTAATTTGCACCGATATTTCAAAAGATGGCATGCTTGAAGGTCCAAGTTTTGAATTATATCAAAGAATTTTAGAACAAACCAAAGATTTGAAACTTATCGCATCTGGAGGCATATCCACATTTGATGAATTACCAAAATTAGCCGAATTAGGTTGTGAAGGCACCATCATCGGAAAAGCCATTTACGAAGGTAGAATCAGTTTAAAACAATTAGAATTATTTATAAGTAATTAGTGAATAGTGATTAGTAAATAGTCTCTTTAGGCTTATAACTAATCACTAATTACTAGTAACTAATCACTCAAAAAGATGCTTACAAAAAGAATCATTCCCTGCTTAGACATCAAAAACGGGCGAACCGTTAAAGGTGTCAATTTTGTGGATTTAAAAGATGCTGGTGATCCAGTAGAATTGGCAAAAAAATATGCTGAAACAGGCGCTGATGAACTAGTTTTCTTAGATATTTCAGCCACAGAAGAACGTCGCGCGACATTAATTGACTTGGTTAGAAAAGTAGCTGCTGCGATAAATATTCCATTTACGGTTGGTGGTGGCATTTCATCAGTTGCTGATGTGGATGTATTGCTTCGTAATGGCGCAGATAAAGTTTCGATCAATTCCTCAGCTGTTAAAAATCCAAACTTGATTAATGAAATTGCAGCAAAATACGGAAGTCAGTGCGTGGTTGTTGCCATAGATGCCAAACAAATTGAAGGAGAATGGCTCGTACATTTAGTAGGAGGAAAAGTTCCAACGGAATTAAATTTGTTTGACTGGGCAAAAGAAGTAGAGCAACGTGGTGCTGGAGAAATCTTGTTCACTTCTATGAATAATGACGGAACCAAAAACGGTTTTGCAAATGAAGCTTTAGCCAAGTTATCTGAAATCGTAAATATTCCCATTATCGCTTCTGGTGGAGCTGGAACTATGGAACATTTTGCTGATACATTTATCAATGGAAAAGCTGATGCCGCTTTAGCCGCCAGTGTTTTTCACTATCAAGAAATCGAAATTCCAGAATTGAAACAGTTTTTAAAGAATCAAAATATTGCAATTAGAGTGTAACTTTTATGAACTTAAAGATGAACTCAATTTAACGAATCAACTTATATGACTTATATGTTTAAAAATAAAATTATGAATATCAATTTCAACAAAACCCCAGATAACCTTATACCAGCCATAATACAAGATAACGAAACCAAAAATGTTTTAATGTTAGGCTATATGAATCAAGAAGCTCTTGACCAAACGTTGGCGACCAATAAAGTAACCTTCTTCAGTCGCACTAAAAATAGATTATGGACAAAAGGCGAGGAGAGCGGTAACTTCTTAGAACTGATTTCGATTAAAGAAGATTGTGATAACGATACACTATTAGTAAAAGTAAAACCAGCAGGACCAACTTGCCACACAGGTTTAGATACATGTTGGCAAGAATCTAACAATCAGGAATTTGGATATTTATCAACATTAGAAAATACTATTGCAAAACGTAAAGAAAATGCCGATGCTGAAAAGAGTTATGTAGCTTCATTATTTGCAAAAGGCATTAATAAAATAGCTCAAAAAGTAGGAGAAGAAGCTGTTGAAGTTGTTATTGAAGCCAAAGACAACAACGACGTTTTGTTCTTATCCGAAAGTGCTGACTTATTGTTTCACTATTTAATTTTATTGCAAGCGAAAGGTTTTCAGTTGAACGATGTTGTAGAGGTTTTGAAAAATAGAGAAAAGTGATATCATTATTGATAAAAGAATTAATTAAGATTATTTTTTATAAAATGTATTTCCTTACCTTTAAAATAAAAATTAAAGATGCGATTTCATACGAGAAAATGGGTAAAACCTGAAGATTTGAATGCCAACGGAACGTTATTCGGTGGTAAATTATTGGCTTGGATAGACGAAGAAGCTGCTTTGTATTCGATTGTACAATTGGAAAATCCAAAAGTAGTGACCAAGTTTATGAGTGAAATTAATTTCATGAGTGCCGCCAAACAAGGCGATATCGTGGAAATTGGTTTAGATGTGGCGCACTTTGGGAAATCGTCGTTAGTTTTGAAATGTGAAGTTCGTAATATGATGACACGTGAAAAAATCATTACCATTGACAATATTACGATGGTGAATTTAGATGAAAATGGAAAACCAAAACCACATGGTAAAACCCAAATTGAATTTATTGAAGACCGTTTGAAAAAATAAAAGAATATGCTACAAAAATCAACCTTAGAATTTCTAACTCAACTCAAAGAAAACAACAACCGCGAATGGTTTACAGAAAATAAAAAACGTTTTGACAGCGAGCAAAAAACTACTAAAACTTTTTTTACGCAAATACTAACCGATTTAGAAAAAATCGATAGTATCGAAAAAATGCAAATGCATCGCATTTATAGAGACATTCGTTTTTCAAAGGATAAAACACCTTATAAAAATCATTTTTCGGTAAGTTTTGATAGAACAAAACCTTTATTGCGTGGAGGTATGTATTTGCACATTGAGAATGATGCAAGTTTTGTTGGTGGAGGTTTTTGGAAACCCAATAATGAAGATTTATTTAGAATTAGAAAGGAAATCGAATTAGATGCTTCTGATTTAAAAGAGATTATTACTGATAAAACGTTTGTTTCCTATTTTGGAACATTAGAAGGCGAGGAACTGAAAACCGCACCTAAAGGTTTTGACAAAACACATCCAGACATTGAATTAATTAGAAAAAAACAATTTGTAATTAGAAGAAAGTTTTCAAATAAAGAAGTTTTATCTCCTAATTTTCAAGAAGAAGTTTTGGCAACATTCAAAGCAATGCGACCTTTTTTTGATTATATGAGTGATGTTTTGAGTACGGATTTGAATGGAGAATCGATTTACTAATTTTCTTCAAATAATTGAATTTGGCTTTTTAAACGTTCAATTAGTAAATTCATCATACGTTTGTTAATGTTAGACGAATTTTGAATGTAATCTTTATATTCGGAAATCGTAAACATGCCAATGATAATTCCTTTTAATGAATTTCTAAATTTGATATCACGCTGAATGGCATTTTCAATGTAAATCATTTTCTTTTCAGGCGTTAACGAAAAAAAGGCATTTTTTTGTTTAATGGCATAATTTCTAAAAACTTCGATAAATAAATCATTTTGAAACTTTAAAATAGGGCGAAGGGTTTGATTTTGAAACTTTTCTTCAGAACTCGAATTTTCAAAAATAGTTCCAATAGATTCACCTCTAATTTCTAAAATAGCTTCATCTTTAGTTTTCATGATGGTTTTCTTTATAGTTGATTAAAGTTAAAAAAAATAACCTCCAATTTCTTGAAGGTTATTTTAAGTTATAAAGAATCAGTTGTTAATTACTTTAATTTGAAAGTAACTCTTCTAACCAAACTTCTTGCTTCTTTAGAGTTAGCATCAACCGAATTATCTTCGCCTTGACCAATAGTATTTAATCTTGAAGCATTGATTCCAGCTTTTGTAATAATATCTTTTACATAAGTTGAACGAGCCACTGATAATGACTTGTTGTATTCAGAATTTCCAATTTCGTCTGCATAACCTATTAGGTCAACAGATGCATTTGGTTTGTTTCTTAAATATTGAATTACAAAATTAACTGCATCCATTGATTCAGACTTTGGTTTACTAGAATCAGTATCAAAATATACATTAATGTAACCACCATTGATTAAATCTTCGATAGATTGTCCGCCTTTAGTAGAAATGTTTGTATCACCTTTTTTCATTCTCTCAATATATGATTCAACTTCATCAGGTACACCATTACTATTCATGTCAATTCCACGACCTTTAGTATCAACTGTAATTCCACCCATAGTGTTAGGTTCCACATCTACATAATCAGCTACACCATCTCTATCAGTATCATTTAACATAATTTCTAACTGAGCGACACGTTGTTCTAAAGCTACTAATTCAGAATTATCGGCTACCCAATCGGCATGTTTACCGTTTTTACCTAGATAAATTGAAAATCCTAATGTTGCATTATACATTGTACTATTAAAACCTCTGTCTTGTATAATTGGACCATCAACACCACCAGTATTACCATCAAAAGTATAATGTTGCGAAATGTTGTTAATCATTGTAAAATCAGCATTTAAAGCTACTCTTTCAGAAATTTTAAATTGAGCTGTCAAACCAATTGGAACATTAGTCATTTCATCTTTTCCATCAAAAGCATCTGTTTGCAAATAAGCATAACCAAAACCAGCATGCAATTGCAAATTTAAACGTTGTGAAAAATCTTCAAAATTTAAAATTCTACCAACATTTACAACACCTTGAAGATTTGCTCTGTAATATTCACCTTTAAAAGGTAAACTGTTTTTAGATTGGTCATATTTGTCAATTCCAATATCAGCTTTTAAGCCAAATTTTGGATTAAACATATAACGTGCACCAAAATCAACGTGGAAAAAACTTAAATCTTCTACAAAATATCCTTGTGTAAAAGGAGTTGTAGGACGACTTAAACCAGCGTTAATATCGATAGACCATTTGTTATAATCGGTTGATATTTTTTCCGTTTTTTCTTGAGAATAAAGATTTAAAAAACCAGTTAGAGCAACTGATAAATAGATAATTTTTTTCATTTTAAAGTTAAAAATTAGAATTTTGGTCAAAAATAGCATTAAATATCTATTTTTTATAATAAAAGTAGCTTATAGCTCGAAATTATTCGTCTGTGTACTTACAACTTCAAAAACTTCTAAATCAAAATAAGGAATTGATGCCATAGTATGATCAAAAATATCAGCCATAATATGTTCGTAGTTTATCCATTCTTTATCTTTAGAAAAGCAATAAATTTCCAAAGGAATTCCTTTTTCTGTAGGTTGTAAATAGCGTACCATTAAAAGCATTTCCTTATTAATTCCAGGATGCGAAAGAATGTACTGATTGATATATTTTCGGAACAAGCCTAAGTTCGTCAAATTTCTACCATTAACAATATTAGATTTATCAATCTTATTTATGGTATTGTATTTATCAATATCAGCCTGTCTGTGAGCAATATATGATGCAATGTGTTGGATTTTTTTATATTTTTCAATTTCTTCGGGTGTTATAAACTTAACCGAATGTGCTTTAATTAATATATGCCTCTTTATACGACGACCATTTGAGTTTAACATTCCTCGCCAGTTTTTGAAACTATCAGAAATTAAACTGTAGGTAGGAATTGTTGTGGTTGTATTATCAAAATTACGAACTTTGACTGTTGCTAAATTAATTTCGATTACATCACCATCGGCACCAAATTTATCCATCGTAATCCAATCACCAATACGAACCATATCATTTACAGAAACCTGAATACTGGCAACAAAACCAAGAATTGTATCTTTAAAAATAAGAAAGATTAATGCCGAAATTGCTCCAAATGTTGTTAGTAATGTTTTTAATGTAAAATCAAACATTATCAATATAAAAGAAGTAATTCCAAAAATCCATAAAACAATCATAATTACTTGAATGTAACTATCAATTGGTTTGTCGCTAAAACGTGGTTTATGCTTTAAATAATCTTTAAGTGCATTAAAAATACTTCGAGTAATCCAAAGTGAAAGAATAATAATGTAAATTTTTACACCTTTTTCAAAGAAGTCTTCCCAATATGTAAACTTACTTAAAATTACAGGAACCGTTTTATAAATAAATAAAAGCGGCATCAAATGAGCAATATATTTAGCCGTTTTATTAGCTACTAAAAAGTCATCAAAACTAGATTTTGTTTTTGCTGCAACAATGGCTAAAAAAACAATAAATATTTTTTTAAAAATAAAATCTAAAACATAGGAAACCACTATTAAAACAATAAGGTTTATGAACAAATTTAGATAAAGCGAAACATCTTCGCTAAAATCCCATTGTTTAAATAATTGGTATGCCCAGTTAAAAATTTTCAAGTTTTACACTTCTTTTGGTTGTAAATATTTTTTGTCAATATAAAAAGTTGCAAACGGAAATAATGAAGCTAAACAAATGATAGCAAATTCTTTAAGTGTCCATTTTTGAGACTTTTTATTCAAAATTGCAAAAGCAATATACAACATAAAAAGCACACCATGAGCCATTCCTATATTTTTTACATAAATAGGTTCACCTGTAATGTATTTCATTGGCATTGCAAAAAAGTATAATGCAAGAGTAGAAAGTCCTTCTAAAAGAGCAATTGATCTAAATGATTTCATCATGATAAAGCAGAATAAATTACAAATCCATAAATAGCAAAACGGAAGAAACGTAGTAAACCAAACAAGAAGAAATGTTTTCTTGAATAGTTAATCATTCCGGCAGCCAAACAGGCAATAGCAAAAGGTAATGGTAACAAAGCACCCACAGCAATTAAAAAGCCACCCCATTTTTGCATGTTAATTACGTGTTTTTGCATTTTTCCATACAAATATTTATTGACTGAAGGAATTGCAACAATAGCCATTCCCATAAAATAAGCAATTACACCTCCTAAGTAGGATAGAAAAGCTAATATGGATAGATAGAGTAGTGGTGATTCTGTATTTTTTGTCCAGGCTATAAAAATATCTGGTGGAATTAACCCCAAAATACTTTCTGAAGCTAAAAAGATTGAAAAAATAAATAAATCACTAAAATTTTGGGTAATATAAACCAATCCTTTATTAAGATTAATTACTTCATAATTTATATAAAAAAGTATGGCAACAACTATAACTGTTGGCAAAATTGCTTTTTTAACACCTTCCCAAATGAACCCATAAAAACCAGTGTATTTGTAGTATTGATGTAATAATTTGTATCTTGGTTTTTTAACTTTTGACATATCTTAAATTTTGAACAAAATTAAGTGAATAGAAATTAGAAATACGTTAAGAAAAATAAAAAAAATCGGTAAAAATAGTTCTACCGATTAATATTATGTAAAATAGAAAAGAATTAGTATGCTAAAAAAGCTTTGTTGTATTCTTTTAAATCTAATACGTTATTTTTCTTGCTTAAATCAGTGAACAAAGAAAGGAAGTAATTAAAACTTTCAATATTATTTTCTTCTGATATATTTGCTTCGATTTCAGATTCTTTAGAATCAACAGGTTCGTCATCTGGAATTCCAATAAAAAAAGCATTATTTGAATCCAAATGCTCATAAGCTAAACGTAAGGCTTTTGTAACAACTGGATTATTTAATTCTAAAGTAATTTCTCTGATTTTTTTTAAATCTTCAACAATTTCAGAAACTACAAATTTATCTTGTAATAAATCTTTCTGAATCTTTTCAATTAATTTTAGGGCTTGTTTGTTTTCCATGATTTGTGTAATAAGCGACAAAATTACTATTTCTATAAGTTATACACAAACCTTTTTAAGAGTTATTTTAGTATATTTATAATTGAACTATAATATACATTATGTAAAATAGAATATTTATTAAACCACCTATAATAACATCTTATAAATTTTGTATCTTCGTATGGTAAATGCACAAAATATGAAAAATCCAATTGCTGAACGAATCACAGATTTCTTAAAAAACTATCCTCCATTTTCGAGTTTAACCTATCAAAACTTGCTTACCATTGCAAAAAGTTGTCAGGTTTTATACCTAGAAAAAAATCAAACACTTTTTAAAATTAACGATGCGACACATTCATTTTTTTATGTTGTTGCTTCAGGCGCTGTTGGTTTGTCAGTAACTTCTGATGCAGATGATATTCTAATAGATAAATGTGACGAAGGCGATATTTTAGGATTACGACCATTTTTTGCAAAGAACAACTATTTAATGACTGCAAAAGCACGCGAAGAAAGTATTATTTATGCAATTCCTATCGAGACTTTTAAACCTTATGTGGCAGAAAACCCTGATGTTTTGAGCTTTTTATTAGAAAGTTTTGCTTCAAATACAAGAAATCCGTACGATAAAAACAATAAAGGAAAGTTAATTTCTGAAAATGTCATATATAACGATCAAAATGCTGAAATTCAATATTATCAACCTATAAAATATACCGCAAATCCAATTACCGCTTCACCCAACGACATTGTTCGCTTTGTAGCGCAAACAATGGCAAGTAGTAAAATTGGAAGTATGATTATTCATCAAGATAGAAAACCAATTGGCATTGTAACCGATAAAGATTTGCGTTCAAAAATTGCTACTGGATTATTTAGTATTGAAGTTACGATTGACAAAATTATGTCATCGCCTGTAATTACTGTTGCCGATAATTTATCTATTGCCGAAGCACAAATTATGATGTTGAAACACGGTGTTTCGCATTTATGTGTTACAAAAGATGGTTCAAACGATTCTGAAATCACAGGAATTATTACTGAACATGATATTGTGGTTGCTCAAGCAAACAACCCGGGTGTTTTGCTAAAACAATGTAAAAGAGCACAAAAATCTGCTGATTTAAAAGAAGTAAGAGAAAAATTATCCGATTTAATTCAGCATTCATTAGATAAAAACGTACCTATTAATCATATTTCTTCTATTGTTGGTGAAATTAACTTAGCCATAACAAGTAGAGCTATCGAATTGGCTGTTGAAAAAATTGGAACTCCTCCTCCAGCCCAGTTTGCTTGGTTAAACATTGGTAGTCAAGGAAGAAAAGAGCAATTACTAATGACCGATCAAGACAACGCAATTGTTTTTGAAGATGTTCCAGAAGATAAATACGATGATGTTAAAAAATATTTCATCGAATTAGCAGAAAAAGTCACAAAAACACTAAATAAAGTTGGTTATGAATATTGTCCTGCAGAAATGATGGCAAGCAATCCACTTTGGTGTAAATCAGTTTCCGATTGGAAAAACCAATACAAAGGTTGGATTACGGCTCCAGGAGAAAAAGGTATTTTGATGTGCACTATTTTCTTTGATTATGATTTTGTTTATGGAAATGAAACTTTAGTTGATGCAATTACCAAAACAATTCAAGAAGAAACCCACGATAATCAGTTGTTTTTTGCTTATTTAGGTGCTGATGCTTTGAAAAATCCACCACCATTAGGCTTCTTCCGTCAGTTTTTAGTTGAAAGTGATGGCGAACATAAAGATACTTTTGATTTAAAAGGAAGAGCTTTAATGCCATTGATTGACGCAGCTCGAATTTTATCGTTAGGTAAAGGCATAAAAAATACAGCCAATACCATTTCGAGATATGCAAAATTAGCCGAATTAGAACCTCAAAATGCACCAATTTATGAAGCGTGTGCCGATGCTTTTGCTGAATTATTGAAGTTTAGAACGGAAGAAGGTTTAAAAAATGATTCTGATGGTAGGTATTTGAATTTAAGCGAATTATCAAAGTTAGATAAAGTAAAACTTAAAAACGATTTTCAACCAATACATGACATACAAGAAGTGATTAAAAATCGTTTTCAATTAACTTATTTCACTTAAGATATGGCGTTCAATTGGTTTAAAAAAATAGTTAAAGATCATCCTAAATTTT
>Ga0209800_10002904_pt1 | contig 14362 bp, 11 predicted proteins | sample Higcelweek8metaG_FD_187174 | JGI IMG/M metagenome (GOLD analysis project Ga0209800, IMG submission 187174) | Freshwater pond sediment microbial communities from the University of Edinburgh, under environmental carbon perturbations - High... | ecosystem: Environmental > Aquatic > Freshwater >...
ATTCATTTAACCTGAAAAATTAACTCCTAAATTTGTCAAAACTATGCCTTATGTAAAAGTTTACATCCATTTTGTATGGAGCACTAAGAACAGACATCCTCATCTTGATTCCAAGATAGTAAGATTAAAAGTCTGGAAGCATATCAAAGAAAATGCTTCTCTGAAGAAGATTAACATTGATTGTATTAATGGTTATAAAGATCACTGTCATTGCCTGATATCGCTTAACCCAAATCAGACCATGATAGAGGTAATGAAACTTATCAAAGGAGAATCGGCTTACTGGATTAACAAAGAAAAATTGACAAAAGAATTATTTGAATGGCAGGATGAATATTTTGCAACAGCTGTTTCAGAATCAATTATAAAGAGAACTCAAATTTACATCAAAAATCAAGAGATACATCACGATAAAAGGACATTTCAACATGAATTTAACTCATTTCTAAATAAATGTGGATTTATACTTCAGAAAGAGTAGGTCATACAAGAAAACTGACATTTCCCTTTGCGTAATTCATTTTTTTTTCCGAAATTTGCCTGCTTAAAATGAAATTTTTTAAGCATCAAAATCGTGGATAAAACCAAATACATTTTCGTCACCGGCGGGGTTACTTCTTCACTCGGAAAAGGAATCATTGCCGCTTCATTAGGCAAGTTATTACAAGCACGCGGTTTCAGGGTAACCAATCAGAAATTAGACCCTTACATCAATGTTGACCCGGGAACATTAAACCCTTATGAACATGGAGAGTGTTATGTGACAGTTGACGGACATGAGGCTGACCTCGATTTAGGTCATTACGAACGTTTCCTGGGCGTTGAAACCCACAAAGCCAACAACGTCACCACCGGCAGGATCTATCAAAACGTCATCAACAAAGAACGCAGAGGTGATTATCTGGGGAAAACCGTTCAGATCATACCGCACATTACAGATGAAATTAAGAAAAACATAAAATCACTGGGAAGCAAGGGAGAATTCGACTTTGTGATTACCGAGATTGGCGGAACCGTGGGTGATATCGAATCTTTACCCTATATTGAAAGTGTTCGTCAGTTGCGTTGGGAACTGGGAAAAAACTGCCTGATTGTCCATTTGACTTACGTTCCTTACCTTGCTGCTGCGAAAGAACTGAAAACAAAACCTACGCAACACTCGGTAAAAGCTTTGCAGGAACAGGGCGTTCAGCCAGACATCCTTGTACTCCGCACCGAGCACAACATCTCCAGTGATATTCGAAAGAAAGTCGCTTTGTTCTGTAATGTTGAGCAATCGGCTGTAATGCAGTCTATCGATGTACCTTCTATTTACAGAGTACCGTTGAATATGCAGGCCGAACGTTTAGATGAGGTAGCCCTGATGAAAATGGGCTATGACCTGGAAACAACACCTCCTGCAAATATGGAGAAATGGACTGCTTTCGTAGAAAAACTTGAAAACGCGAAAGAAGAGGTTCGTATAGCATTGGTTGGTAAATATGTGCAATTACCCGATGCATACAAATCCATCATTGAATCATTGATTCATGCAGCTACACTCAATAACAGAAAACTCAAACTTGAACTCATTCTCTCCGATAAGCTGAATGACGAAAATATAGAAAAGAAACTTGGTAAGGTTGATGGTATCGTCATAGCTCCCGGATTCGGAACAAGAGGTATGGAAGGCAAATTCAGCGCGTTGAGACATGCCCGCGAGAACAACATCCCGTGCCTGGGTATTTGCATGGGTATGCAAACCATGTCAATTGAATTTGCCCGCAATGTACTTGGACTGAAAGATGCCAACAGTACTGAAATAGACACCACCACACCTTACAATGTTGTGGATATAATGGATGAACAAAAAAATGTTCTCGACCTTGGCGGAAGTATGCGTTTAGGCGCCTATCAGTGTACTATTAAGCCGGGTAGTAAAGCTGCCGAAATCTATCATCAGGAAGTCATCAGCGAAAGGCATCGTCATCGTTATGAGTTCAACAACAAATTTAAAGATGCCTTTGAAAATGCCGGTATGCTTTGCAGCGGTATCAACGAAGAGTCAAATCTGGTTGAGATTATTGAATTAACAGCCCACAAATGGTACATTGGCGTTCAGTTTCATCCTGAATACCGCAGTACAGTTGTCAACCCTCACCCACTCTTTATAAGTTTCATAAAAGCAGCGATTGCTTAAAAATATAAAAATAAATTTATTTCAATGGATAAAAATACTATTCTGGGATTTGTCATGATTGCTGTCATCCTCATCGGATTTTCAGTATTGAACCGCCCCAACGAAGAGGAATTAGCACGTCAGAAAGCTTATAACGATTCAATTAGCCTTGTCGCCGAGGCACAAATGAAAGAAGAAAAAAAGGTGCAGGCATTGCAAGCTGTCAGTGAAGTGGCACAAACAACAAACCTGAATGATTCCAGTGAGATACAGAAGGTACTGAATGCGCACGGCGATTTCAAATCTACGGTTTTCGGGGAAGAAAAGTTCTTTGTACTGGAAAACGAACTTGTTAAAATTACACTGAGTAATAAAGGAGGAAAAGTAGTTTCGGCAGCATTGAAAAATTACAATTCTCAGGACTCACTTCCCGTGGTATTGTTCAACAAAGATGAAGCTGACTTCAGTTTCACGATGGCTACACGCAACAATCACATCATTAACACCTCAGCATTGTTCTTTGAACCCGTATCAGGAATAAAAACCGACAGCAAAGGCAACAAACAACTGACTTTCAGACTTAAATCTGATACCGAAGCCTACTTCGATTTTACTTATACCCTTCCGGCCAACGATTATATGCTGGGTTTTGTCCTTAGCTCGAAAGACATCAACACCATCATGCCACTCGGTTCGAATTATATGATTGTGAACTGGAACACAAAAGTTCGTCAGCAAGAAAAAGGTCGCCAGTTTGAGGAACGTTATGCTTCATTGAATTACAAATATGTTTCCGATGACATGGAATCGCTCAGCGAATCGAAAGATGATTCGAAGAAGATTGCCAGTAAAGTTAAATGGATTGCTTTCAAAGATCAGTATTTCAGTTCGGTGCTTATTGCCGATAAGGACTTCAGCAATTCAAATCTTGAGAGCAAGATGGAAACAAAAGAAAGCGGTTACATCAAATCCTACAAGGCTGAAATGACTGTCGACTTTAATCCTAACGGGAAAGAGGATCTTAAATTCAAATTCTTCTTCGGTCCAAACAAATACAAAACGCTTTCTTCCTATGATAAAGGAGTACCCAAAGAAGAAAAGCTGAAATTAAGGGATTTGATTCCACTTGGCTGGGGAATCTTCGGCTGGGTGAACCGTTTTGCCATTATTCCTATGTTCAACCTCTTCAGCTCGTTCATCGGTAACTTCGGGATCATCATCCTGCTTATGACGATTGTCATCAAAATGGTGCTCTTCCCACTGACCTACAAATCATATGTGTCGAGTGCAAAAATGCGGGTATTAAAACCTGAAATTGATGAAATCAACGCTCGCATTCCTGCCGACAAACCGGCAGAACGTCAGAAAGCCACCATGGAACTGTACAAAAAAGTAGGTGTCAGTCCGTTTAGCGGATGTATACCGACCTTGCTGCAGATGCCGATATTATTTGCCATGTTCAGCTTTTTCCCCTCTTCTATCGAATTAAGAGGTGAAAGCTTCCTGTGGGCTAAAGACTTATCTTCTTATGATGCCATTGTGAGCTGGGACACATACATACCGCTCATCACTCCTTATTTTGGTAATCACATCAGTTTATTCACTTTACTGATGACAATCACCACATTGCTGTCGACCAAACTGAATATGGCCAACACAGCGACACCTGATCAACCCGGGGCTGGCATGATGAAATGGATGATGTACCTGATGCCTATCATGTTCATGTTCATGTTCAACAGTTATGCTTCAGGTTTGAGTTATTATTATTTCATTTCTACCCTGATTTCTGTCGGTCAGACTTACGCCATTCGTGCCACGGTGGATGAAAAGAAGCTTTTGGCGCAATTGCATGCCAAAAGAGTAGCCAATGCAAGCAAAAAACAACCCGCGAAAAAGAAAACCGGCTTCATGGAACGTTTGGAGAAAATGCAGAAAGAACAGGAAAAGATGATGCGTGAAAGGAATAAAAAGAAGTAATCTTTTTGAACCTCAAAAAAAAACGTAATTTTTACATTAAACCTGTCAGGATTGATAATCCTGACAGGTTTTGCAAATCATTAATCAATTTATCAAGAAAATCTTTTTTGCTTTCTTAGTTTTTCTTTTGTGAATTATATGGCAAAGACAAGATACAATGAGACTACAACCAATATCTCACTTTATTTTCATACTCATCTTATTTCTCAGTGGTTGCCAACAAAAAAACAGATTCCACATCACCACTTTTGAGAACCCTGTAGAAGTGAAGATCAACCGCTTTGATCTGGATTTCATTGCTCTTGACACAACGGATATGATTAACAGTTTAAAAGGGCTGGAACAAAAATATCCTGCCTTCTATCCTGTTTTTCTTTCCGATATTTTAATGATGAACCCTGAGGATACTGTTGATAATGCCAACCAGATCCGTAATTTTCTCGCTGACACAGCTTTTGTAAAGGTTCATCAGAAAGTTAAAGCTACCTTTCAACAGACCGACACAATAGAAGCCAAACTTTCAACTGCCTATAATTATCTAAAACATTATTTTCCCGACATTCGACTTCCGGAAATCTATTTTTTTGTCTCGGGATTTAACCACCAGTATATACAGAACAAGTCATTGTTTGGAATAGGAAATGATCTGTATTTAGGTGCCGACTATCCCACATACCACGAACTCACTCACGAGTATTTAATACCTAATATGCGAAAAGAAATGATCGCACATGATGTATTATCGTCCATCCTGCACAATGAGTTCAACTTCGGCAATGATCTGAATTTGCTGAATGCAATGATTTATGAAGGAAAAATTGTTTTTCTGCTAAGTATCATTATGCCTGATGAGCGTCCTGAAAATTTGATGGGTTATTCCAACGAAGCATTGGATTGGTGCAAGAAGCATGAAAAGCATACGTGGGGAAGCATGATTGAAAACAAATACCTGTACACTACCGATCATCTGCTGATCAATCAATATATCAACAATGGTCCTTTCACAGCACCGGTTTCGCAAGAGTCACCGGGGCGATTAGGTGTGTGGATGGGTTGGCAAATCGTACAAAGCTATATGCAAAACAACAAGAAAGTTAGTCTTAACGATTTGATGGCCAATGAATCGGCCCAACAAATCCTTGAGCAATCATTGTATCGACCCTGATATAATATCGGCAAGATGAATGCCTTTGATAGGTAATTTATGCTTGGCAATATATCCGTTAACATTCATCAGACAGGAAGCCTCAGTACTAACGATAAATTCAACACCTGTTTTCAGGGCATTCAACACTTTCTTCTCAGCCATAGCAGAAGAAATAGCCGTGTTCTTGACAGCAAATGTTCCCCCGAAACCACAACAGGTATCACGTTCCGGCATTTCAATCAGCTCCAAACCTTTGACCATCCGCAGTAATTTGCGGGGCTCTTCTTCAATGCCATATTCACGCAACGCAGAACAGGCATCGTGAAATGTTACCTTGTGATTAAATTCAACCGAAAGCTCTTCAATTTGTAGGATATTGATCAAAAAATCGGATAATTCAAAGATTTTGTTTTTGATCTTTTCCTGTTTGCTCAGCAATTCAGGATTTGTTTTCAGTATTTTTGGATAATGATGTATCACAAATCCGGCGCACGAAGCGGATGGCGAAACGATGGGCAAATCATCCCTGAAATCCCCCAAAAATTTACCGGCAAGTTTGGCAGCCTCTTCCCAATAGCCGCTATTGTATGCCGGTTGACCGCAACAGGTTTGTTGAGGATTATAATGTACCGTACAGCCCGCCTTTTCCAACACTTTGATGGTATTGAAGGCTGTTTCCGGATAAAGCTGGTCGATGAAACAAGGGATAAATAACTGAACTTCCATATTATGAAATAAAATAATTAGCTTATTGTTTTCTTTAGACCTGTCAGGTTTTAAAAACCTGACAGGTCTAAAAATATGACATCAAAGATTAATACCACAAATCAATATAAACCGGAAAATGATCGGAGAATCCTTCGTTATATTTCATGCCTACATACGTTCTGAAAGGTTGTTTCCCTAAAAACTTCAGGTCGTCCTCCGACAAGAAATCAGCATCAAAAATATGCGCTGCATCACTTTGGGTATAAAATCCCGTATTATTTTCCAATAAACTCCCCGACACGATAATTTGATCCAACGCACCCCAATCACCTTCATGCTTGTGTGTTCCTTTTCCTTCCGTATGTACCGGGAACATCAGGTTATACAACTTTGACGACTGAAACGGTGCCACAGGAAAAGATGCTTGTAAGATTTTCTCCATACTTTCATTATCAGGATAATCATTAAAATCTCCCATGATAATTATGTTAGCATCATTATCCTCATAAAAAATTGTATCAATTTTCTGCCTTAAAATACTCGCCACATGATTTCGCTTTTGTTCGGACTCCAGTTCCCCACCGAGTCGTGAAGGAAAATGACAAACAAACACATACAGGGTATCTCCCGACGGCAATTGCCCTTTTACATATAACAAATCTCTGGTCGTACTTTGCGGCGCATCAGGAAAATTTATCGCAACTGCTTTTTCATCAAGCACCTGAAACACATCCGGTTGATAAAGCAAAGCTACATCAACACCGCGGGTATCCGGCGATTCGTGATGAACAAATGCGTATTTTAAGTTTTTAAGTGTCGCATACCGCGTCAGATCGACCAATGCCCTGCGGCTCTCCACTTCACACAAGCCTACCAGTGCTGGCGGAGTCCAACCTCCCACAGCAACGACTACCCTGGCGATATTTGCCTGTTTCTGCTGATACCGAATGTAATTCCAGCCACGCATGCCACCTGGCAGGTACTCTTCATCTTTCGTCAGGGAATCATCAACACAGTCGAAGTAGTTCTCGACATTATAACTCATCACTCTGAACAGTTGCTTTTCCGGCTCTTCGGAGCGCACTGTCAGGTTGGTTACGCTCAAGGCGCAAATTAGCATTAAAATTCTCATAGCTACAATAGTTGGTTCGGCTTGCAAAGATATTAAAATACATGCAGAACCCATCTATCGTAAATAGGCAAAACGTAAAAACATCGCAAAATTTACCTTATTGGGAGGTAACTGTAGGATACCATTCGTAGGCGCCGGCATCAGGTGCTCCGTCGGTCAGACGGCTTTTCCCTTTTAAGTCGAGAGGATATTGAGCAGAGACAGCCGGATCGGACAAGCCACGTGCAGGAGAAACCGAATCAGGCGAAAAGTCGAAGAATAAATCTTCCTCATAATCGAATATCGTACTTTTAAATACGGTATCATTATATTGAGACCAGTGTATATCTGAAAAAATCGTCAACGACTTTGATGGAGCGTCTTTCGGTTTTTTGATGTAATTGTATTGCAAATCACCATGATATTTGTCCTGAAACTTACTCAGCAATGAAAACTCATTGGATGCACTTCCTGTAATGATACAATTTTTGAAAATTGTTTCCATGGGAAGTGTCCTGTTCAGGTCCATCAGCAAAACAGCAGCATCGCCTGTTGCTCTTACAACTCCGTGCAACCTGTTTGATTGAAAGTAATTGGCGATGGTGCAATGATAGAACGCATGTTTGCCTCCACTCAGATAAACCGTATAACTTCCTGAATTGCTGATTTCAGAATTCGTCACGAGCAGATCACCATTGATCGCCACAACATTATATGAAAGAAAATTTCGAATCACACAATTACTGATTTCAAGGCTTGGTTTATAGCGAATATCCTGATTGTAAAAGTAAATTCCGACCGACCCGCTACTCATGTTCACATGCTTAAGCGTATGCTCACCGGTTTTTGAAAGCAAATAGACACCTCCCCACGATCCCGCCACATATTTATAAGGAAAAGGGGGATCAAAATCGGCCTTATCCATTCTATGGCCAAGAAATACAATCGGGGTTTCATATGTCCCCTCAGCCTTTAAGTTTCCATTAACCAACAAGTTGGCATTGTTATAAAAATATAACTTACAACCCGGCAGCAAGGTGAGTGTTTTCGCTGAATCGACCGTTAAATCTCCATAGATGAGATAGGGTTTATCCGCATTTAAAACAACATCAGAGGTGAAAACAACATTCCGCAACGGTACCATATCCTGACCAATCGCTTCGAGCAGTACCCGTTGATGAGCATTGTCGAAATCGAACAAGATGGAATCCTGCACCAATACCGGTGCGTTTATATTGTTAGGATCGATGTTGACTTCCACAAAAACATACAGGGAATCCTTCGCCCGAATGACAATATCATTAAAAGAATTAGTAGCACTCTTTGCACCATCAACATTGATTCTGAAAGAAGAAGTAGCACCTCCGGCCAGTCGGACAGAATTAATTTTCAGCGCTTTACTATGAGGATTATATACCAGAATTCTGGATGTTGCACTGCCGACGGTGGTGAAAACAGTATCAAAAGTGAGTGTATCCTGAGAAAATACGAGTACTTTCCCTGAAGTATCATGCAGGAAATCATCTTCACAAGCAAAAAAACCGGACAGGAGTACTCCGGCAAATAATAATAAAAACAGTTTCTTAAATAAAGTCCTCATCTTCAGTCCGTGCTATTCAATATTAAAATTAAAAACTATAATCCGCGACAACAAACTTGACAAAGCATTGGTATATATGAGATTATCAGTAGTAGATGTTTTGGGTGAAAGAATGTTGGTTTGTCCGAAATTGAATTTCAGCTCTGGCGACAACTTAAAGTATTTAAAATACAAATCACAACCTACACCCCCACTGAAATAAAAATCAGTCAAATCAAGGGTGACATCCGTTTTCTCATCCCTTCCCAGATCGAAATAAGTTCCGACACCAACCTGAACATAAGGTCGGAAGTTACCATATCTTTCGGCACTAAACCGCAGATAAAGAGGAAGATCAATCGGCAGTGAGAAAATCTTCAACACCTTGTCATCCTCAAATTTACCGGTGGAAATTTTGTAAGATTTAAAACTCAGGTTGCGTTCACCGATCAACAGTGCCGGAGTAAAACGAAGGCTGAAATAGCGGTGCAATCGCAGATCAGTAATCAGTCCGACACTAAATCCCGGCATCAATGAAGAAACATCAGCATAATATATTTTTCCGTTCTGAACCATTTCGCTGTGTTCAATACCAAAATCCATATAGTTGGTTCCCAGCGAAAACCCGAAACGAAACACTTTGTAATCCAAATCCGTTAAGTTACCCTGAGCAGAAAGACTGTTCAGAGTGACAAGAAAAGTAAGAATAAAACAGAGTTTTTTAATCATGGACACACAAATATCCTATAGAACGAGATATAAAAATGATTATTGTTTTTGAAACATGCAAAGTTAAGGATATTATTCCGTTTCTGCATCAGTTTAACTTATATCTGATCTATTGAAGGAAATTTTCATGCGCATTTCAGCATCAGGGAATAAAACCTTCCCATAGCTTCTCAGCTACCACAGGATTTGGCACAAAATTAAATTTTGAGAAATCCTCTTCAAACTGAGCATAGATCGATTTGCCGGGTTCAATCTTAAATTCAGTATATATCCGGGGCTTCTTTTCCGTCAATTTTGAGGGTTGATAAGCAGGATTAGCTTTCCACCTGATTCTATTTCTTCCGTTGAGAACAGGAAACCAGGCAAGTCCTTTGTGCGCCCTTACCTCATCATAGTTAAAACCATATTCCCGGTCGCACCAGGCACCAAATGTCAAGGGCACTAACGGATCAGCACTAATTGTAGCATGCGCCCAGCCCGGAGGAACGATGACAACTTCTCCTTGTTTGGCCTTTACGGCAAAACATCTTCCGGGGTCGTCAGAAGCTGACTCCTGCATATAAATGATGGCTGTTCCCGACCATATTTCATAAACTTCGGGCGTTGACCAGCCTTTGGCATAAGCAGATTTTTTATGTTTATGCCCCTGACTACGGATAGGTTCATCGCCCAAACGACCGGCAGCATAAGTCACTGCACCATATAACAGATGAAACTTCTTAAGTATCGGTTTATGGATTTCCTTGCCAATATCCATGGCAATGGCATATACAATTTCAGGCCCTTCACAGTTCGGGTCAAGCAAACTTGGACGAATGGCATTGAGTGTTCTGTTTTCCACTTTGGGTCCAAAACTCCCTTTACCATACGTAAAACCCATTTTGTTTTTTATGGGATATACATCAATGCCGTTATTAAATCTTTTTCTCATGAAAATATAACAATACTAATTTAACGTGAGTTCAATATAAAAAACAATTTACATTTGAGCTCTAAAACCCCGAAAGGGGTTTAATTTGATTAACCCCGTGCAAGCGAAGCGCAGCTCGGGGATGAATGTACCACACACCGCACGACCCCGCAGGGGTCGAACTAAGCAAAAGTTGTTCAACCCCGTCCGGGGTTGATAGTTCGTGAGGGATCGCTTACCCCGCACTGCGCTTCGCTTGTACGGGGTTATCCATATGCTGCCCCATTCGGGGCAGGTTGTTGCTCTTTGAAAGATTTGCATGTATATTCTTCTTATATCGAACTCACGTTAATTTAATATCACTCCTTTGGTTTCTTTAATAAAAAATACATTGAAGAAAACATTGGAGATACAAAAGAAAGTAAATACCAGAAAAGTACTCGAAACTCCGATTTTATCAATCAGGAATGGAAAAATCAATGCCACAAAAAAACAGGCTATCCAAAGTGAAACAATGGACAGCGACATGGCTTTGGTTCTGATACTCGCCGGAAAAATTTCTGAAATCACGACCCACGTCACCACTCCCAGCGACGAAGCAAAGGACGCAATGAAAACCAAAATAGCGATCAGCGTTACGACACTGTCGAGTGCATAATAAAATGATAACGAAACAAGCAGCATGGATATTGCCATCAGGGTAGAACCTATGATCAATAAAGGTTTTCTGCCTACTTTGTCGACAATGAACATGGCAAATATAGTGAAAATCAGATTGATGAGACCAATCAGGATAGTTTGATAGATGGCAGAATCAACATTAAGTCCGGTTTTTTCAAATATCGTGGGTGCGTAATACATAATGACATTGATACCTGTTATCTGCTGAAAGACTGCCAATCCGACACCTACAGCAAGAGGTTTGCGAAACACTTTCGAGAACACTGCCTTATATCCTGAATCAGCAGCATCGCCGGGAGTGTTGCGGATCATCTCAACTTCCCGATCGGCATAAGCTTTACCGTTTATCTTTTCCAGAATACGACGTGCCTTTTGCTCTTCACCTTGCTTCAACAACCAGCGCGGACTTTCAGGCACAAAAAACAAACCTATCAGAAATATCAGCGCCGGAACCAACATCACACTTAACATGATGCGCCAGTTGTTCACACTATCAATATCAACCAACCAGTAATTTGATAAAAATCCCAACAAAATACCTGTCACAATGGTCAGCTGGTAGAGTGAAACCAAAAAACCGCGACGGTTGGTAGGAGCAACTTCAGCAATATATAAGGGAGAAATTACTGAGGAAATACCCACGGCAAAACCTGCCAGGATACGAAATGCCACAAAAGCTCCAATAGAATCAGACCATGCAGCACCTAAAACGCCGACTGCAAAAAGCAAAGCCGATACGATCAGCGGTTTCACCCTACCGTATTTATCAGAAGGAGCTCCGGCTACCATCACTCCTATGATGCAACCAAACACCAGACTGCTCACAATTAAACCAATCTGACCACCCGTCAGGTCAAAGATAGTTCTCATAAACGGCACAATCCCTGAAATAATGGCCGCATCGAGGGCAAACAATAAACCACCTAATGCGGCAACCAATGAGATGAATACGGGATAAAACAATTTCTTTTCCTGATTTTTCATGATAAGTGTATTAATTTAAGCATTCTTGCGAACAAAAGCCAGCATCGTGGCACATTGTTTACCTGTGCTGTTACCGCAGGGTTTCATGGTATAATCGCCTGCAGCAGCAGGAACAATGAATGTTTCGGCATAATGCACCTCAAAAGGTTCAAAAGCATTTACCGGACTTTCCACCAATATCTCATCCCCTTGCACCAAGCAAATCACATGCACCGAATCATTGGCTTTCACAGCAACTTCCTTACTGAACCAGTGGCGACGGGTTTCGATGAATTCCCTTTCGTGTAGTCCGGTACGTTCTTCTTTCCATCCATCCCCTTCGGCAATGGTAACTAAATTATTGATAAGGTGCTTGCGTGTCCAATCAGTGGTGCGATCCCACTGAATCACATTTTTTCCATGTTCAATATTGATTGGACGAGGCTTTCCGTCAATTCCGAGACGTCCCCAGTCCCACATCTTAAAAGTAAAGATATAAGGTGTCGCACTGATTTCCAACACCATGCTTCCCGCTCCCGAACAATGTACTGTTCCGGCAGGAATCAAAAAATGATCGTGTGTTTCAACCGGCCAGATGCCCACATGTTTCTCCGCATCGAAAGGTTCACCTCCTGTCTGAGCCGTTTCCAGGTCCCGGATCATGGCTTCAGGGTCGACACCCTCTTTCAAACCCAGATATACCTTAGCTCCGGGAACAGCATGCATCATATAATAACTTTCATCCTGCGTGTAATGCATCCCGAATTTCTCCTGAATGTATTCTGTCAAAGGATGCACTTGCAGACTCAGGTTACCTCCTTCAATGGTATCTAAAAAATCGAAACGTATCGGAAACTCATCACCAAAACGGGCATGAACCGAATCGCCGAGCAACTTCCGCGGTTGATGAAACACCAGATTGATGGATGGAATTTCTACGATATTATCACCAAATTTCAGCAGCAAACTGTTTTCCTCCGGCACACAATTAAAACACCAGGCATAGTTGCTTGCTTCAGGATCTAAATTGCAGTATTTTTTCATCCACTGTCCGCCCCACGGTCCCGGGTCAAAGAACGGCACCACACTAAACGGACGCTTTGCTGCCTGATTCAGCCCGGCAATTATTCCTGTTCCGGCAACCAACTTCGGCTCATGCCGGTTGTTGGTATCCAGCACATAATCCCATCGATGCATCAACTTCTTTTTCCATCGGTCAAGCACCCGCCAGTCGACAAAGAAACCTTGCTTATAAAGCAACATCCAGTCTTCCTTACCACGGTTGTACACTCCCAGATTATCCACTTCATGACGGCGCATCCTCAGCTGCGTCTCCCATCGTGCCATGTCGGCATACACCAACAAGTCGTATTCAGGAAAAACAAAAGCGGCACCGGCTCCAACAATCATCACCAGTCCGGATGAAACCGCAGCTATCTGTTTTTTTGCCCCGTCAATCTTCACCGGATCAAAATAAGCATCGATGGTCAAACGGGTAAGATATCCGAAAATCCGGTCGTCGGTCACATCCCGAAAAGTAATCTCTTTGATCTTTTCCTCCGGCCACATCAGGTCTTTTGCATTTATCAGCAACACCGGTTGAAGTTGACTGCTCAGTGCTAGCGTTGTATCTTCTTCAAGCACACCCTGATAATACTCCACAGCCATCACTTTCTTTTCTTCGGATTTCAATGAAAGATGGCTCAACAAATTTTCAGCTATCGATTTCCAGCCCTGATAAACCGGAAAATCGCCCTTTACTTCAACAAACGGAAATTTATTATATTTTATCTCAGACATTCTTATTCTTATTAACATGTTCATTCATAAGCCATGCTGCACCTAACAGCCCCGCCTGATCAACAAAATGGGCCGCTTTCAACTGTGGCTTTCCCCAAGGGGTCCAGGCATATTTATTCACCTGTTCCTGGATATAAGGCAATATCCTGTCGGCACTTTTCATAACACCGCCACCGACAATCACAAGTTCAGGATCATAAGCGTGAATCATGTTGATGGCGCCGGCGCTCCAGGCTTCCAGACAATGTTGCAAAATTTCTTCAGAGCATTTATCACCCACTTCCGATAACTCGAACAAGGTTTTGAAATCCAGCAATTCTCTTGAAAAAGCCTTACTCGCTGTAAAATCGGGATGATTTTTATAGAGTTCCGGCAGTTTCCATGAGGATGCTTCCGACTCCACGCAACCAACATTGCCACAAGTGCAATCTGACCCGCGATAGTTGATGATAAAATGTCCACCCAGACAACCTGCCTGAAAATGTTTACCGTGCAACAATTTTCCTTCAATCAGCGCCGCGCCGCCAATGCCGGTACCCAATGTTATCAGGACTATATTGTCGCAGTTTTTTCCGGCACCATACTGCCACTCACCC
>Ga0209800_10002906_pt1 | contig 14361 bp, 8 predicted proteins | sample Higcelweek8metaG_FD_187174 | JGI IMG/M metagenome (GOLD analysis project Ga0209800, IMG submission 187174) | Freshwater pond sediment microbial communities from the University of Edinburgh, under environmental carbon perturbations - High... | ecosystem: Environmental > Aquatic > Freshwater >...
CATAAAATCATACAGAAGAAGCAGAAAATCTGTTCCTGACGCCCTTGACTTCTGTGCTATTTCATCAGGTAAATTGACATGCCGCGCAAAGGCAGTTCTTTCATGGTCGAATCTCTGAAGAATTGTGTCGATACTGTATGGCAGCTTTGATGTTTTATACTCATCTTCACTTGCTTTTTTCTGCAATTCTGCACTTATAATAGTTGCAACCCCTCTGTTTTTCTGATTATAAAGTGCACAAAAAGCTATTTTTTTTCCATTAATAAATTTACAGCTGATTCTATCCGGTATTTTTGTTGAATTATCCTTACTTGCCTCAAAATCATTTTTCACTGTTCTTAAAAACTGTCCCAGACGTGATGCCTCATCATCAATGAGCTGTCTGACCGGTTCAACATATTTTCCATATACCGCTGTCCCGTCAATAATTTCAGCGACTTTCAGGTTATCACCTGTCATAATTGTCATGTGAACTGACAAAGTGTTTACACTTCCCTTATTATCTATTTCTGTAAATTCACCTTTAAGCATAAGAGCTTCTTCTGCTCCTGATTCGCCTGCTTTTACCACTGAATATCCTGATGCACGCAAAATGGATGACAAACTTTCTGACATCTGTTTAATGTATGAGGTTTGATCAGGCAGCTTCTTTGTAACAGGTGCAGATCTGAACTCATCAACAATAAAGCTTTTTGCTCCTGCCAGAATCTCAGGTTTGAAGATCTGTATACTGTCAACAACATCATTACTTTTGATTTTGTCAACAATACTGCTGTAATCACCTGATGTATCAGATGGAGCTGAAAATAAATTTACAGTTAAGGCAGCAATAAAAAGATTTACTTTTTTTAACATTTTCCTCTCCGGTTTTACATACAGTTTAAATGATGAAACTTATTGTTAATAACATTATTGACATTTTGAGACGTTTATACTGTTCATTCAATATAATTTTCAGTTTCGCTTTGTTCCAGAAAAAATTGCTGCATACTAAAAGACTGTATCCAGAATAAGACGGTGAATTAGTTCTATAACTTCCAGATATTATTCGTATCGACTCGATTCAACAGACGACTTGACAAACTATAGTATTCCCTTCCATAAACAGCGAAATTCATTTATTGAAACTTATATATTTTCTATTATACCGGTGCAAATTTTACTGTTTATATGAGGTGATAATTTTTAAAGGTAGTTTTTTGAGGAATTTAACCATTTAAACAGGCAATTTACACGTTTTTTAAATATATTGATACATATCCTTTTTTGTTAGGATTGTGTTAGGACTTTGTTAGCACAGAAGGTGATAAGAATAAGAATGAGGATGAATAGTGCCTGTTTGTTTTTGGAGGATGTAATTTTTTGACTTTTTTTAACATAAATAATAACAGCAGTAATTTCATGAATACTGACAAACAATCGGCAATTAACAAAATAGTATATTTTATGAAATCAATTCTTGTAATTCTCCTTTTATTCATTTCCAAAAATGTTTATGCTGACAATCCGATTGTCCGGCATATCTTTACAGCCGATCCCGCGCCTCTGGTTTACAATGATACATTCTATATTTTTACCGGCCATGATGAAGGCATAAAAAACACCTCCGGCTGGATACTTAAAGGCTGGCATGTTCTTTCTTCAGTGGATATGGTAAACTGGACAGACCATGGCGATGTTTTATCAGTCAAGGACATCACATGGCTCAACTCAAACCAGGCATGGGCCGCCCAGTGCGTGTATCGCAATGGTAAATTCTACTTTTACATTTGCGATTCCGGAGAAATTGGCGTAGCTGTCGCAGATAATATTCTTGGTCCATACAAAGACGCACTTGGCAAACCGCTTATTTCAAATGCGACAAACGGGGCCTGCCCCGGCGATGACAACATTGATCCATCCGTATTTATTGATGATGACGGGCAGGCATATATCTACTGGGGTACTGACGGGGTGGCGCGTCAGGCTAAACTCAAAAGCAGCATGACTGAAATCGACGGGTCAATAACTGTTCCGCAGGGAATAACAAAGTTCTTTGAGGCATCCTGGGTACACAAATTTGATAAAACCTATTATTACTCATATGCGGCATACAACAGCAGCGGTAAATCATGGCCCTCAAACATTGACTATGCGACAAGCTCAGGTCCGCTTGGCCCGTGGACATACAAAGGAACTCTCAACGGTTACGCCGGGACTGGTACAAATCACTCCGGAATTATGAGATTCAAAGATGTATGGTACTATGTTTACGCAACGGACTATCTTTCAGACGGCACACCGTGGCAGAGATCCGTCCAGATTGACTATCTTTATTACAGTGCAGACGGGACAATGAAGAAAATTGTTCAGACTGCTGCAGGTGTAAATTCCACCTGTGATCCGCCATTTGCTGAAAATGTCTATTATAAAATTAAAGCGGAACACAGCGGAAAACTTGCTGATGTCGCAGCTTCATCAAAAGCCCCTGATGCTGCAATAAAACAGACAACTGACAATGGCAATTACAGTCAGCATTGGAAATTTGTAAAGGTTGAGAATGGAATTTACGAAATTGTCAATAGAAACAGCGGACTCGCCCTTGATGCAGGCTTGTCAAACAACAGCGTTGTCCAGTATACATCCAAAGGAACTGATAATCAGAAGTGGAAAATTACCGGCACAACCGGCGGCTGTTTTTTATTTGTAAACAAAGCCAACAACAGACTTCTCGAGGTTATCAATGCCTATACAAATGACAGTGCCATAATTCAGCACTGGGAGTTTAATGGAGAATCGTGCCAGAAGTGGGAGCTCATCAGAGCTGATTCAACCCCGACATCTTCAAGACAGACAATAGGCGTTATTTCATCTGAAATTTCACAAAAAAATTCAGGTGCTGAAATCAGGCTTTTCAACAATTCAAAAATATTACCATATGCATACAAATCATACAGCCTTTCAGGCCGTTTACTGAATCAGACAAGCTGTATAAAAAATGTAACCGGCCTGTCTATTAAATATGTGACTCAGGATGAAATGGACTTGCGATATTGACAAAATTTTGTATCGCGCCCCCTGATTCCCCGCAGGGGGACTTAAAAGATTCTGATTTTCAAGAAGTCCCTCTGCGGGGGATTAGGGGGCGCGGATAGATATGATTATTAAATCTTAACTGTGCAGCTTTTAGTTTACTAATTAAAATGTTTGTTCTAATTTACATAAGAAGCACTTATTCAGACAGGTATCAGCTATGAAACACATTCATGTCTCCTGCGGCATAATCGAACGGGATGGTCTTATTTTGTCTGCACAGCGCAGCTTTTCAATGAGTATGCCGTTAAAATGGGAATTTCCCGGCGGCAAGATTGACGATGGCGAAACTCCGCAGAATTGTCTCATTCGTGAATTAAATGAAGAGCTTGGCATTACGATTGACATCTGCAATCAGCTTCCGGACAGTGCGTATACCTATCCGACATTTTCCATAACACTGCACCCTTTTATATGCAGTATAAAATCCGGTACACTGACACTTAAAGAGCACTGTAATGTAATATGGCTGCATCCTCATAAACTCAAATTACTTAACTGGGCAGAAGCAGACCTGCCGGTTGTCGAGTCATATCTTGAGATTATCGGGATGTAGCGAAAGATATTACACCAGACATAAATATTGAGCACAAATCCATGCCACTTTACTATTTTTATAGATCGTTATTGGTTTATTATTGAAATTTTCTCAGCAAAAAATAGAAATACCGGTATGATTAAAAAACAGATCGCAGTAATCGGCGGCGGGGCAAGCGGCATGATTGCCGCGATTACAGCTGCGCGCCTTGGAGCAAGTGTCACAATTTATGAACGCAATGACCGCGTAGGGAAAAAGCTTCTTGCTACAGGAAACGGTCAGTGCAATCTGACTAATCTAAAATGTTCACAGAAAAATTTTCACGGCACAGATCGCGGGTTTGTGACAAGTGCTCTTGAGAACTTCAGTGTAGATAAAACCATTGAATTTTTCAACTCCCTTGGCGCACTTACCATTGCAGATCCGGACGGAAAAGTTTTTCCCAGGACTTATCAGGCATCCGCCATACTTGACATTTTGCGCTTTGAGCTTGAAAGGTGCGGAGTCACAGTAAAAACACTGTCTCCCATATCAAGTATTAAAAAAGGTAAATCCGGCTTTACACTTCAATCCGGCACCACACATTTCAGTGCAGATGCAGTGATCGCTGCATGCGGCAGTAAAGCAGCTCCGCAGCTTGGCGGCAGCAACTCGGGACTTGAACTTCTTACCCGTCTGGGGCATACTGCAACAGACCTCTACCCTGTGCTTGTCCCGCTCAAAACAGATTACCCTCACAGCAAGCATCTTAAAGGAACAAAAGTACAGGCTGAGATCTCTATTTTTGTCAACAACAAAATCACGGCCCGCGACTCAGGGGAGCTCCTTTTTACTGATTACGGTCTTAGCGGCCCGCCTGTTATTCAACTCAGTATTCCTGTAAATAATGCGCTATACCGCAAGATCCCTGTAATATGTCAGGTGGATCTATTTACGGACAAAAACCTCGACGAACTGACTGCACATTTACAAAACAGATTCATGTCAAAAGCTGATCTGCAGATGGACTCCGCACTTATAGGCTTTGTAAACAAGCGTCTGATTTCGTCAATTATTTCAGACAGCGGCATCGCTGATTCAAAAAAAATATCGAAAACAATCACTCCATCAGAAACAAAAAGACTTGCCCAGACTGTGAAAAAATGGACTTTCAACATAAGCGGCTCCCTCTCCTGGAGTGATGCGCATGTCTGCTTCGGAGGAATAAGTACCGCTGAGTTCAACAGTTCAACCATGGAATCAAAGCTTGTAAAGGGGCTCTATGCAACCGGCGAGCTTCTTGACATCACTGGAGACTGCGGCGGCTTCAACCTCCAGTGGGCATGGTCATCTGGGTTTACAGCTGGCAATGCAGCAGCAGGGGGGGGGCAATAGATGATACGTATTTTTGAACTGAAGCTTCCGTTCGATCACCCGGATTCAGCACTCAGAAAAGCCGCTGCAAAGCAGTTGCGCATTGATCAGTCGCACATCGGAGCACTGCAGATACGCAGACAGGCTGTTGACGCGAGAAAAAAGAATGAGATATTATTTGTATATACTGTGGATGTAAACATTGAAAATGAAAACAGTATTGTTCGAAGGTTCAACAGTCCGAAGATAATCATTGCCCCTGATGAAAACTATCAGGAGGTTATGCCGGGCAAAGAGCAGCTTCTGACAAACCCTGTTATTGTGGGCAGTGGTCCTGCGGGTCTTTTTGCCGCGCTTCTGCTTGCGCAGAATGGTTACAGGCCAGTCGTTCTTGAACGCGGATCTGATGTTGACGCCAGGGCAAAAGATGTCGCAGACTTCTGGAAAAACGGTCATCTTGATACAAAGTCAAACATTCAGTTCGGCGAGGGTGGAGCTGGTACATTCTCTGATGGTAAACTTACGACTCTGATTAATGACCCCCGTTGCAAAAAGGTTCTGCGCGAATTTGTTGAATCAGGAGCGCCGGACAATATTCTCTATGTAAATAAACCGCACATCGGTACAGACCTTCTCAGAAATGTCGTTAAAAACATCCGCAACCGTATCATTTCGCTTGGCGGCAGGGTCTGTTTCAATAGCCTTGTTACAGATATAAAAACTGACGGCAATAAAATCAGCGCTGTGCAGATCAATAATAGCGAATGGATCGACTGCTCTGTTGCAGTTTTTGCAACCGGTCACAGCGCGCGCGATACAGTCGCTATGCTTCACAGCCGCACAATGAACATGACACAGAAACCTTTTGCAATAGGTGTCCGCATTGAACATCCGCAGGAGCTTGTTGACAAGGCGCAATACGGTCAGTCTGCAGGGCACCCCCGGCTCGGAGCCGCAGATTACAAAATGGCATTTCATGATGACAATCACCGCAGTACCTTTACATTCTGCATGTGTCCGGGCGGAGAAGTCATAGCTGCGGCATCGGAAAACGGCTGCGTTGTGACTAACGGCATGAGCTATAACGCACGCAGCGGCAGAAACGCCAATTCCGCGCTTCTTGTAAACATTACCCCGTCAGACTTCCCCGACTCGCATCCGTTAAGCGGGTTTGCATTTCAGAGAATATGGGAGGAGAAATCTTTTGAACTCGGCGGACGCAATTTTTATGCGCCAGTCCAGCGTGTCGAGGATTTTCTTCTGAACCGCGCCTCATGCAGGACCGGTTCTGTAACTCCAACCTACACGCCGGGAACAACCCCCTCAGATTTGCGCAATTGTCTGCCGCAATATGTGACATCCACGCTGCAAAAAGCAATCCCCCACTTTTCCCGCCAGCTGTACGGATTTTCATATCCTGACGCTCTATTGACAGGAGTGGAGACAAGAAGTTCATCCCCGGTGCGGATGGTGCGCAGCGACACTTTTGAGAGCAGTATTAATGGTCTTTACGTCGCAGGAGAGGGTGCGGGCTATGCCGGCGGAATCACATCTGCTGCAGCGGACGGAATTCGTGTGGCAGAGGCGATTATCGGGAGGTTTGCAGTACCTGTAAATGGGTAGCGGGCATTGTTCACGAAACTTAAAAAAAACAATCGAGCGGTATAAACGGTTTGCTGACAAAAAGGGAATCAAGTACCAGTCGTTCATTTCAAGTGTTCTCGATACCTACGCGAAGCACCTTTGATTTAATCAAGGTGTTCTTTTATTATTTACATGCCGTAATTTACAAATTTATATGTGAATATACTGCTGCCGCTCTTTACCAGAAGAAACAGCGTACCTGAGCTGTATCTACTGAGATCCACATATTCTGTTTTACGCATCTCAGTGTACGTTTTGCGGAAAAGTGTCCGTCCGGAAAGATCAACAACCGAAGCGGTTACGTTTTTAGCTGGCATTCCCGATGGTGTCAGTGAAATTCTGCCGGCAGATATCCGCTGCACCGCAAACGGTACAGAAGATTGTGTACGTCTCTCCTTTACACTTTCGTAAACTGAATCCTGCGTTGCAATGGCGCGGTTTACTGTTACACGTCCGCAATCCCTGTCGTATGATTCCCACAGCACGTCAAGCCTGTTTCCTCCGGAAATGCAGAATGACGGCCAGCGCAGTTCATTTTCAGATTTTTTAAACACAACTGTCTCAGTCCATGTACCGTTTCTGTATCTGCATGTGGAAATATCGTATACATAATGATTCCCATCAACATAAGTATTTACACATGCGAGATACATTGATCCGTCTGAAGCACAGATGACTTCCGGTGCAGACGCATTTTCATACCCAGGTACGCTTTGCGGTACTGACCACCTGTTTCCATCGAATGTCCGGCGCATTATTTTCCCATTCTGTCCGAATATGCACGAATATTGCTTGTTTCCCGATGAATCCACATATGCAGGAATAACGCTCTCGTCGATATCTGAATAGAACAGATGCATTTTTCCATCTTTGTCCTTTGCAAGACACACATCCTGTACCTTTTCAGCTGTATCAGACACCACAGAACTGTCTGACCAGAGATCTTCTGTGACAGAATAGTCTCTTTCGTAAACAACACCAGCCTTATTTCTGGAAACAAGTATGATTTTTCCACTGTCTGTGAGGGCTGCATCAAAGTAGCACTTATTTATCTGCAGTTCGTATTCATTTACAAAATCAATAACCTTCCGGTAGGGTCTGCATGTTGACCCATTGTATTCTGTAAAGTATATGCCGGTCGGGTCTGATCCGAAACTGCCGCAGTTTTCAGTCCAGAATGCAAATATCCGGGAATCATCCATATACAGAAGTTTTCCTTCATACCGGTAACCTCCAAGATCTGAAATTGTGTCAACAGATCGAAACATCCTGGCTGAAAGGTCGTAGGTACCGATGAATAAGGCGGGCTTGTTGATAATTGTCTTTTCCCTCCAGAGCATGTAAATTATGCTGCCGCTCCCCTTGCATACATCAAGAAGAATGCTGCTGCGGCTGTCTGTCGGAAAGTATCCCTTTGCCGCACTGTCGTAATCACCTATATAAATATCATAATTTCCTGACATGTCGGTACGGGTGCGGTTGCAGACAAGAAAATCATTTACACCTGAGACGCACCTGTTGCGCCACTGACTCATGCTGTTGTCGGGTGGAAGAGAGTCGGACTTTATGCGGGTTGTGACAAAATCATACCTTATGCTTGAACTGTCAAGTGTGAACGTCAAGTCGTCATTCAATTTGAAACTCACACAGTTGCTGTTTGCAATCCGCTTATTGTCCGCTACAACAGCTATTATGCAGAAAGGCCCCGGCGGCAGATCCCAGTCCCCCGGTATCGGCTGATTGTCAAACTGGGGTTCCAAAACATACCAGTCATTTATGTCAAGCGGATTGTCCCCGACAAGTACTCCGTTGATTGCATGATTAGTTACGTATATTTCGTATGCGGGGATGTTCCATCCAATCTGACCGCCTTCAATTAAATTATCTTCAAGCGTCCCGGGATTCCCTGTCAGATGTAAAGCTGTCTGCACTGCAAACTGCTTACATACAAACCAGAATGTATCAGCTATATCATATGGAAGTGAATCAGTACCGTCGCAGGCAATCGCTTTCTTCAGCCAGTCAGTGCGTTCTTCACGTGTTGTCAGGCTGTTCCACCACCCGGGAAGATGGTCAATTGACTTTGAGAGATACTGGCTCAGAACTGAAACATCAGCATCACTTACTTTTCCGTCTCCATTTACATCTGCCATTACAGACTGCTCCGCGGAGCCGCCGGCCATCGCCTGTGCAAGCGCAAGATCGGAGTTGTCCACTTTACCATCGCTGTTCACATCACCGCTTCCATGGTAAAGAGTAGTATTATACGGCTGGTGAAATGGATCACTCCCATGGGAGACATAGGCGTTTGCGCTATTGAGCAGCGCTGACAGCATAATGATTTGTAAAACAATTGTATATTTCCTGACAATAACTGGGATGTTTTTTTTCAATGCAGGTGTCCTTTATGATTTGTATAGTCTCAGGGGAATATACAAAACCATTTTCCCCGGTACAATTAAAATCACGATCTTGATTCTCGCATGGTTTCTTTTGAACATTTTTTCTCATTATCATACAAGCCATTACCGCAATACAGAATCAGGCGGTTCGCCTGCAGGCACTTAAGGACGGCACTATCGCACTGACAGGCGCATATATTAGCTGTCAACAATAGCAAAATAAACCCTGAAACTGAAATTTCACTTCAAAACCATTTTAATCAATTATATTTTATCCATTGTAATTTCTAAAAACGTACTTGAAATATTCATTCATACTATTTACACATTTTAACAGGGAGACTATCTGAAAATGGCGACAAAACATATTTGTATTTACATAAGTATGATATTTCTTATAATAGCAAGCATCACAGAGGCACAGGTGTCTGATTCATGCTATCCGCCGTGCAGAGACGGCTTTATATGTCATAATGGTGAATGCGTTTCTGAATGCAATCCGCCATGTCCGAAGGGTGAACAATGCAATAATGGTGAATGCGAAAAAATTCATGATACGCTTGTACAGATTATCCGTACGGACATACCATGTAAAAGTGTATTTATTGTCAAGCCAGACCTCGGTCCGCAGATTGTTCCGGGGAAATTTAATGAAATTGAGCTCAGAAGCGTATCAGCTATGCTTACAAATGCTGTCCAGTCAAACATCGATTCCGACAATGAGGTTATCTCTGCAGGCGAAGTCTCAACAGTCATGAATTGCAACGCAAAAAAGATTGTTGTAAAAGTGGAGTCGTACCACAAAGAACCGGCAGTTATCGGACAATTTGTCGGTGTAATTACAATCAGCATTGAACTTTATGATTCAATGCAGCAAAATACGCTATACTCCATACAAAAATTCAAGGCAGAGGGCGGAAGACACTGGGGTGATACAGTTCCACTTGAAAACGCAGTTAAATCTGTCAGTAAATCAATCAGACGGCATCTGAAAGTCAAAATGTAATCTGTGATTTACATTTAATATAGCGGTTACACTGCAATCAACCGTGCTGATCCGGCTGCAACAATTCATGTATCTTCAGGGCAAGTTCATGAATTGACACCGGTTTTATCAGCAGAGCCCTTATACCGATTTCTCCGGCTATTTTCTCGTTCATCATCTCACTGAAACCGGTGCATATAAGTATTGGAATATCAGGGCGTACTGATAACATTTTCAATGCCAGCTCCCTGCCTGTCAAGTTCGGCATAGTCATGTCAGTTATGACAAGATCGAAGTCCCCGGGATTCTGCAGAAACATTTTAAGACATTCCGCGCTGTCTGTCAAAGCCGTCACCCTGTAGCCAAGTTTTTCAAGCGAAAGCGAAACAGCTTCAACGATTGCATTTTCATCATCCACCAGAAGCAGATGCCCGCAGCCTCTTGCTGTATTACCCGCCTGCGCTACTGATGATGTATAAGTTTCCTTAGCAATAGGCAGGTATACAAAGAATGCCGATCCATGTCCTTCAGCGCTTTCGACTGTTATGTCACCGTTAAGGCTGCTTATTATGCTATGAATGACAGCAAGCCCCATCCCTGTGCCTTCCCCGGTTTTTTTTGTCGTAAAATAGGGCTCAAAAATATGCTTGCATATATTTACATCCATGCCGGATCCATTATCACGCACACACAGTTTTTTATAATATCCTGCGTCAAGATTTCTATACCTGCCGGCCTCTTTTTTGTCAATACATATCGTACTCAGCTCTATTTCCAGAACTCCACCAGTTTCTCTCATTGCATACGACGCATTGGTGCAGAGATTCAGTATTATCTGATGAATCTGTGTCGGATCCGCCAAAACAATATCCTTATCGCCCTGATCATTATACCGTATTTCAATCGTTGAAGGTGTAGACGGTCTTAAAAGTTTTAGAACTTCATTAACAATATCTCCAACAATTACCGGTTTTTTTTCAATCTGTTTCTTACGGCTGAATGCAAGGATCTGTCTGATAAGATCACGTGCTCTTTCAGTTGCAGTGAGAATTCCTTTAAGACTTGTCTCATTTTCGCTTCCCATAGGCATATCCATCAGCACCATCTCAGTGAATGCCATGACAGGTGATAATATGTTGTTCAGATCGTGTGCTATTCCTCCGGCAAGAGTACCTATTGCCTCCATTTTCTGAGCCTGCTGGAGCCTCTCTTCAAGTTCTTTTCTTTCCTTTTCTATATTGATTTTATCTGTGACATCTTCCATAATTTCAATGATCCATGTAATTTTCTCTTTTTTATCTTTCACAGGAGTTGCAATTATTCTGAAGTATTCTGTGGTCCCTCCAGTTGAAATTTCCTTTATGCATTCATGCTTCTGTCCGTCGGCCACAGCTTTAACAGCCGGACATCCGGAATAATCATTTGTAAACATGTGCCGCCAGAATACCTGATACTGACCCGGCATCCCCAACGGTTCATTCATATCAGTCTGCGGGAACCATTTTCTTACCTGTGCATTGCACGTAACAATATTCATACCCGGATCGATCAGGCTGACTCCGATGTCAAGATTATCAACCAGATTTCTGTATCTCTCTTCGCTCTCCCTGAGTGCGAATTCGGTTTCGCGGAGCCGCTTTTCTGTAGCCATGGCTTGTAATACACGCTCAATGGCGGCTGGGAGGCGGTCAATTAATTCAGTGTCCTTGACAAGATAATCCGCAGCCCCGAGCTTCATAATTTCCACGGCTAATCTTTCATCACCCTGACCTGTCATCATGACAAACGGTATAGTGAGGCCGCGTTCGATCAGGGTATGGATCACCTCCTGCCCCGTCATATCCGGCAGCCGGTAATCAAGCAGCATGAGCAGCGGAGCATCAGCAGCGGCCAATTCAACGGCCTCTTTTCCGCGTGCAGCCCCCAGTGCGGTATGGCCGCACCTTTTAAGGGTTCTGACTATAAGATCACGCAGGTCTGCATCATCATCAACGATCAGAATCCATTTTCCAGTGCTCTGTGCCGCGCTATCCGCTTTTTCCATGATTCACTCCATTTATTTTTCACTGATCGAATTAATGACCGGTACCTGCACAACGCTCAGAAAAAGCCCAAGTTGACGTATGGCGTTTACAAACATATCATATTCCACAGGCTTTGTTATGTAGCTGTTGCACCCCAGGACATGGCAACGCTCCACCTCCCGGGGATCGTCGGTCGTAGTGATCATTATTACCGGCATGGTGCGCAGCTGCGTATCCTTCTTGATCAGCTCCAATACTTCTGTGCCGTCCATTTTTGGCATACGGATATCAAGAAGCAGCACATAGGCCTCCCCGGGTTTGCGCATCGATGCACCGCCACGGCAGAAAAGGAAGTCTGTCACCTCCTGACCATCACTGAAACGGATGATTCTGTTGGCGATACCTGCCCGCACGAGGTTTTTACGGATCAGATCTGCGTGCCCCTCGTCGTCCTCGGCAATGAGAATGACGACTTCTTTATTCATGTTCATTTCTCCTTTGGCAGAGTGCAAATTATTATCCTTCTTATGTATTGGTTTTTTTTCTATCCGGAGGCAGGCAGACAGTGAATATGCTGCCTTTCCCGGGGTGCGACTCCACTCTGATCTCTCCGTCCATACGTCCAAGCGATTGCCGGGCTATAGTGAGCCCAAGCCCCTCACCCTCAGTTTTTCCAGGTTCAAGCCGGTGGAAAAGTTCAAAGACATGCTCGAGGTGGTTTTGAGCTATGCCGATCCCATTGTCCTCAACTCTATACACTGCCCGGCCATTTTCAATTGCACCCCGGACATGTATCCTTCCGGAACGCTCCGTGTCGAGGTATTTGATGGCGTTGTCGAGCAGATTAGAAAAAACCTGGGTTATCTGAACAGCATCGCCGCGGCATGACGGCAGACTGTCCACAACCAGTTCAATGCCCGCTTCCTGCAATCTGAACGCGAAGGTTGATGAGAGCTGGGCTATAAGTTCGTTCATATCTATGTCGGCGATCTGCAGGGCAGCCCTGCCCGAACGGGAGAGCTTCAGAAGCCCTTTGAGCAGGTTATCCATCTGACGGGCACTGGTTCTGATGCGGATAATAGATTTTTCCATTTCCGGAAGCTCTGTCTGAAGCGTTTTTTTAAGTTCGGCGCAGTCCTGACCTATATCAAGCATGCGGGCAAGTTCCTTTAGCGAGTAATCCAGCTCGCGACTGAAGCCGTCTACATTAACAAGCGGCGATCTCAAATCGTGCGATGCGACATAAACAATCTGCTCAAGCTCCTTGTTCTTGGCGTCAATCGCAGCCTGAATCCGCTTGATCTCCGAAATGTCGATAGTAATTGACAAAGTAGCAGGCTTGCCGGCAAATTCTATCCGCTGGCCGGATAACATGACGTTACGCACATCCCCGGCTCTGTTCCTGATTGTTAACTCCATCGAATCAACTGCGCCTTTTTGTTTCAGATCGGTACGTATTTTTTGCCTGACTTCAGCATCCGTTATGATACCCAGCTCATCCGGTGTACGTCCGATTATCTCAGAGGCATCAAGTGCGAAGCTTTCACAATGCGCGCGGTTCACCATAAGGTAGCGCCCATCCTGACCGATGACTGTGCACTCATAAGGGGCAAGTTCAAAGAGCGTCTTAAATTGTTTTTCGCTCTCGCGCAGCGCATCCTCCGCCTGCTTGCGCTCGGTAATGTCGCGCGCGATGCCGCCAAATTGGGTCACATTACCCATAGAGTCTCTGACCGGACAGGCACTTGATGTGTGCCATCGCCATGAGCCGTCCGCATGTCTGACACGATACTCCACCTCTTCCTGCGGTTCTCCGGAATCCATCAGTTTCCGAAGGATTGCATAGCAGGCGGGCAGATCGTCGGGATAGACAAATTCCGTAAAGGAATGACCTTCCACCTCCCCCGGCGCATGCCCGAGAATTCTTGTCCATGCCGGGGAAACAAACGTGAACACACCGTCTGCGTTGAGAGTGTAAATGATATCGTGACTGTTGTCGACAAGCTGGCGATACTTTTTTTCGCTTTCCAGCAAAGCCTCCTCGCTGCGCTTTCGGTCGCTTATGTCACGGGCAACTGCATAAATATCTTTTCCATAAGGAAAAGACCGCCATTCAATCCAGCGGTATGATCCGTCCTTATGCAGATAACGGTTGACAAAATTATGCACTCTCTCATTTCTACCCAGTTTTTCAAGTTCTTCAACCGTTCTGTCAACATCTTCACTGTATACAAAATCCATGAAATTGCGGCCGATCAGTTCACTGACAGGATATCCAAGTGTTGTTTCCCACTCCCTGTTAAGCCTGCGGAAAACCCCTTTGATGTCGCAGATGCAAAGCAG
>Ga0209800_10002908_pt1 | contig 14355 bp, 9 predicted proteins | sample Higcelweek8metaG_FD_187174 | JGI IMG/M metagenome (GOLD analysis project Ga0209800, IMG submission 187174) | Freshwater pond sediment microbial communities from the University of Edinburgh, under environmental carbon perturbations - High... | ecosystem: Environmental > Aquatic > Freshwater >...
AGATTAGAAAATGATAAAACGATTTGATCCCTGAGAGTATCCGTGCTTGTGTCCGCGGATGGATTCCCAGCGAACTTATTTCCACAATAAAATCCCTTAAATGTGAAGCATCTGCCTTTTCAACATCAGTTTTAGCTGAAGAAAGGTAATCTGTGAGTTTGCTCAAATCACTTCTGTATGCTGAAATTGAATTATCAGAAAGCCCTTTTTCAAATTTAAGGAAATAATAATATTCTTGTAGAATTGCGAACATTTTACTGTTTTATCATGTTTGGTAATACAAGCAACAAAGATAGAAAAAGAAACAGACATTTATAAACCGTCATTATTTGTATCTTTGTATCACTTAACCGTTTCAAATTACTATTTACCGGTTGAAACAAACTCCCTTAAAACTTAGATTAGATGCAAAGAAAATTCTCTCCTTCCAGCAAGATGAACGAACTTATCAAAGAAGATACCTCTTTGCTGCTCACCATAACCAGGTTTGGTTTTTCATTAGGATTCGGAGATAAAACTGTAAATGAAGTCTGCATCTCAAATAATGTTGATGTGTACACTTTTTTAGCTGTAGTAAATTTTATTTCTGACGGATCCAATCAGGAAGAAATAAATCACAGGGATATCTCCATCAACTCTGTAGTAGTTTATTTAAAGAATGCACATCATTTTTTTCTGGATTTCAAATTACCTCTCATAAAAAGAAAATTGATTGAAGCGCTTGATGAAACGGTGCAGGAAGAACCATACAGAAAGATGATCATGAAATTTTTTGATGACTATGTAACAGAAGTCCGAAAACACATGGATTATGAAAATGATGTCGTTTTTCCCTATGTATTAAGATTGGTTGACGGAAAAAAGGATCCACGTTATAACATCGCTGTTTTCGAGAAAAATCATGAAAGTATCGATTCAAAACTTACCGATTTAAAAAACATCTTAATAAAATACTTTCCTGCTCAGTATCCGAATTATTTACTCAATGAAGTTTTATTTGATCTTTCCGATTGCGAGAGAGATTTGGAGAAACACAATCGGGTGGAAGATTACTTTTTTGTCCCTATCACTGAGACGCTGGAAAAAACCCTAAATGAAGCAACAGTTGAGTTGGCAAATGGAGAAAAAGTAGACAACCTGACCGATCGGGAGAAAGAAATTTTAACCGGAGTAGTAAAAGGTCTTACCAACAAAGAAATTGCACAGCATCTGTTTTTATCTACCCATACTGTTATTTCACACCGGCGTAACATAACACGTAAACTGGAAATCCACAGCACAGCAGGACTTACAATATATGCCATCGTCAATAAACTGGTGACGCTGGATGAAATAAAATCGGTAATTGAATGATTTTTCAGCAAAAAAAACTAATTTTGCATCCAATAACCGTAAAATCACCTCCATCTAACATATGCAGAAAAAACACATCAGAACCTGGATGTTTTATATCCTGATGGTGGCATCATTCATCGTCCTGACTTATGTGTTATTTAAAGATGCTGTCAAGTTTGATGTTTACGAACAAACTTACGAAAGCGTAGAGAAATTACCTGTAAGCAATCTCGAATCCTTAAAAATTTCCCTTTTCCACAACATTGCGGAGCCAACTGCGATGCTCCTGCTTCAGATCATAGCTATATTACTTGTTTCAAGGATACTTGGATTTATTTTTATCAAAATCGGGCAACCGACTGTAATCGCAGAGATTCTTGCAGGAATTTTACTTGGCCCTTCTTTACTTGGTTACTTCTATCCTGACACCTTCAATTTTCTTTTTGCCGCCGAGACGCTTGGAAATTTGAATATCCTGAGTCAGGTAGGATTGGTGCTTTTCATGTTCGTTATTGGCATGGAGTTGAATTTAGGCGTAATAAAAAATAAGATGGGAGCGACTTTCGTCATTAGCCACGCCAGTATTATCATTCCTTATTTTCTCGGAATGTTGTTAGCCTATTTCGTATATGAAGAATTTGCTGCCGGTCATACCGACTTTTTATCTTTTGCATTATTCATTGGTATTTCAATGAGTATCACTGCTTTTCCGGTGCTTGCCAGAATAGTTCAGGAAAAGAATCTCACAAAAACTCATTTGGGACAAATATCAATTGCTTGTGCCGCATTTGATGATGTGACGGCATGGTGTTTATTAGCTGCAGTGATTGCGATTGCTAAAACGGGAAGTATTATCAGCGCTCTTTATACTATTGGATTTTCTGTCATTTATATCTTGTTCATGTTGTATGTGATCAAGCCATTCATGAAGAAAATAGGAAACATATACAGTAATAGTGAGGTGTTGAATAAAAATGTATTGGCTTTTATCTTTTTACTATTAACCTTGTCTGCTTTTGCAACCCAACTTATAGGTATACATGCACTTTTCGGCGCATTTCTCGCCGGGGTGATAATGCCTGAATTACCCCGGTTCCGAAAATTAATCATAGAGAAAATTGAAGATGTAGCATTGACGCTTTTATTGCCTTTGTTTTTTGTTTACACCGGTCTGAGAACTGAGATAGGACTTCTTAATACACCACATTTATGGTGGATAACATCGCTTGTAATCATTTTTGCAGTTACCGGTAAATTTGTAGGAGGTGCTCTTTCAGCAAAAATAATGGGAGAAAGCTGGCGCGACAGCTTATCAATGGGTGTTTTGATGAATACCCGTGGATTGATGGAAATTGTAGTTCTGAACATCGGTTATGACATGGGCATTCTTCCAAAACCGATTTTTGTCATGTTGGTGTTGATGGCTTTGATAACTACTTTCATGACCACTCCTTTACTAAACATCATTCAGAAATTCATGCCTGAAAAGAATCAGGAGGAAGAATATCACAAACAACAAGCACAGGGCATATTCAAAGTACTGGTTTCCATCGGTAATCCGGAAAATGGTAAAGCCTTGTTGAATGTGGCTAAAAACGCCCTGGATGGTTACAAAAACAGTCTTGCAGTAACTGCATTACACATCACTCCGGGCTCTGATATGAACCCATTATATGGAGAGGAATTTGCCCGTGAAAGTTTTAAAGGGATCAATGAAGAAGCTATGAAACTTCAAATTCCGATCGAAAACGATTATAAGGTTACCGATAATATTGAAGCCGGCGTGGTAAAAACCGTTAATAACGAGAATTACGACTTTTTACTTGTTGGAGCAGGACTTTCCTTGTCAGGAATTTCTTTTGTAAAGGATAATTCATTATTCAAACAATCAGGTTGGGTAAATAAACTGATAAAAAGGGTAAGTAAATCGCAGGAGATTTTCTATCCGGGAAGCTTGATTAAGGATAAAACAAAATATTTTGTAGAACAAAGCCGATGCAGCGTGGGGATATTTGTCAACAGAAATTTCATCGGAATTTCGAGTGTCGTAGTGGTATTACGCGAAAAATCTGATAATTTTTTGGTCCGTTATGCCCATCGATTATTAAAGAATAATCCCAAAATTCAGGTATCTATTCTTGATGAAAACAGATTGCTGAACGATGAAACCAACTTTATTAATTCGTATCAGGAACTTATTAATGCCTATCCAGAATCAGTGAAAATTATTAAAACTTCCAAAAGCACGAACAATAATCTGATGAAATACAGCTTCATGCTGATCAGTTATCAGTGTTGGAATAATTTAATAGAAAACGACAGCAGCAGATTAGAAAGCATTCCATCCACACTTATCATCAATAAGAAAGAAAGCCGTTTTAGTTCCGGGAAAATTTTTAATCAGTGATTCTATCTGCCCCGTTGAGGTACTGATAATTTTTCCGCTTTTGTTGTGCCAAGACCTGACGAATCACTGGTGTCAGTTTTATCTGGTTCTGAAGTAGCGCTTGATGTGAATTTTTGCCTTTCAGTTTCAGGAAATTTCAGAAACACATCTTCTTTCGATAAGGGTCGTTGTTCATCCAACCAAAAGAAACCATTCATATAAATGATTTCATCCGTCTTCTTTTCTATAGGATAAAATACTCCGCTGGATGCGGGCGTAAGGACAATTCTGTCAATTTTTTTATCAATGAAGTACATGACCACAAAACTGCTTTCCGTTCTGTTAACCCCAATCAAAGTGGAATCTGCATCTTCGCGTACAAAATAAATGGTTTCTGCGTTACCGTTAACTTCTACCCGCTGCAACTCACCGCTATCAACATGAGCAATGATATCTTTGCCCGACAATTGGTTATATAGCACTGAATCAACTTTTTCTACACTCATGGCCGACTGTTGCATGTGTACCCGTTCAACATCCTGATTCTTCGTAAAAACCTGAATTTTATCACTTGAAAACTGTTGATTTTCCTGCCAGAGAACCGGTTGATTAAGCAGGTTTATCACCGAATCTCTGGATGAATACATCAATGAGTCTGATATACCCTGAATATCTTCTCTGTAAAGGCGAACATTACGCCAGGCTTTTGCTTCTGTAAAAATGGAATCTTTCTCTGTTTGAAGCGTATCTGCGTGAATGAACATGTGCCTTTTTTCATCCGACCAGTCGACTAGTAAAGCTGAATCGGTAGCTATGCCTAATTCGGTATTTTCATTATAATAAACATAATTTCCGTATAAGGTCGACTTCTGAACAGTATCTTTCAGGATTGCGTTCCCAAAGACTTCTCCGTATTTGATGGCTTTATCGTAAAAGATTGTATCACCGGTAATTGATTTACCTTCTTTGTTAATTAAAAAGGAACGATCAAGCAACATGGATCTCTCAGTATTGGTATTGTACCAACCCTTGTTGGTGAAGATATCCGTTTCATCGTGATAAACGATATGCGTTTCTCCTACTAAATTAGCAATATTTGTTTTTGTATTATATTTCAGCGTGTCGGCATCCATAGTAAAGTTCTCATTTACCATTTTGACATTGTCTTTAAATAACGCATCTTCGGTCGCTGTTGAATATTGCCCCCACACCGAAGTCAACGTATTTTCTGCATCTACAATTTTACCCCCGGTAAAATAATAGGCAAGCTGGGTTGTTCTGTCGTAATTTAAGCTGTCGGTGGTTAGGGTTGTTGTGCTGTTGAGCAAGCGGACTTCCCCTCGTAAGCGGGCGAACTTAGTATTCCCGTCGTAATAAAGTTTGTTACCATAGACAAAAAGGGTATCTCCCTGCACAATTCTAACATTACTGAAAGCATCAAATGAGTTGGATTTCTGGTAAAAATAGGCACTATCACAACTGAGAATTGCATCATCGTGCCTGAATATTACCTTTCCGTAAAGGATTTGAACATCTGGGTTAACAAGCTTATCAAAGGAGATGAGATCAGCATGTTCAAGATAAATGATTTTGGCATTTTTCAGATCAAAAGGAGTTTTGATTGGTGCCAAAGGTGGAGGCACAGCTAATGGTTGAACCTTTTGCGCTTTTCGGGACGATTTGTTCTTTTTATTCTGGGTATTGGATAAAGGTGTCTTCTGACTCTCAAGCACTTCTTTCCGCAATTGCTTATGTTGAATTTGAGCCTGAGGACTAACCAAAATCAGACACAATAAACAGGTAATAATAATACCTTTTTCCCCTCTGTCTCTTCGTTTAAAATTCATTTATTTTTTGATCCAGCCCGGATATTGAAAATTACAATTCTGCCATGCAGGATCGATGCTGATGTAGGTTTCTTTTTGTTTTTTAGCAATCCATGATTTCAGGAACTGATCCTTTTTTGTTTCTTCATAGAAATTTTTAAGCAACTGATAATCATCCATCAGATTTGCCTGATGAGTATCCACTTTTGATTTCACTTTTACTACTGCCACAACTTCCTTGTTAGATGTCGGATCAATCATAGTGAAAGGTTTTGAAATCTCCGAAACATTCATTCCATATACCACCTTTGCAACTTCCTGAGGTAAATCCTGATATTCGAATTTTGATGTTCCTGATCGTTGATTAAGCATTAAACCGGCATTCATCGCGGTGTTTTTATCCTGTGAGAAATGCATCACTCCTTGTTCAAAAGTCATTTTTTCACCACGTATAAGATTGATAACAGAATCCAGTGTGTGTATGGCTTTTTGCTTATCCTGGAGTGAAATTTTAGGTTTCAGCAGGATATGACGACAATTAATACGATCACCTCTTTTTTCTATTAACTGGATGATATGAAATCCGAATTCACTTTCCACTACCCGTGAAACCCTTTTGGGGTCAGTTAAATTAAAAGCAACATTTGCAAATTCCGGAACCAGCTGTCCTTTTCCCATGAATCCCAGCTCACCGCCACGTTTTGCGCTTTCCGTATCTTCAGAATAGAGACGCGCCAACATAGAGAATTCTGTACTACCACTATTTACGCGTTCCGAAAATTCTCTTAATCTGTCTTTTATAGCGTCTGTTTCATCTTTAGGAACTGGAGGTTGAAAACTTATAATCTGTAGCTCAACCTGCGCCGGAACGGTAGGAATACTATCCTTTGCCAGATTATTATAGAAACGTCGGACATCAGCAGGGGTTGATTTGATGTTTTCAACCAACTTCTGTTGCATTTGCTGGATAATCATTTGATCCCTTACCATTTGGCGCATATCTTCGCGCAATGAAAGGGTATTTTTCCCAAAATACTCTTCCAGTTTTTCTTTCGAACCGATTTGAGAAATAAAATAGTTCATCCTCATTTCTACCTGATTCATCACCGTACCTTCATTCACTTCAATACTATCAAGCTGTGCCTGATGCAAGTAAAGTTTCTGGATGGCAATTTGTTCCGGAATAACGCAGTAGGGATCACCGTTGATAGGCGTACCTTCGTACTGAGCCCTGATTCTCTGTTCTTCAACTTCCGATCTTAAAATGGATTCATCGCCGACAACCCAGATAACTTCGTCGATAATATTGGTCTGTGCAGACATATTTACAGCTGTCAAACTGCAGAGAAAAGCGATAGAGAATATAAATTTGGCGTACATGATGTAATTGTTTGTCCGGAGAATTTTTGGCTATATATTATTTATTAAAAAAAGTCACTGTTCCATCCTGAATTGCATCTTTGTACAATTCATTTTCAAAATTCATTATAAACTCCGATTTTAATTTATTCAGGATAATATTGGAGATTTTTTCCTTAGCTGTTTCATAAGGTTCCGTTTCACCAATCTTTTTTACTGATTTAATACTGAGCATATAATGTTTTAAAGTATCGGAAACTTCATAAAATCTATGTGAAGATAGAAAGTCGGATTGATTTTCTATCTGCAAAGGCATTTTCTTCAATATCTCATTGAAAGGCATCCATTTATCGGTGAAATAATCATAACTGAGTCCATGTTGTAGGCTGTACTTTTCAATTTTTTCCAATGCTTTTGTATCACCGGACTGCACCCAACGGCGAACATCCGAAAGGTCGGGAGCCCCCGAAGGCACCACCAGTAAAATTCCTTTAAGCAGATTTTCTTTCAGCACAAACTGCGAACTGAAATTTTCGTAAAACGATTTCAATTCTTCATCTGAAGGTTGTTCCGGAAGTCTTTGCTGAATCAGCATTTGTTGATATTGATGAATAGTCAGGGACTTTTTGTAATCATTCATCAACCTCTCTATTTCCTCTTTATCAACAACATTTCGTTTAGCGTTTTCATACAACAATACATCCGTAACCCATTTACGGATGTAACTGTCGGCAATCTGAATACTATCGGCTTCGCTTACCTGTGGAGGAATAATATCCTGCACCTGATCAAGGTACAAAAACTTACCCTCGACTTCCAGCAAGGGGACTCGTTCCTGATCCGTAGATCTGACACCGCAGGAAATCAAAGATCCTGAGATCAGCATCAACAAAAGATGCTTTACTTTCAGCATGAAGATTGAATAGCAATTAGTTTTTCTTTACTGTTTTCAGTATTTTCTCGTTAATCTTAACCGGATATTTCTTTCGTAGTGAGTCAATCCACACTTTTTCAAGATATTCCTGATAATCTGCAGTCACCAATCCGCGAACATCGGTATAATCTTCAGGGGTTTCATTCAGCAACACGCCGTGGACAGAAACGTAAGGATAGTTGGCATCTTTCTCAGCTGCAACAGCTGATTTGAAAATATACTGGTCTACAAATTTATTGTCACCCTGAACGAACAGGCCTTTTTCAGTTTTAATTTTTACAACGCTGTCGTTGAGTTGTCTCAGGTACTTATCAACAGAGTCTTTCGGTTGTGTGTTGAGAATATTCTTTGCTGCATTGAGCGTTTCCTCACTTTTACACTGAACAATGCGTCCTTTGAAATGTGGCTTATCCCAGTTATATTTTTCAACATTCTTTTTGAAAAATGCGGCAAGACCGGCAGTATCTTTGGATGCTTTTTCCCAAACCTCATTGTTACTCACTTCAAACAATAAAATACCATCGTGATATTCGTTCATCAACAACCTGAAATCCTCGTGTTTATTTTCGAGCTGTGTATTTTCGTAAGCAAGCAATTCCTGATCGATAAAAGCGGCAAGTTTTTCATTGATAATATCTGATGCTGTAGTCTTATCAGTTGATGAGTTCTTAACTAAATAATTATAGAAGTCGGCCTGAGTAACTGTTTTCTTTGCAAATTTGAACATCAGTTTATTCAGTTTCGCTGCATCAGCCAAAAATGATGAATCGTTTAATGATTTATTTTCGAGTAAAGTAGAAAAATCTTCTTTTTGTGTACCTTTTTGCATTTTCAATTTATACCCGACTTTCAGATTTTCAATAAACGCTTTTTGTCCCTTATTAGCCCTGTCGTCGCGTTTTACCTGACGTTCGATATCGGCTTTTTTAGTATCAAATGAAGCAAGTGGTTTGGTATCGAGTAATTTGATGATGTGCCATCCGTAAGCCGATTGCACAGGTTCACTGATATCACCGACATTTTTCAACGCATAAGCAGCCTTTTCAAACTCAGCCACCATCCTACCTGTTCCAAACCAGGGAAGTTCTCCGTTTTTGGCGGCAGTGCCTCTGTCTTCAGAGTCTACTGATGCTATTTTGCCAAAATCAGCCCCATTTTTCACTAATTGATAGAGTGAATCTATTTGTGTTTTTGCAAGTGCATTTGCAGCCTCTTCACCTTGTTTGGTAAACTTCATGATGTGAGCAACTAAAATTTCACCCGGAGAATTTCTTCTGTCGTGCACTTTCAATATATGATATCCGAATGATGTACGTACAGGTTTGGAGATTGTTCCAACAGGAGTATTAAACGCCATTGTTTCAAAAGGATATACGGTACGGAAACCGGTAATCCAGCCGACATAGCCACCATTATCTGTGACCGACTGATCTTCTGATGTTTCTTTTGCAACTGTTTTAAAATCTTCTTTTTCAAGACGTTTTGCAGCTGCCTGTATTTTGTTCCATGCTTTCAGCGTATCTTCCGGAGTTGCATTAGCTTCCAAACGTACGAGTATATGACTTACTTCGATGTCTTCTTTCAAACGGTTATAGGCTTCCATTAAGACTGCCTCTTCTGCTTTTGAATCAGTTAGATATGGTTTTGTCAACTGGTCGCGATAACCTTTCAATTCATTGATGAATGATTTTGTGGTATCAATACCTTGCGATTTTGCTTCTTCAACCTTCAATTTAAAATTAACAAAGAGGTCTACATATTCCTCCAGCGATTTTTTATCAAGGGAATTGTTGGAGTTGTTTTTATTGTAGATGTATTCAAACTCCGATTTTAGTACAGGTTTTCCATTGATATTCATTAAAACCGGATCTTTACCTTTTGCCAGTAGTGCACATGACAAAAATAAAAATGATAACGCAACAAAATTTGTCTTCATAAGATATTGAACAAAATTTAAAATTAACATTCAAAATGCGAACGTAAGCATTTTAACGCATACAATTCCAATATGTTGTAAAAAGATTATCTTTTTTAAGGTTTTTTATTCACCTCTGCTGTAATTTGGCGCTTCACTGGTAATTGACACATCATGAGGGTGACTTTCTGTCACACCTGCATTGGTTATTCGTGTAAATCTTGCCTCGTGTAATTCAGAGATAGTATGGGCCCCGCAGTAACCCATTCCGGCACGCAGACCGCCAATCATCTGATAAACGACTTCATACAATGATCCTTTGAAAGGAACCCTGGCGGCAATACCTTCGGGCACCAGTTTTTTAATATCCTCTTCCACATCCTGAAAGTAACGGTCTTTGGAACCTTTTTCCATTGCTTCCAGCGAACCCATTCCACGATAGGATTTAAATTTTCTTCCGTTAAAAATTATTGTTTCGCCCGGCGACTCTTCCACTCCGGCAAGCAGAGAACCTGCCATAATGGTATCAGCTCCTGCTGCAAGTGCTTTTACTATGTCGCCCGAATAACGTATGCCTCCATCAGCAATGACCGGTACTCCCGAACCTTTAAGAGCTTTTGATACTTCATAGATGGCTGAAAGTTGAGGAACACCTACTCCGGCAATTACACGTGTTGTACATATAGATCCAGGGCCAATTCCCACCTTCACCGCGTCGGCACCTGCCGCAACCAAAGCTTTAGCAGCTTCAGCAGTAGCTATATTGCCAACGATAATGTCCAGATCAGGATAGCGTCTTTTTGCTTCTTTCAAAGTTTCCAGCACTCCTGCTGAGTGGCCGTGAGCAGTATCTATGACTATAGCATCCACATCGGCTTCCACCAAAGCTGCCATTCGTTCAAATACGTCACCGGTAACGCCTACTCCGGCAGCAACCCTTAATCGACCCTGTTCGTCTTTTGAAGCCATCGGTTTATCTTTGGCTTTCGTAATATCCTTGTAAGTCAGTAGTCCGATAAGTTTGTTGTCTTTGTCGACTACCGGCAGTTTTTCAATTTTATATTGCTGGAGTATATCAGCAGCTGCTTCCAAATCGGTTGAACGGGAAGTCGTAATCAGATGATCCTTCGTCATAATCTGATCGATTTTGGTACTAACATCCCTTTGAAACCTCAAATCTCTGTTTGTCACGATTCCTACGAGGATGCCATCCTTGTCTACAACGGGAATACCTCCGATTTTATATTCTGCCATCAGACTCAGTGCGTCGCCAACTGTAGCACCTTTGCGAATGGTCACAGGGTTTGAGATCATTCCGTTTTCAGCCCTTTTAACAGCTTTCACCTGTTTAGCCTGCTCCTGAATCGACATATTTTTGTGAATGACACCAATTCCTCCTTCACGGGCAATCGCGATAGCCATTTTGGCTTCGGTTACAGTATCCATGGCAGCAGAAACCACTGGTATTTTCAGCTGGATACGACGTGAAAAAGTGGTCGACAAATTAACGTTACGTGGCAAGACGTTAGAATAAGCAGGAATTAACAGCACATCATCGAAGGTTAATCCTTCAAATTGTACTCTATCAGCAATAAATGACATAGGTGTAGTAATTTAATTGTTTTAAAATACGACAGGTAAAGTCGTATGTGCTATGAAAAAATATTGCGTGCAAATATACATAATTTTTGTGAGTATGGAAAATTTATGTGCTAAAAAAGAAAGCTTCAAAGCTCAATTCTCTGAGTGGAGTTTACTTCTTTGATTTTATTGATATTTTTACAAAGATTTTCTATTTCCTGTTTATCGTGAACGAAGATAGAAAAACGTCCTGTAAAGATCCCTGCATTTGTTTCAACATTTATTTTACTGATATTTACTCCGTACTGCTCGGTGATGACATGAAGTATTTCAATAAGTACTCCTTTTTTGTCTATCCCTTGTATTTCAATGACTTCATGGAAAGAAAGTGATTTATGGGTTGCCCATTTTACAGAAACGAGATTGTTTCCGAAATTGGTTTTGAGCTTGGCTGCCGTAGCACATTGACGTTTGTGAATAAGAACGATTTCATTATCGTCAATATATCCAAGCACATCATCACCGGGAATAGGCTTGCAACATTCAGACAAAACATAGGTTTTGCCGGCATTTTCTTCGGTGAGTAAAAAAGTTTTTTTGCGGTCGACACGGGATGCAGGAACCAACTCGAGTTGTTCCTCTTTATTTTTATCTCCCTGATTTACAAAAGGTATTTTGATGTATTTGGTAAAAACATTGGTTGATTTTGGTTTAAAAACAACTTTTGAAATATCGTCAATATTAATATTTCCATATCCTGCCTGTAAATAAAGTGCATTTCGTGTACTGAATTTATAATGATTCATGATCCGCACGATATTTATATTTTCTGCTGTTAGCTTAATAGCAGCAAGTGCCTCTTCAATTTTCTTCTGACCCTCAGCAATCAGCGCTTTTTCATCTCTTCTGAAAATTACTTTCAGTTTGGCTTTGGCGCGGGCAGTTGTTACATATTCAAGCCATTCGGGTTGCGGCAATTGCTTCTTTGAAGTAAGAATTTCCACCTGATCACCACTTTGCAGGGTATGACTAAGCGGAACTAATTTATGATTGACCTTGGCACCAATACAATGCTCTCCCAGATCAGAGTGAAGGGCGAAAGCAAAATCGAGTGCTGTAGAGCCCTGCGGGATGGTTTTTATTTCTCCTTTGGGAGTAAAGACAAATATTTCTGAAGCGAAAAGATTTAGTTTGAAGGTGTCGATAAAATCAATCGCATTAGGTTCCGGATTCTCGAGCAACTCTTTGATCGTCTTCATCCATTTATCCAGTTCCGACTCATTTTCATTGTTGCCGGTTTTATATTTCCAGTGCGCAGCCAGTCCTTTTTCTGCTATATCATTCATCCGTTCACTGCGAATCTGAATCTCCACCCATCGACCGCCTGGAGCCATAACCGTTACATGCAAAGCTTCGTAGCCATTTGCTTTCGGGTTGCTTACCCAGTCGCGTATGCGTTCGGGATGAGGTTTGTAAATCCCGGTAATGGCAGAATACAGCATCCAACACTGGTCTTTTTCAGTCAGTCCTTCCCGCGGGGAGAAAACAATGCGTAAAGCCATGATGTCATAAACATCTTCAAAAGAGATATTATGAGTTGTCATCTTCTTCCAGATAGAATATACGGTTTTTATCCTGGCTTTATAACGGAATTGCCAACCCAGTTCATTCAATTTTTTGGTAATAGGATCTGTGAATTCCTCATAAAAAAGGTTTCGGGCAACTTCATCTCCCGCGAGTTTCTTTTCTATCTGAGCAAAAGTATCCGGATGTTCATATTTAAAACTCAGATTTTCCAGCTCGTTTTTTATACGGAAAAGCCCGAGCCGATGAGCCAATGGAGCATATATGTACTGGGTTTCTCCTGAAATTTTGTATTGCTTTGCAGGAGGCATTGAACCTAAAGTGCGCATGTTGTGGAGACGATCTGCAATCTTTATCAGGATAACACGGATATCTTCCGACATAGTGAGGACGAGCTTTCGGAAATTCTCGGCCTGAGCAGAAGCATGTTCTGCAAAGACACCTCCGGAAATTTTAGTTAGACCTTCGACAATCTGAGCAATTTTAGGTCCGAAGAGGTTCTCTATATCTTCAACTGTGTAATCGGTATCTTCAACGACATCATGTAACAAGGCAGAACAGATAGAAGTGGAACCCATCCCTATTTCACTGGAAACGATACGGGCAACGGCAAGGGGATGAAGAATGTAGGGCTCGCCCGAACGTCGCCTGATGCCTTTATGGGCAGCTTTGGCAAAGTTAAATGCTTTTGTAATTATCTCAACTTTTTTACGGTGAGAAGAATTCAGATAGTCGTTCAACAATGCATCAAACTCACGCTGAATCAATTCATCTTCGGATATACTTTTTTTTGTTGCAAGTGGCGACATAAATTCTTCTAATTTTCAATGAGCATTAATACCCTGCTAAAAACAATCCTATATCGTTGGAACTTAACCCGAAATAACTTCCGATAAGGCGGTTGACCAACATTCCTCCATAAACATAAACACCATTTCTGAAGCCGGTGCTTTCGCCGACAGCTATTTTTACACTGCCCGAATTACCTATTTTCACCAGCATCGATGAGAAAATGTTGCTCAGGGCCATCGAGCTGGTTCGTCCTACTCTGGCTGAAATATTCGGCACACAATAATGAATAATGCCATACTTTTCAAAAACCGGATTTTCGATGGTTCTGCACATCGATGTTTCGAAACATCCTCCCTGATCGACGCTCAAATCGATGATGATGGCTCCCTGTTTCATGGTTTTCACCAATTCCTCCGAAACCATAAATCTTTCGGAGCCGTTGATATACCTTAAATTTCCTATAACAGCATCGGCTGTGGTCAAAGCTTTGAACAAGACCGCAGGATGTATGACAGACGTAAAAACCTGCTGACCGAGATAATGCTGGATCTTCCGAAGTTTATTAACATCATGGTCAAAAATTTTCACCTGAGCTCCCAGTGCTAATGCCGATCTGGCGGCAACAGAACCGGCAAGACCGGCA
>Ga0209800_10002909_pt1 | contig 14354 bp, 9 predicted proteins | sample Higcelweek8metaG_FD_187174 | JGI IMG/M metagenome (GOLD analysis project Ga0209800, IMG submission 187174) | Freshwater pond sediment microbial communities from the University of Edinburgh, under environmental carbon perturbations - High... | ecosystem: Environmental > Aquatic > Freshwater >...
CAGGTTCAGTTCGTCCTGCACAAGGGCGTGGCTTTGCTCCAGCAGGCGGATGTCCTCTTTCAGCCCGGCCTGGCGGGCGTTGTGCAGGGCCCGCTGGTTGGCCTCTATCTCCGGATATTCCTTGACCTCGGACGGGAACTCCGGCGCCTTGCCGAGCATCTCCGCCTGGAGGCGCGCCACGGAGGCCATGAGGGCCACCTCCTTGGAGCGGTGCTCCAGATAGGCCGCGTGGGCCTTCACCTGGTCAAAGCGCATGAGCACCTGCCCCCGCTTCACGCTGTCGCCCTCCTTCACCAGGATGGCCTCTATGAGCCCGGCGTCCGGCACCTGGATGATCTGGTTGCGCGAGCTGGCGATGACCTTGCCCGGCACGCGCGTCACCTGGTCTAGCTCCGCCCAGGAGGCCCACAGCACAAAGGAGGCGATCATCAACGACGCCGCATAGGTGATGAGCCTTCCGGCCCGCATGCCCGCGTCCATTCAGCGGCCCTCCCGCGTGTGGCAAACAGTCGCGCGCATCTCAGCCCGCCGCCTTGATGTCGCGGGGGGCATGCCCCTTGGGCGTAAGGGGCAGCACCTTGCGCACGGCCGGGGGCTGGCCCATCTGCATGCCCTGGGCGGCAAGACGCGCCAGCACCAGCTCGCGCGGGCCGTCCACGGCGAACATGCCGTGCTCAAACACAAGAAGCCGCGGCAAGATGGGCAAAAGCGCCGTGCGGTGTGTTGCCACCACCAGGGTGGCGCCACGGCCGGCCAGTTCGTCCAGCATCCGCACCACCCTGGCCTCTGTGCCCGCGTCCATGGAGGCCGTGGGCTCGTCGAGCAGGATGATGTCCGGCTTGGCGAGCAAGAGGCGCGCCAGGGCGATAAGCTGGCGCTGCCCCCCGGAAATGCCCCGCCCGCCTTCCTCTATGGGCAAAGACAAACCCTTGGGGTGGCTGGACACCAGGTCCATGAGCCCGGCCTGGCGCACAGCGTCGAGCAAGGCGTCGTCGCCGGGGTCGGGCAGGCCCTGGAGCAGATTGTCGCGCAGGGTGCCGGACAAGAGCCGCACGTCCTGCGGCACGTAGGCGATGGCGCGTTGCAGCCGCTGCGGCGCCAGCACCCCCGCGTCCACCCCGCCGATGAATACCTTGCCCTCGTTCGGGCGGTAAAGCCCGGAGGCGACCTTGAGCAGCGTGCTCTTGCCGGAGCCGATGGCCCCAACCACGCCCACGCGCTCGCCGGGCTTGATCTCAAGTTTGGGCACGTTCAGCACCTTGCGCTCGGTGCCGAGGTAGCTGAACTGCACCTGCTCCATGCGGATGCCGCCCTCCAGCCGTTCCGGGGAAAGGGCGCGGTCCTGCTCGTCCATCTCGTTCGGGCGGGAGACGAGCCTGTCGAGCCCCTGCCGCACGGCGCGCAGGTTGGCCCATTGCACCATCACCCCCGGCAGCCGGCCCACGGGCGAAAGCGCGCGCGAGCAGATGATGGAGCAGGCCAAAAGGGCGCCGGTGGTGAGCTGGTTCTCTGTGACGAGGTAGGCGCCAAAGCCCACGATGGCGACATAACCCAACTGCTGGAGCAGCGTGGTGACATAGCTTGACAGCGCGGTGACGAACTTGATGCGGCTGTCGCGCCCGCCGACGGACTCGGTGAGGCGGCTCCAGCGCCCGGCCAGCAGCGTTCCCGTGCCGTTGGCCTTGATGCACTCGATGCCGTCGAGGGTCTCCACCAGCAGGCCGGTCTTGTTCGTGTTGTCCCGCTCGTTCTCCAGGGAGAGCCGGTTCAGCATGCGCTGGAAGCCCAGCCCGAACAGCAGCGACAAGGGAAACAGCACCACCGGCACCAGGCCGAGCGGCCCGCCGAGGCAGAAGATCACGGCGATGAACAGCAAGGCGAAGGGCACATCGGCGATGACGAAAAGCGAGGTGGAGCAGAGGATGCCCCGCAGCATCTCCAGGCCCTTGATCTGCGCGGCGAAGGCCCCCACCGAGGCGGGGCGGCTTTCCATGCGGATGCCCAGGGCGCGCAGGTAGAACCAGTTGGACAAGGCGCTGTCGATCCTGGTGGTGGTGCGGTCCAGCACGTAGCTGCGCGCGGCGTTGAGCAAAAAGCCCATGATCATGGCCACCAGCACGCCCACGGAAAGCACGGTCAGGGTCTCGTAGCCTTTGCTGGGAATGACCCGGTCGTACACCTGCATGGAAAACAGGGAGGTGGAGAGGCCGACGAGGTCCACCAGGAACGTGGCCAGCAGCGATTCCAGAAAAACGCCCTTGTGCTTGCGCACCTCGGCGAAGACCAGCGCCGCGGTGTTCATGAACTTCGGCGGCGCGCATTGCCCCCGGGGAAAGCGGATGGCCCGCACGGCGTTGGAGAACCGCACCTCGTGGCTGTGCCCGGCGGCGTCCAGGGCCGACCATTCGCCCTGCCCCGTGCCCGACCCGACCACCAGCAGCCCCAGCTCCCGGTGTTTGATCAGAAAGGGGCAGTCGCCCGGGGTGACCGACTGCACAAGGGACGGCGTGCCCTCCAGCCCGGCGCAAAGCCAGGCCTTCTGCGCCTGCTCCAGCACGGAGAGGTTGCGCTCCGCCGCGACGGCGTCGATTTTGCTGCGCGCGCCAGCTGCCGGCTTCTGCCCCGCAAGTCTTGCCGCCTGCTCAATCACCCTGCTGAACATGCGCCCTGCCTCCCCTTGCCCGCCCTGCGCAAACACCACCCCGGAGCGATCACAGTGAAGCCTGCCCCGAGGGCTTGTCCGCGTTCTGCGCGGGGGTGAGCTTCCCCGTGAGCAGCAGCAGTTGCAGCGCGCTCCTGGACACCTCGGCCCGGGCGGTCTCCTCGTTCAGATCGGCCTGCACGGCCTCGCGCAGTTGGTTCAACACGTCCAGCCATGATTTCTGGCTGATGGTGTACAGCCGCATGTATGATTCGTACACGCTCCAGGCGCTGCGGCTGGTGGCCGCGCTGTTGCCGTAGCGTTTGTGGGCCTCCACGTAGGAACTCCACTGCTGCACCACCTGGGTGCGCAGGTCGCGCCTGGTGCCGGCCTGCTGGAACTGCACGGCGCGCAGGGCCGCCTGGGCCGAGTCGACGCCGGACTTTGCCGAAAAGCCCGCGCCGAACTGCGACTCCACCACCAAAAGCGCGCGGGTTTCCGGGTACGACCCCGCGACCTTTTCCACCCGGCCGGAGAGCGAGGGCCAGTAGGCCGAACTCTTGGTCTCCACGTCGGCCTCGGCCGCGTGCTTCGACTTTTCCAGATAGGCCAGCGCGGGCGAGGTGTTCAGGGCCTGGGCCACGGCGCCGTCCTTGCTCTCGGGCAGGTTGCGGAAAAACGACTCCTGCGCGGTGGAAACGCTGTCCACCTCGGCCCCGGCGAACTCGGAAAGTTGCGAAAGCGCGATGGCCAAAGCCTGCACCGCATAGGACTTGTCGTTCTGCGCGGTGCGCAGGCGCGACCCGGCCAGCTCCAGGTCCGCGTGGGGGCTGAACTGGCGCTCCACCCGGCGGCCTATCATGGCGCTCAGGCTCTCGTGCCGGGCTATGCTCTTGTCGAGGATGGCCAACTGGCGCTGCTTGAGCGCCGCCTCCACGTACACGTCGATGACCTTGCCCACGATCTCGTGCTGGGTGCCGCGCGTGGCATCCCTGGAAGCCTGCTGGCGCGCGGTGGCGGCGTCTATGCCCGCGGTTATCTTGCCGCCGGCCCACAACGGCTGCTGCAGGCTGAAGGTCAGGGCGTTCTTGCTCTTGGTGTCCTGGCTGGCGGAAACCCCAGGCACGGGGAAGCGCTGCCATTTGGCGCTTTCCAGGTCCGCCGCGGCGCCCTGCTCGGCCTGGCGGCGCGCCTCCACCGCCGGGTAGCTGCGCACGGCCTCGGCCGCGATGCTCTCAAAGGTCCATTCCTGGGCCAGGGCAACGCCGCACCACAGCGGGGCGCAGAGCACAATCAAAGACAGCTTCAAGTATTTCATGTTGCTTTACGCCTCTGTGGAGAAAAAGGGACGGCACGCGGCGGCGCGCGCCGGGCCTGGGGCTCCCGATCGCGCGCCGTCGTTGCCGGTTCTAGTTGGTGACCTGCACCCAGCCGTTCTGGTCCAAGGCCACAGTGGCGGTGGAATGCAGGTTCGTCAGGTGCAGCACCTCGGCATGGCCGCTTACGGTGTCGTAGTAGGTGATGTCGCAGCTAGTCCCGGTTTGGGCGATGCTGTATTCTCCCGCGGCGTTCACTCCGGCGGTCGTCCCGTCTTCGTAGGACGTGGCCGTGCCCGTGTCCGGGGCGTGTGGGCCTTCGGCGCCGCCGTGGATGTCGATGGCGACAAGCTTGCCCGTGGCGACGTTGCTGAAGTCCAGCGTGCTGCCGTCCAGCGCGTTCAGGTTGCCCTGGCCGCCGTTCACCACGATGTCGTTCACGCTGTTGTTCAGCACCACGGTGTGGTTGCCGGTGCCGGCCAGGGTCAGCTCCGTGAAGGTGGCCGTGCCCATGTCCACGTGGTAGGCTTGCGTGCTGCTGTCGGTATAGTGGTCGAAGCCGTTCTCATGGCCCAGAACCAGCGTCTGGTCGCTGTTCACGTCGTGCAAAGCGCCAAGCTCGATGGCCCCGGCCGTGGTATCGTCGGAGAAGTCCACCCACAGGCTGTCGGAGTGGGACAAAAGGTAGCCGCTGGCCTCGAAGCCGTTGAAGGCGGCCTGGGTGGCGAGCACAATCCCGTCCCCGCCATGGCCCACAATGTCAAGGCTCACAAAGTGGTCGGCGGCGGCGCCGCTGGTGTCCACGATGCTTGAGCCGTGGTAGCTCACCCTGAGCGTGTCCCCTTCAACAAGACCCGTGTCCAGCAGCAGGTGCACGGAGTGGCCGCTGGAGCCATATTCGGCGAAGACGGAATCAAGCGTGGACTGCGAGTCGTCAGCGTGGATCACGGTGATGGTGAAGTCGTCGGAGAGGATCTGGGCCGTGGTGTCGAGGGTGGCGCAGAATTCCAGGATGATCGTGCCGGAGTCCGGTTCGCCGCTCATGTCGGCCAGCACGGGCGTGGCGGAATTGACCACCGCCGCCTGGGTGAGGGCGGCCACGGCGAGGGTGTCCACACCCTTCAGGGAACTGCCCGCGTAGCTGACGGCCACGCTGTCCGTTGCGAGAAGGCTTTCGGCCAGGGTCATGGTGACGAAGTTGCTGCCGGACTGCAGCACGGTGGCGCTTGAGATCGTGGCTGTCGTCGTGGAATGGTCCGCGTGGGTGATGATGACGCTGTAGCCCGTCACATCGCCCGCGGCCAGGCCGTCATCGTAGCCGAGCAGCACGGTGTGCGCCCCAGTCACCGCCGCCTGCACAAACTGCGGCGGCGCGTCGTCGTAGTTGTTGGTCACGCCGAAGTTGCTGACGGCAGCGGCGTACTGGGTGCCGTCATCGGTGATGGTGTGGTTGTCGTAGCTCAGGGTCAGGGTCTGGCCCGCGTGCACGTTGTCGATGTGCAGCGTCAGCACGTTGCTGCCGTCGGCGTGGTCGATGGACTCCACGGTGTTGGTCTGCCCGTCTTGCAGCACGGTGAAGGCCGATTTCAGAGGCTCGGTGTCGTTCACGGCCTCGTCATAGGTCAGCACCAGGGTCTTGCCGTCCGCGCCGACCACTGCCGAAACCAGATGCGGGGCCCAACCGGCGGTGGAAGTTGCGGTTGCAGTTTCGCCTCCAACATTCACGTTGCCGGCGCCGTTGAGCGCGTCGAGGGCCGCATACTGCGCGTCGGAGTATTCCCCGGTGATGACGAACTCCGTGCCGTCGTTCACGTACTTGCCCGCGTAGGCCAGCAGGGCGTCCGCCGTGCCGCTGATGGAGATGGCGTTCACAATGCCGGTGACCTTGTCGTCGATGAGGGCGAGTTCGCTGAGGGACACCGTGTCGGTGATCTCCACCCGGGGCACCCCCCCGGTGATGAGCGAATCGGTGGCGAGAATCTGGGCGACGGAGGCCCAGACGGTGTCGCCGAACTGCACGGAGGAGGCCCCGCCCGCCAGAGTGGCCAGATTGGTGAGGTTGACGCCGACGGCGGAGGTGTCGGTATAGCTGGCGTTGGCTGCCATGTGCACCTCGTCGGTGATGAGCACCTCATGGTCCTGGGAGTAGTGCGTGCTGGCGCCCAGGTCGGAGGTGAGTGCGCTCAGCGTGCCGCTCACCTTGGGGTAGTCGAGCGTGCCGTCGCCGTTGGCCGCGTCGAGCTGGGCAAGCTGAACCAGCGTGGCCGTGCCGAGGACGATGACGTTGGTGCCGGCGCTGACGCAGTTGCTGGCGATGAGGTCTGCGGCGGTGCCGGTGAGTGTTTCGGCGGTGACTGTGCCCGTGCTGCCATTGGCGGCGTCGATGAGGGCGACCTGCTCGACGGTTGCCGTGCCGAGGATTGTGACCGCGACGCCATCTTCGACAAGCGCGTTGACCGTGCTGCCGGAGATGAGGTGGGCCACGGTGTCGGCAATGGCCGTATAACTTACATCGCCCGTGGTCATGGCGTCGATGAGGGCGATCTGCGCGAGGCTGGGCGGGTCGCTTATGATGACATCCACGGAATGGTTGATGTAGCCCCCCGCGTTGGCGGCAAGGTGGCCGGCGGTGTCGGCTATGGTCCCCGCCGTGACCTCGCCGGTGGTGGCCGCGTCGATGACGGCCAGGTCGGCCAGGCTGATCTGCGAGTTGACGATGACATCCACCGCGCCGGTGACGGCGGCAGCCGCCTGCCCGCCGGAAATCAGGTGGGCCGCGCTGTCGCTGATGGTCAGCGAGGTGGCGCCGAGGTTGGTGAAGGCCTGGATGTCCTCTGCCTGGTCGACGGTGCAGTTGCCGGTCACCAGAATGTTCAGGGCGTTGTTGATGATGGCGTCATGGCCGCCGGCGAGCAGGTCGGCGGCGGTGGTGACGATGTTGTACTTGGCGGCGGCAGGGCTGGCGGCGGCGGCGGCAACGCTGGTGTAGGTGACGACGCTTTCGTCGAGGGCGCCTCCCTGCGCCAGGGTCAGGGAGCCTTCGCCGCTTTGGGCCAGGGTCGTCGCGGCCTGGATGGCGTCCACATCCCGCGTAATTTCCGCGAGAACGCCGGAAAGGTCGGCGGCGACGGCGCCGTCGATGACGGCCAGGGCCGCAGCGGAGCTCAGGTCCAGGGGATTGTCGTCGGAGAAGCTGCCATCGGCTATTTTCTGCGCAATGGCGGCGAGGAACTCGTCGCCCTGCCCCAGGGATTCGGCGTTGGAGGCGGCGGTGGCCAGGGCCACGGCGGCCTTCTGCACGGCCAGGGCGGTGGGGTCGGTGGCGGAGGTCCCGGTGACCAGCGGATCATACTCCAGCAGCGACTGGCTGACGCCGGAAAGGCCCAGCGCGGCCTTGACCGCGGCCTCTGCCACGCTCTGACTGGCGCCTGCGGCCACATACTGCGCAATAAGCGTGGTGATGGGGTTGATGACCGACGAGCCCGCGGCGGTGCTGAGCACCAGATTGTTGGCCAGCCCGGTGTCGATGTTGGTGCCGCCCACGGCGAACAGGGCCGTGGTCGAAACCGCGCTCAGCCGGAGGGTGCCGTCCGCCGCGGTGCTCCCGACGACGGTCGTGTCGATGCCCGCGTCATAGACGCCGTTGCCGTTGGCGTCGGCGTAGACCGTCGCCCCGGCGATGCGCCCGTCGGCCACGGAGAGCAGCGGCCCGCTGGAGGCCGGCGTCGTGGAGGTCACAGGGCTTGATGACGAACTCTTGCTGCCGCCGCCCGCGGCCACGGCCACTCCGGCTCCGGCCGCCGCAACGCCGAGGCCGATGGCCCCCACAGTTCCGGCGGAAAGACCGCCGCCGCCCGCACCCGCAGCGCCGAGCAGCCCGGACCCAACGCCGCCAAGGGTGCCCGGCGAGAACACCGCGCCGCCCGCCATCATCTCAGCGGAAGCGGGGGCCGCCTTTATTTGATGCCCTTCGTCCGCGTGGGAAAATGGCGAGGACGTGCCCTCCGGCTGTAACCCCTCTTGCTCCGGCGCGTCATAATAGCTGTAGACGGCGTTCTCGGCGGGTTGCCCTTCGGCCCCGGCGAAGCCAGGCTCAAGGGGCGGTTCGCCCTGGGATGCGGCAGCTTGTGCTTCCACCGCGCGGGCCGCCTCGTCCGGGTTCGCGGCCGTGGAAGCTTCCGTCTGGGCCGGGGTGGCCACGACTGCCTGGACGTGGGAATCCGCGTCTGGTTCACCTGTCTGGTGGCGTTTTTTGAAAATGCCTTCAGCCGGGGTCTTGAGACCTTTCTTCTGAGCGGGTTTCATGCGCGTACCTCGTGAATAGTGGGAACTGCCGTCCCCGGAGTGTGGAGTGTGGGTCGCCCGTCGTCAGTGTATGTGTGAACGAGTGTTGCTCTGCGGTCGTCTCTCCCCGTTATCCCGTCAAGGCCGAAAAAAAGCCCCAGACCTCTCAAAAATCCCGCACAACGGCGGAACGCCTCGTCATCATCCGAACGGTTTGGCCGGCCGCGCACGACCTCTTTCCCCAGGCGGCGTTCGGCAAGAAACCTGGCTCCGGGGAAACCGTTTCAAACAAAATGTCCTTCCGAATCTTGGGTTGTATCGGCCAAGCTAACCCAGTTCTTTACAAGCATGCAATTCTTTTCATGTTATTCACAGACATGATCCTCCATAGAGAAACAGGGCATTACGCTATGTCAGCGGCCGCCTCAACGCTCCGCAGCGCCGTGGCGCTGCCGGCTCATCGGGATGCAGCCCGCACGCGCGAAATGGATTGCGCCGCACGCTGCCCGCGTTGCGCTCTGGTGTTGGTTCCGGTGTTTTGAAGGCCGCAGGGCGTTTGCGCCTGCCCAGCCCGAAGGCAAAAAAGGAAGCAGGCCCGCATGGCCAAGCGCGCCCTGGCCGGGCAGGAAGCCAATTGCGCCCCGGCCCCGGCAAACGCGGTCCAGGCAGGCGTGAGGGAAGATGGGGGAGAGGGGAAAAGGCGGGGGGAGGCGCCGGGCAAAGCGCCAGGGGCCTCCCCCCGCCTGCTGGTCTAGTATTCTTCTGTTATTCGCCCTTGCCGCAACACTTCTTGTATTTCTTGCCGCTGCCGCAGGGGCAGGGGTCGTTGCGGCCGGTCTTTGGCCCGCGCACAATGGGGTCGTGGGAGCGCATGCGGCCGTCGGTGTAGTGCCACACGCCGTCCAGCCGCTTGAAGCTGGCAAGTTCCCGGTGGTCCTGGCGGGCGCCCTGATACTCGTAGCTGGCGGTGAAATCCACCTGCCCGGCCTGGTCGTCCTCGCCCCCGCCCTTCACGGTGTGGATGGTGAGGCCGAGCCATTTGGAGTTCTCGCTCCAGGCCTTGGCCTGCTCGGGGTCGAAGTCATGGCGCTCGTCCGGGGCGAGGGAGTCGTTCAGGTAGGTTATGTCGCCGATGACATACGCGCTATAGCGGGCGCGCATGAGGGCCTCGGCGGTGGGCGCGGGCTTGGCCTTGCTGATGATGGGCTGGCAGCATTCCTCGAAGGGGAGCTCGCTGCCGCAATGGCACTGGGTCATAAGGCACCTCTCGGTGATGGTTTTGTTAGGCGGCGGACATTACGGCCTTCCGCCCCGCCGGTCAACACGGCGCGCAAAGCTCTCCGGCGCAAAGCTCGCCGTGGCGGAAGCAGGCGGTCAAATGGTCGTTCACCAGCCCGGCGGACTGCATGTAGGCGTACATGATGGTGGTGCCCACGAACTTGCAGCCGCGCGCCAGCAGGTCCTTGGCCAGGGCGTCGCTGGTGGCTGTGCGCACGGGCACATGGCGCAATTGCTCCCAGGCGTTCTGCACGGGCACGCCTTCCACAAAGCGCCAAAGATAGGCGTCAAAGGAACCGAAGGCCTCCTGAATGGCAAGATATGCCTTGGCGTTGCCGATGGCGGCGTGGATCTTCTGCCGGTTGCGGATGATGCGGGCGTCGGCGCGCAGGCGCTCCTGGTCGGCCTCGGTCAGGCGGGCTACAACACCTGGGGACAGCACGGCGCCCTCATCCCCGCCGAAGGCGGCGCGGTAGCCCTGGCGCTTGTGCAGCACCATGCGCCAGTTGAGCCCCGCCTGGGCGCCCTCAAGAATCAGCAGCTCGAACAGGGCGTTGTCGTCGTGCAGGGGCACGCCCCACTCCTTGTCGTGGTAGCCTAAGTAGACCGGGTCCGGCTCGGCGGTGCCCAGCAGGCACCAGGGGCAGCGGAAAGGCTCAGGCGTGGCGTAGCTGGGGGGCATGGGGCGCTCCTTGTGGGCAGTTCATGTCATTTGACAAAGAATACCATATTGCCACTTTGCGGGCAATGGCGGGTGCGGCCAACGAACCGGCGTTATTTTGCCCCCCGGAATTATATTTACAGGGCAGATCAATTGGGGTAAGCACCATGCTCTTCAGGGTGCGACCCTTGTGGCTGCACCCGGCCCTTGAACGGCGTCAAGGCCTTAGGATTCGCTCCTTTAGGGGATCGACCGTGGCCGTTGCGGCATCCGGGTGCCTCGGGACCGGAACGCGACGGCTTGCGCCAACAGGCCACAAAATACGCAAATACATTTGTCCGAGGGAGTGACGTTGGAGGCAACGATGGAAAAAACCAAGAAAGTCGCAGATCAGGAAATGGACCTCAATTTTGAGGACGCCCTTGAGAACTACCTCAAGGACGACTTCGGTGACCTTGACGAAGGCACCATTGTACCCGGCACGGTCGTCAAAATCGGCAAAGACCATGTGCTGGTTGACGTGAACTTCAAGTCCGAGGGCCAGATCGCGGTCTCGGAATTCCTTGATGCCGAGGGCAACATCACCGTGGCCGTGGGCGACAAGGTCGATGTCTTCGTGTCCAACAAGGACGAGAACGAAGGCACCATCCACCTTTCGCGCGACAAGGCCAAGCGGATGCAGCTGTTCGACCGCCTGGAGGATTCCCAGGAGAACAACGGCACCGTCACCGGACGCATCGTCCGCCGCATCAAGGGCGGCTACACCGTCGATCTCGGCGGAGTGGAAGCCTTCCTGCCCGGTTCCCACGTGGACCTGCGCCCCGTGCCCGACATGGACGCGCTGGTGGGCCAGGACTTCGAATTCAAGATCCTCAAGATCAACCGCCGCCGCAGCAACGTCATCGTCAGCCGCCGTGTGCTGCTTGAAGAGCAGCGCAGCGAGCAGCGCGGCGCGCTTCTGGAAACCCTGGCCGAGGGCCAGGTGGTCAAGGGCAAGGTCAAGAACATCACCGAATACGGCGTGTTCATCGACCTGGGCGGGCTGGACGGCCTCCTGCACATCACCGACATGAGCTGGAAGCGCATCCGCCACCCGAAAGAAATGGTGCAGCTGGGCGACGAGCTGGACCTCAAGGTCCTGCACTTCGACCGCGAGGGCCAGAAAGTGTCTCTCGGCCTCAAGCAGCTCGTGGCCGATCCCTGGGAAAACATCGCCGGCAAGTACCCGCAGGGCTCCCGCTTCAAGGGCAAGGTAACCAACCTGGCCGACTACGGCGCCTTTGTGGAGCTTGAGGCCGGCGTCGAGGGCCTGGTGCACATCTCCGAGATGAGCTGGACCCGCAAGCTGCGTCACCCCTCCCAGATGGTGCGCGCCGGAGACGAAGTCGAAGTCATCGTGCTCGGCGTCGACCCCGACAAGAAGCGCATCAGCCTCGGCATGAAGCAGATCAAGCCGAATCCCTGGGACGTGGTGGCCGAAAAGTACCCCGAAGGCACCATCCTTGAGGGCGCCATCAAGAACATCACCGAGTTCGGCGTGTTCATCGGCATCGAGGAAGGCATCGACGGCCTGATCCACGTGTCCGACATCAGCTGGACCAAGAAGATCCGCCACCCGAGCGAAGTCTTCAAGATCGGCGACATCGTCCAGGCCAAGGTGCTTACTGTCGACAAGGAGAACGAGAAGTTCACCCTGGGCATCAAGCAGCTTTCAGAAGATCCCTGGCTGAAGGTGCCGGGCAAGTACCCCGTCGGCACCATCATCACCGGCCTGGTGACCAACATCACCGACTTCGGCCTGTTCGTCGAGGTTGAGGAAGGCATCGAAGGCCTGGTGCACGTGTCCGAGATCAGCCGCAAGAAGATCAAGAGCCCCAGCGAGCTGTTCAAGGAAGGCGTCAGCATCGAAGCCAAGGTCATCCACGTGAGCGCCGACGAGCGCCGCCTGGGCCTGTCCATCAAGCAGATCAAGGAAGAAGAAGAGCGCAAGAAGCCCAAGGAGTTCCGCACCTCCGGTCCGGAAACCGGCAGCAACCTGGGCGACCTTCTCCGTGCCAAGATCGAGGACGCCGCCAGTGGCGAGGAATCCGGAAACTAAGTCCAAATTCTCCGCCGAGCATCCGCTCGTGTTCGGAGTCTTGCTGATCATATTGGCCGTGGCCCTCTTTACGGGGGCCATGGCCTTTTTCCGTGGGCTTGGCGGCGCCAAGAGCCGCGCCCTCACCGGCGACAAGATCGGCCTGTGCAAGATCGAGGGCATGATCACCGACGCCCGCGAGGTGGTGGACTTTCTGCACGAGCTGCGCACCAACGACTCGGTCAAGGGCGTGCTCTTGCGCATCGACTCGCCCGGGGGCTCGGTGGCGCCCTCGCAGGAGCTGTACCAGGCGGTGCAGGCCCTGGCCAAGGTCAAGCCCGTGGTGGTGAGCATGGGCACCGCGGCCGCAAGCGGCGGCTATTACGCCGCGGCCCCGGCAACGCTCATCGTGGCCAACGCGGGCAGCATCACCGGGTCCATCGGTGTGCGGGCCGAGTACGTGAATGTCCAGGGCCTGCTGGAAAAGCTGGGCCTCAAGACCGACCTGATGGCCAGCGGCAAGATGAAGGCCGCGGGCTCGCCCACCCAGGCGCTGACCCCGGAGCAGCGCGCCTACCTCATGGCGCTCATCATGGACCTGCACACGCAGTTCGTGGCCGATGTGGCCTCCGCGCGCGGCCTGCCCGTAAACGTCGTGGCCAAGCTGGCCGACGGACGCGCCTTCACCGGCCGCCAGGCCCTGGAGGCCAGGCTGGTGGACAAGCTGGGCGGCCAGGAACTGGCCATGGCGACCCTGCGCGAGATGGTCAAGCTGGACGACAAGGCCTCCGTCATCGAAGGACCCGAAAAGAAGCTGCCCCTCTTGCCCCGCCTGCTTGGGGCCAGCCTTTCCGGCGTGTTGCAGGGCCTTTCGCAGAGCCTGGGCGAAAACGCCCGACAAACCGACAGCGGCCTCAGCCTGCAATACCGGCAATAGTCCGCTGGTTTCGGCCATGGGCGCGCAACCCTCCCCCCAACATTTCTCAGACGAGGCGCGGTTCTTCCGCTCCCCGGCCCTGCCCGAGGCGGAGCTGCTCACCGCGCGGTTCTTCCGGCACGCCTTCGCCCCGCACTGGCACGAGGGCTACGTGGTGGCGGTCATCACCGCCGGGGCAGAAGGCTACCGCTACCGCGGCGAGCGCCACATCGCCGGGCCGCTGGGCCTCGCCTGCATCAACCCCGACGAGATCCACACCGGCGAGCGCGCGGCCGAAGAAGGCTGGGCCTACCGCGTGTTCTATCCCTCCGCCTCCCTGCTGCGCGGGCTGGCCCAGGAACTGCGCGGCCGCGCCGGCGATTGCGCCCCTGGCGGGCTGCCGAGGCTGCCGCACCGCGTGGTGCACGACGCGCCGCTGGCCCAGGCGCTTTTGCGCGCGCACACCCTGCTGGAATCCGGGCACGACCTGCTTGCGGCGCACACCGCGACGCTGGACGCCTTTTCCGCGCTGCTGCGCCGCCACGGCCAGGACCCCCTGCCCGCGCCCGCCCGCGCCTGCGCGCCGGACAAAAACGCCGCCCACGCCGAGGCCATGCGCCAGCTTTTGGCGGCAAACCTCTGCGAACCGCTGACCTTGGACGAGCTGGCTGCGGCTGTGGGCCTCTCGCCCTTCCACGCGGCGCGGCTCTTCACACGGGAGGCTGGCATGCCGCCGCACGCCTGGCGCAACCAGCTGCGCGTCAACCGCTCCCTGGACCTGCTGCGCCGGGGCGACAGCGTGGCCGAGGCCGCCGCGGCCTGCGGCTTTGCGGACCAGAGCCACTTCACCCGGCACTTCCGGCGCGTCTTCGGCGTTTCTCCGGGGCGCTGGCGCGCAGAGCGCAAGATCGTACAAGCCGGGGCGCACCCCCGGGGCTAAACCCCCCGCATGAACACACAGCATGCGCCGTCCGCCGGGCGGCTTCCCTTCACCTTTGGCGGCATTGTTTCCGGCTTCCGGGCCTGCGTGCCCGTGGCCCTGGGCGTGGCCGTTTACGGCGTGCTCTTCGGCCTGCTGGCGCGGCAAAAAGGCATGAGCTGGGTTGAAGCGCAGTCCATGAGCCTGTTCATCTTCGCCGGGGCCAGCCAGCTCATCGCGCTGGATCTCTGGGGGCCGAACC
>Ga0209800_10002910_pt1 | contig 14349 bp, 10 predicted proteins | sample Higcelweek8metaG_FD_187174 | JGI IMG/M metagenome (GOLD analysis project Ga0209800, IMG submission 187174) | Freshwater pond sediment microbial communities from the University of Edinburgh, under environmental carbon perturbations - High... | ecosystem: Environmental > Aquatic > Freshwater >...
CTCCATCAGCGAGACGTGCTTGTATGCCGCGGCGTGAAAGACGATTTGAGGTCTGTATTCCCTGAAGATGTAATCCATCCGCGAGACGTTTGTCACGTCGGCGGGCACGATGCGGAACCTTGCATCTAGGAATTTCTCCCTGAGCTCGTTCTGAAGGTAGAACAGAGGTGTTTCGGCCTGGTCAACGAGGATGATGGCCTTGCATTGGAAGCTGGTCATCTGACGTGCAATCTCGGAGCCAATTGATCCTGCAGCGCCGGTGATCATGATTGTCTTGTCGGTCAGCCCTTTCTTGATTGTGTGAATGTCAAGTTTTATCGGCTCCCGCCCGAGCAGGTCTTCAAGATCGACCCGCTTGAACTGCGGCAGCCTCAGCTGGCCTGCGAGCCATTTATCGACCTCAGGGGTATCAAGAACCTCGAGGCCGAGGTTGACAGCAGTCCGTATCATGGCGGACTTCTTGTCGACGGTCAGCGCCTTGATTGCTATAATAAGGCTTTCGATCCGGTTCTTTTCAATGAATTCTGTGGTCAGCACCGAGGGACCGTAAACGTTGATGCCGTTGATTTTCTTGCCTTGAAGATTTTTATCATCATCTATGAAGCCTAATACCTGAAATCCGTAACGCGAATCGCTCAGCACTACCCTTTTAACGACGAATCCGAGTTCTCCAGCACCGTAAATCAATACTCTCTTCTTCTGAATCGATGTGCCGGTTGCGAACCGGAAGATAACCTTGATAAAGATTCTTCCGAAGAAGAGCAGTAATGAGACGGCTACATAATGAATAAGCAATATAGACTGAGGGATGGCAAGAAGGTCAGCCCAATGGAGCAAATTACCCAGAATGGAAAAGAACACCAGAACAACCGCCGAGCAGGTTGTGACAACGAAAACAAGTGTAATATCCGTCAGGGTGGTATGTCGGATCAGGCCGGAGTATGACCTGAAGACGATGCAGAAAAGGCCATAGACTGCCGTAGCGATCAATCCCTGCCATACAAATACAGGTAACCTGTCCTCCGGAATACCAAAATTGAACCGCAGCAGGTATGCTATGATGAAGGCAACAAATACAATTGTGATGTCCGCAGCGAACACCAGCCACCGTGGAACGGAATGCCTGTTAAAGAAGTGGAGCGCTTCCTTCCTAAGTTTTAAAATCCATGCAGGGTAAATATCTGCCATTCTCAATTATATAGGCGACCGTTTAACAGCCTGTAAATCTTTTGGCTACAGTCGAAATATTTCAAGTTTCAATCCTCCGTTTTGTTGCCGTCCGGGCAGGCTTCCGCCCCGTCAGTCCCATGGGCTATACACTGTAAACGACTATAATTGAGCGGAATTGCAACAATGTTGCTAATATCTCAGACAATCATCAGTCAGAAGGTGCCAGGGTCGGACAAGGCGTTGCACATAAAATTCGAAGTGTGAATTTAATCAAAGAAACGTTCGACGACAAGTGTTGTTGCATACATAATCCCCAAAAAATGCGACTCTCAATATCTTTTATAAGCACTTAACGCCTGTTTTACTATCTGATTAGCCTTATTAACAACCATTAGTGACTAATTGGTCAAAACCGGGAGTATTTTGACGAATGTCGGGGAATTTTTGACATATCTCAAAACCGTGAAAATCATTGACATTACGGGAATCTGCCATGTTGAAGGGCCTATTTGATTTGCAACAAAATCGGCCGTTCGTCGTTAAAAAAGATACGTTAGTCAATATAATAGATATATTTGTCAACTTTTACGGACTTATGAGATATTCCCTGATCGCTACTCTTCTCCTTGCAACAGTTGTGCTCAACGCGCAGACACCTCTTACTATGGAGGCGAAGAGTTATACGAATGCGGAGGACACCTGGAACGGGGTAAATATTGCCCGTTCTGTGCCTACGGCACTTATTTTCCGTAATAACTCCATCACATCTGTCAACCGTTACGGATACTTGCTTTTAGCCGGTGACGAAGTTCCTGGGGCTAATAACAATAACCTCGACGGTGCCGTTATCACAGGCAATGTAATCACTTGGAACGGCACTCCTATGATCGGTATTATTCCGCATGGTATTTTTACAGGTTACAACATAAATGTCAAAGTAAAATATAATTACGTCAACAAGGTGCCAATGGCCATAATCCGGAAATCAAACGGAATGACTGATGTATCCGGGGCGGTGGCATACAATATTGTAAAAGACCCGGGCATAGGGGTTGTGATAAAGGGGATGAACGGGGTCAGGATTTATAACAACACTTTTTACAGTTCACTTACAACCTCGCAAACCAACCGTGCCCTGATTGATATATATGAAAATCCGAGTGTTACACCGGCCGGATCAGCAACTGGCACCAAAATATTTAACAATATTTTCTATACAAAGAATAATATTAAGAACATAAGTATAGCCGCGGCCTGCCGGCAGGGCTTTCAGAGCGACTATAACATTTTTTACTGCGAATCAGGGACACCTACATTCTCAGTCGACGGGTCTCTGAAGACTTTTGCCGAGTGGCAGGCATTGGGGTATGACACTCATTCAAGGGTGATTAATCCGAATTTCAAGGACTTTGTGAATTTTGTCCCGGCAGCAAGGCTCGATTATGGCACTGATCTGGGTGCCACATGGGCAGAAGGACTCGCTGTCACAGCCAAATGGGGAACAACTAATCCCGAAACAGCCATGCAAAACGGCACCTGGCAGGTTGGAGCAATGATCTACCGGGAGGTTGTTGTTACTCCCCCTCCGGTTCAGATACCTTCCTATACAGGATCGGTTATCAGTAATGCTGCCCCGGCACAAATTGAACTCGCCTTCAGCCTGGCACTTGCCTCCATCGTGCCAGCTGTATCTGCATTCAGCGTTACCGTGAAAGGTTCAGCCAGGGGTGTCAGCGCCGTTTCGGTGTCCGGGACAAAGGTTCTTCTGACTCTGGCAAGTCCGGTAGTATATGGCGATGCAGTAACCGTAGCTTATACCAAACCGGCAACAAATCCTTTGCAGACATCTGCCGGCGGCCAGGCAGCATCTTTTACTGGCCAGACTGTCACTAATAATGTTGCAGCAGTTATTCCGGTATATGGCAGCTCCATAATTGAAAACACTTCGCCATCAACATTGACCCTGACATATAATATTTCCCTGGCTAACATCATTCCGGCTGCCTCAGCTTTTACCGTCATTGTAAACTCATCAGCCAGAACAGTCAACTCAGTTGCTGTCTCGGGAACAAAGGTTACCCTTACCCTGGCAAGCCCTGTAGTATATGGCGATGCCATAACTGTCGCTTACACAAAGCCTGCGACTAACCCATTACAGACCTCCGCCGGTGGACAGGCAGCATCATTCACAGCCCAAACAGTGACAAACAACCTCTCCGCACCGGCAAATTTGCCGCCTTCAATAAATATCGCCTCACCGACCAAGAGCACAGGGTTTGTAGCCCCGGCAACAATTACGATTGATGCTTCAGCCTCTGACTCTGACGGAAATGTTGTTAAGGTTGAGTTCTTTAACGGCACTGTTAAACTGGGGGAGCGGATAACTGCTCCCTGGTCATTTACCTGGAAAGATGTCATTGAAGGCACTTACAGCATCACTGCAACAGCCACAGACAATTCCAATTCCAAAACCGTGTCGACTCCGGTGACAGTGGTCGTTGAGAAGGCTGCACCGGCCATAAACCAGGTTCCCTCTGTGTCCATAACCACTCCCATTAACAGCGACCCTCTCGAAGTGCCTGCGAGTATTATGCTAACCGCAGCAGCATCTGACCCGGACGGGTCAATAATTCGAGTCGAATACCACCATGGAGACGTTAAGTTAGGAGAGAGCCACACTCCCCCTTACTCTCTTTCTTTTCAGCCGGATACGGCAGGGACATTTGAGATTAAGGCAACAGCATATGATAACCTGAATGCGTCAACCTCATCTGCACCAATAATTGTATCCTTCAAACAAAAGAAAATATATGCTGACCTGGTCAACCTCTATCCTTCGCCCAACCAAGGTGCGTTTACTGTTGACCTAAGTCCCCAGGCAGAATTCAGTGATGATGTACGGCTGACGATCCTTAGCTTCGACGGGAAGACTGTATATTCAGACCTGCTTGAAATCGGCGAAAGCTCCAGAAACATAAATATTTCCGATGCTCTCCCCGGTATATACATTCTTAAGATAGCAGGCATCAGAAATATTTATGTTTCTGGAAGGTTTATAAAATATTGAACTTCCTCCGTCAATATTTTCAGGAAGTTAGTCGGGATAATCATTTCTGAACAAATAGTTCTGTTCGGCAATCACAGTCCTGTTTTCGTCAAAATATTGTTGCCAATTCGTTTAATCCGGACTTACTTTGTATCGCAATGCTGTCTTCGCTTTTCTAATATTCATTTCGGATACTTCAGGCGACAATATTGCGTTTAGGTATTAATCTAATTACATTAATTATGTCAGGTAACAGAAAACTACCGGGTATTTTTCTTTTAATATCGCTTTGCGGTTTTATAATCCCTTTCAACAGCTGTGTGGAAGATCCTACGCTGGCGGTATTAACCACAGGCCAGGTGAGTGAGATTACGATCAGTTCCGCCGTTATTATCGGCGAAGTGACTAAAGACGGGGGTGCAGCGGTGACTGCAAGAGGCATTTGCTGGGGAACTGAAGTCATGCCTGACCTTGCAGACAATTTCAAAGCCTCCGGCACCGGGTTGGGAGAGTTCACCTGCAGTCTTGACGGGCTGGATCCCAATACTGAGTATCATGCAAGGGCATACGCCGAAAACAGTGTAGGTATTGCTTATGGAAACGAGGTTACATTCACCACATCCATCGGGGCACCGACGGTTACCACCGGACAGGTCTCCGGAATTACCGCAACCGGTGCTGTGTGTGGCGGTACCATTACATATAATGGCGGAGCAGCAATAACTGAGAAGGGAGTTTGCTGGAGCACAACGCCCAATCCTGACATTCAAGGCTCCCATAGCAGCAACAGCACAGGCGATCTGACCTTTACCAGCACGATGACCAATCTTCTTGGCGGAACGAGGTACTATGCCAGGGCATATGTTAAGAACGGCGGAGGAACAGCCTACGGGGAGCAGGTCACTTTCATCACAAAATTGGCCGATATAGAAGGAAATCTATACAGTACCGTCTACATAGGAACGCAGATGTGGATGACTGAAAACCTCAGGTCTACAGCATTTAATGACAATGCTCCTATTCCCCTCGTTACGGATAATGAGACCTGGATTACCTTAACAACACCAGGGTACTGCTGGTTTGGCAACGATATTTCATACAAGGGCACCTTCGGAGCGCTTTATAACTGGTACGCAGTGGGGACAGGGAAACTCTGCCCAACTGGATGGCATGTGCCAAACGACGAAGAATACAAAACTCTTGAAGTATTTCTTGGAATGACTGTAGAACAAGCTGACCTGTGGAATGCCAGAGGGACCGATCAAGGCACAAAGATGAAGAGTACAACAAGCTGGAATGAAGGAGGAAATGGCACCAATTCAAGTGGGTTCAACGGATTGTGCGGTGGTTACCGCTTCGGTGGCACTGGTGCATTCAATGCACTTGGTATTCTTACCTATTGGTGGAGTTCTGAGTATAACACAGATCAGGCAGTTTACAGAAGGCTTGATTATGACAATACCGGAGTATACAGATCAGTAACCTCCAAGCGGGGGGGAAAGTACATCAGATGCATCAAGGACTAGTTGTAGCATTTATGGCCTGAGGAGGCAACAAATTATCAAATATTGAGTATAACCCAGAAGAATAAGTTGAACTGTAAATACAATATCATGAAAAAAGGTTTAAGTATTTTTGTAATAGTTAGTGTTCTTGGCGTGATGGCGATGTTCCAGGGCTGTAAGAAAGCAACTGTCCCGGAATTGACAACCGTTGCAATAAGTAATGTCGGTCTGACAGCAGCTGTGTCAGGAGGTACAATTATTGCTGACGGCGGGGAGGATATCACAGATAAAGGTGTCTGCTGGAGTACCTCAACTAATCCAACGGTTGCGGATTCAAAAACCGATGATGGTTCCGGTTCCGCCAACTTTGTCAGTAACCTTGTAGGTCTTGAAGAAGGGACACTATACTATGTCCGCGCCTATGCAACCAATGATGTGGGGACTGCGTACGGAAACGAGCTTAGCTTTACCACAACACAGGTTACAGGAGCTGTTGTGACAACGACCGAAGTATCTTCCGTTACTTCGACTACAGCCGTATCTGGTGGCAATGTCACTGATGCTGGTGGCGGAACTGTTACCGCAAGAGGGATATGCTGGGGAATAGCGCCTAATCCAACTATTGCAGGCAACAAGACGACCAACGGAGTAAACACAGGTACATTTACAAGTAACCTGACGCCACTGACAGATGGCACTGTATACTATTATCGTGCTTATGCCACTAACAGTTCAGGTACGACGTACGGCCAGGAATACCAGTTCATTACTCCCGTTACTGACAGAGAAGGGAATGTTTACAAGACCGTAAAGATTGGTACCCAGGTTTGGATGGCTGAGAATCTTAAATCAACCAAATACAACGATGATTCCGCAATTCCAAATATTACTTCAAATGTTGAATGGTCTTCACTTGCAACCGGAGCGTACTGCTGGGCGAATAATGATGAAGCAACCTACAAACCTACTTACGGAGCACTGTATAACTGGTACGCTGTGGAGACAGGCAAACTATGCCCGACCGGATGGCACGTTCCAACGGATGGAAATTATAAAACGATGGAGATAAGCCTTGGATTGACCCAAGCCGAAGCCGACGGAACGACATGGCGTGGTACAGATCAGGGATCACGTCTGAAGAGCACAACGGGCTGGAACGCAGGAGAAAACGGCACAAATACCAGTGGTTTTACAGCACTGCCCAGTGGATATAGATTCTACGGTACGGGCGAAACAAGGGGCTTGGGACTCATATGCTATTTCTGGACTGCAACACCGATTGATGATCTGCTGGCAGTATACAGAAGACTTGAAGGAAACAATACGGCTGTTTATAGAGATGGGACTCACAAAGAAGCAGGAAAATCCGTCAGGTGCGTAAAGGACTAATTAAGGATAAATATGCTTAGTCAGATGAGGCTGTCCCAAAAGGATAGCCTCATTTTTTAAGAGTTTTCCGAGCAGCAGTAAAGATACTCAGGAGCATTTAATATAACCGGCTAATTATATATCTTTGAAAAAAGAGGTATGAAAAAGCTAATATTAATATTACTGGCTGTCCAACTAACAGCCTGTAAACACAACCAAGAAACAATGGAAAAGGTAATATTCCTGCACCACAGTACTGGTTACTCCGTTTGGACAGGTAAGACAAACAAGTACCTGTATAAACTTACAGGGAAGGGTGACGTTCAGAAGTACGTTGCCAGGTATAATAATAAACAGAATAAAAGCTATGCGCTTACTGACCGGTTTTATCCGAAAAAGGAGCCATATGGTTGGAACAATTACCCCTTTGACTATTACAATATATGGGTAAAAAATGCAGGAACCGAACCCTACAAGCAGGAAGCCACCCTTGAGATTCTCACCAAGGAGTATGACATAATAATATTAAAGCATTGTTTTCCAGTAAGCCATATTCTGCCTGAATCAGGAACACCTGACATTGACTCTGAAGTTAAAAGCCTTGGAAACTACAAACTGCAATACGAGGCACTTAAAGAAAAGATGCACCAGTACCCTGAAAACAGATTTATTGTTTGGACTCCGGCAGTCAACACGCAAAAACTGATGACCGAGGATGAAGCCATCCGTACAAGGGAATTCCGGGATTGGGTTGTAAATGAGTGGGATGAAAAAGGTGATAATGTTTTTGTTTGGGATTTTTATTCATACGAGACAGAAGGGGGACTTTATCTTGCAGACAAGAATGCCGTTAGTCCGGAAAACTCTCATCCCAATACTGAATTTGCAGGGAGAATAGCTCCAGTCTTCGGCCAGTTTATAATTGACGTAATTGAGTCAAGAGTTAAATAACCTTGCAGACCAACCTGAAGTTAATAAGATGACCCTAAAGTATATAGCTCAGCGGATTTCCCTCGCCTTCATCTCAAAGGCCGGAAGCAATGCAAGAATCAAATACTGGCGCAGGCAGGGAATGAGGATAGGCAATAATTGCCTGATTAATAATGCAAATTTCTCGACTGAGCCATATCTAATTGAGATAGGTAATCATGTCGCAATTGCAGCAGGCTCTGACTTTATTACCCATGACGGGGCCGTCTGGTGCTTCAGGGATGAGATCAAAAACGCGGATGTATTTGGTAGAATTAAGATAGGAAATAATGTCTTCATTGGCAATAATTGTACTATACTTCCTAATACTGTCATCGGTGACAACTCTATTGTTGGAGCCGGAAGTACCATACGTGGTCAGTTCCCGGAGAATTCGGTAATTTTCGGTAACCCAGCCAAAGTAGTTTTATCGATGAGAATGCAGAAGTTTCTTTACAAACAGAATCCGAATTTTCTTACAATAAGAGATCTCAATCCCAAAGAAAAGAAACGGACTATTAAGCAACATTTCGATATAAAATAAAAAAGCGATCTTTAAGATCGCCAGCCTAGTAATCATAAGAATACAAGATCCTAATCGCAGAGTTCACTTTCAGAGTTGAGTAATGCGGCCTTTTCGTCCGTGTCAATCAACTCAATATTCATCCCGTATTTGCCAAAAAGAAATGCAATGGGATGATTATTGAATGCCTCTCCCGGTTGCGGAGGAACGAGAGTAAGCAACCCCTTCGACTTTAGTTCAGACATCCCGGCGATAATATCATCACACCGAAAGCAGATATGATGAAACCCTCCTCCCCTGTTAACATAATTCCGTAATGACTCATTTCCTTCTGCTGGTTCAATCAGCTTAACAGTAATGCTGTCTTCCTTAGAGAGAAACACAACTTTCACTTGTTGAAGTGAATTAACTACTATCCCGGTCATCTGGGTGTAGCCAAAAGACTTGCACCAGTAGCTGATACCTTCCTCCAGATTTCTTACAGCAAAAGAAATGTGATCAATAATCATCTATTTTTTTGTCCGTTTGAAAACTCGTCTGAATTTTTCTTCGGTCACCAGCCAAAAAAACTGATGAATACCAATCAGGTACCTCTTCCAGAGTCGCCTTGGTTCCTGCATCAGTCTGAACAGCCATTCCAGACCCGTATCCTGCATCCAACGCGGAGCTCTCCTGATCAGCCCGGACATAATATCGAAATACCCGCCTACCCCGAGTATATACCTGGCCTCAAGCTTATGCCGATAGCTCTCAAAAAAGAGTTCCTTTTTAGGTGAAGACATACCAAGGAGCAATATGTCAGGTCTTGCCTTGTTAATAAGATCGAAAATTTCCTTCTCCTCTTCTGGTTTGTAATAGCCGTTACGGCTGCCCGAGATTATTAAATTCGGGAATTTTTTTTCAATATTCTGCTGGCACAGTGACAGTGTACTCTCCTTAGCACCAAACAGGAAAATACTCAATCCTTGCCTATCTGCCATGGCTAAAATATCGTCAGCCAGGTCAGGTGTTGCAACCCTTTCAGGAACAGTATATCCAAATGACCTCAGAGCCCAGACTACTGACATGCCATCAATATGGACAAGGTCAGCGTTGTTAATCGTGTACCTGAATTCCTCATTTCTCACGATATCGTTGATAGTTGCGGAGTTAACTCCAAACTGGGCAATCTGCCTTCCACTTTTTATACCTTTTTCGATAATTGATAAAAAATCCGGTCTCCTCAAAGGATTAATCTTGATATTGAAAATGTTTATCTCCTCAACATCACCACTCTTAGTAATATCTTTAAAATCTGATGACATTATTTTACACTCTTTTCTATTTCTCCTTTTGCTCCAACAGTTAATTCCCCTTACTTCACAAAGTCTGCTATTTTAGTGTTCTCAATTGAACACCTTTGCTGAGCCTTTGTAAATTCCATATCAGGTAAGATTCCAGTAATTCAGCAGATCCTCTTTCAGGTACTCAGTTGAGTACCTGGTAACATGATCATTTTTCACTGGTCTTTGCAACCTGATTGCTTCAAGCATACCGTGCACAAAATCTTCCTCCTTACGGTTCCTGATTATATATCCGTTCACACCTTCCATTATAATTTCATCTACGGAACTGAATTCAGTTGCGCATGCAGGTACCCCACATGCAACTGCTTCCATAAGGGCAGTTGGCCAGCCCTCCTTGAATGAGCCCATTATATAGAGGTCTGAAGCATTGAGATACAGCGCAATCTCTTCCCTGCTCTTCTTGCCCGTCAAAAAGACTTTATCAGCCAATTTATTCTCTGAAATATACAACATAATTTTGTCATAATCTTCCCCTTCGCCCACTAACAACAAGAGGGCATCTGTCACCTTTTCAGCATACTTACTAAAGCTATCGATCATGAATTTCCACCCTTTCCACCAGGCAAGCCTGCCTGTTGTTATAACAACTGTCGAATCTTCCGGCAGACCAAGTTTAAGCCGGGCCTCGTTCCTGTCAATAGGTTTGAAAATATCAGTGTTAATCCTAGTTGGGAATTTTACAATCGTGTGGTTGGATAAGGATCCGTTACTTCTGGCCAGCATTTGATTAATAGCCTCCTCGTCACCTCTTGCCAGAATTGCTTGTGCATGTCCAATTTTTTTAAAAAACCGGCTATCAAACCAATTCGCAATTAAACCTGCATAGCTGTATTTGGAGATAGCCAGAGGATTGTCCATTCCTGCAAAAGAATAGCATAAGTTTTTGGCGCTGTCTGAAATAGCAATCAATGACTCCGGTCTCTGAATAAAAACGTTATTGATGCCGATCTCCAATATTTTCCTTTTATAGTACTTCAGAAGCAAGAAGTTTACAAGTCTGTCCGGAATGATTTTTTTGATTTTTGCACTATTGTACCTGGTCATTGCAAAAAAATCATGCTCGACCCCATTTAATGACTTTTTAAACCATATTCCAATCGGATCATTAGCAGATGTGGTTATTCCAGCGAGAGCCAGTTCACCTCCAAAAGATGACATCATATTCCTCGCAAAGGTGAGATAGCCCCCGATTGGGTAATCCTCAAAATTAGTAAAGTCTATCAGCAATATTCGCTGTCCAGTGTCCATGCAATTTTCTTCAATTTCTAGTTGCTGCAAATCTGACTATATAAGTGCATATAATTTTTAAACATACTATCATGGGAAAAGTGAGATCTGATTCGCGCATTGCCCATGGCACCCATTTTCTTCCTCAGCCCTTCGTTTTCAATCAACTCTTCAATTCTTTGTGCCATTACTTGAGGCTCAGAGGGATTAACAAGAAATCCGGTTTCACCAGTCGTAACCAACTCCTCAGTCCCCCCTCCGACAGTTGCCACTACAGGTTTTCCAAGAGCCATGTACTCCATAACCGAGTTTGATATGCCTTCGGTGAATGTTGCCAATACACCAACATCCATTGCATTTATGTATGATTCAACCGCACCTCTTTTCCCAAGAAACCTGAAGTATGGTCTTAAATCCTCATCGACCATTCCGATGGACTTTTCCGAGTCAGTATAAGATCCGATGGCCAGGAATGTAATGTCACGCCTTCCTGTTAAGATTTTCTGAGCTGCCTTATAGAAAGTCGGGTAGTCTTTTTGTTCGCAGAAGGAAGCTACCATACCCACAACATAATCAGTCACTATTCCAAGTTCACTTCTGACAACGCTGACGTCCCTGATTCCATCCAGCCTGCCAAAATCAAACCCATTATGTATGACAACACCCTTCCGGGCGGTTACCCTGTATGCTTTTAAACCCGCATGCGAATTGCTTACGATAACCCTTGAAAGAGGGAATGTCAGCCTGGCTCTGAACCAGTGATAATTAAAAACATTTTGCCTCAGCGGGACATTCGTAACCATACCGTTTATAAGAGGGCAACCAAGCAATTTGCAGACCGGGGCAAGGTAGACTGCAGTCATGCTCTCCCAGCAGTGCACTGCATCAGGCCGTTCTGATCTTATCAGCATCCAGAATTGTCTGAAGACTGATAAATCCTTGCGGGTTTTTCTGATGATCTTTTTGATTTCTATTCCAAGGTTATAAATTTCAGAATAATGAATGTCATTGCTCATGACCACAACGCTGATCTCAATTTCATGTCTCCCTGTCAGAGTCTTAATAAGCTCAGTGAACCTTCTCTCCTTTCCCCCGGAGCCCAATGTATCTATGACAAATAGTATCTTCATCATTTATAGCTATTCCGTTCGGGCTGACAGGTTCAATTTCCCCTTCACATCAAAGAAGAATTCAGCAAACTGATCTGTAAACAGCCTGAGGTCAAGGTCTTTCCTTACCGTCAAGTATGCATTATCCACAATGTTTTTCGCCTGGGAATTATAGTGGTTTATGATGTAGATCAGCTTCTCAGCAATAGCTGGCGCTGACCCGGGCGAAATAAGGTATCCGTTATAATTATCCCTGATATACAGCGCATTGTCACTCACGTCGGTCAACAGAACAGGGACCCCGGAAACCAGGTATTCAGAAAGCTTTGTAGAGAATCCATATTTAGTTCTCTTATTCAAAGGTCTTGGAAGAATCAGCAGGTGATATTTGAGAAACTCATACTTTAACCTTTCCGGCTCGAGATTCCCCAGGTAAAACACATGCTCTGTAAGTTCATATTTATCTGCAAGTTGACGGAGCCTGACATTGTCTTCCTCATCCAGAATGCCATATAAATATAATTCGACCTTCTTCTCATCGCTAACAATAGACAAAGCTTCGTACAACAGAGCGAATCCTTCCTTTTCGCTCTTGATATAACCAGCAAAGCAGATTTTAAATGTTTCTCCATTAAATACAGGTGGCTCGCCTGCAACTGCAATTTCCTCAGTATTACAGAGTATTGGGACCCTGATTATTCTTGCAGTGTAACGGGAAAAATACCTTTCAAGACTCGTCGATATCACCACTATGCCATCATAAAGTATTACCTGATATTCATTCAGAGTAAAGACAATGTATTCTTTGACCGACTTCAGATAATACTTAATTCTTGGGCCAGATTTCAAGGGGGGAGGTGATGAAAAAGCAATAGCACTTCTGAGTTCGTTAATTTCGCAAAAGAACCTGTAACTTTTAATGTATTTAAAATAAAGAAGATACATAAAGTCTTTCAGAACATACGTCGTCGGATACAGATAAATGACTTTCTCTGCATCACTCCGTTTCGCGTAGTAATCAATAGTTCTCATAAACCGCCTCAGGGTTCCGCCACGTTTGACTGCTTTATTAACGGATTCCAGTGTGTAAATTCCGGATTGTACTTCATTCATATTAGCAGGCTCTCCCTTAAACTCTGGAAAGGAGCACAGGTATACCGTAATTCTCCCGGCCGCAAGGGATCTGGCAATATTCAGCATTCGCCTTGAACCAGCGGTTTTCCCATTCAGGATCTCTCCCGTTGATATGATGAACACCTCTCGCATCATAGTCAGGTATACCTGCTTTTCAATTTTTTCACCACAGTTAAACCAGATATTTCTCAACGAGATCACGGGTCTCCTGGATGTGCGCTTTCGAGGATGCACCGAACAAAACAGATTCTATTTTCGGGAACCCGCTCAAATACTCAATTGCCTCTTTTGGTCTCAGCGCCCCGGCAGCAAGAACCTGCATGGCTATCGGACGGAATGTCTTCTCCTTCAGATAGTGTTCATAGATCTCCTTCCCACCTGACATCCTGAACCCAATTTTATTTATGGAACTGCAAATTATGGGATTTTCAATTCCAACTGAATTAAGTGCATCAAGCAAAGCCGGCAAATTCATTGTAATATACCCAGGTTCCGCATTATACTTCTTTCTGATATAAGAATCATATTCCTTAAAGACACCGTTAAGTCCCAGACCAAGAATCAGGTCTACCACAACATTTTGAATGAAAATGACAGGAGTGCTTATACCCTTGAACATTTTCATCTCAGCGTCAATGAATATTTCCATGAGCTTGATAAAGTCCTTGTTCAAATACGCAACGCCCCCTTTTGTAAATGTGCTGAAAATATTTCCTGGTACATATTGTTTCACCGTGCCGAGAATTCCCAATTCAGTAACAGCATTAGCATACTTATGTGCATAAGGCATACAGGGAAAGATCTTGAAATCCCTGTATTTTTCAGAATTGGTTCGTAAATGGTTGCATACGTTACCAATCCGGTCATGAGTGGTGCACATGAAAGTATTAATCCCAATTTCAATAGCCTGGTCAAGTACCCTTATTATTGAGGCGTCATCCTTAAACCGGAT
>Ga0209800_10002911_pt1 | contig 14346 bp, 12 predicted proteins | sample Higcelweek8metaG_FD_187174 | JGI IMG/M metagenome (GOLD analysis project Ga0209800, IMG submission 187174) | Freshwater pond sediment microbial communities from the University of Edinburgh, under environmental carbon perturbations - High... | ecosystem: Environmental > Aquatic > Freshwater >...
CATCAAAATAGGGGCAGAAATTGTCGGTAATCGTACGCGTGTGCGTGTGGTCAAGAATAAGGTCGCTCCTCCCTTCCGCACTGCCGAATTTGACATTATGTACAACGAAGGTATTTCCAAGGAGGGCGATATTATCGACTTGGCTACAGCCATGGAAGTAATCCAAAAACGTGGAGCATTCTTCTCTTACAACGACATGCGCCTGGGTCAGGGTCGTGAAAACGCCAAGGAATTCCTGAGACAAAATATTGAACTGTGCAATGAGATCGAACACACGGTGCGCGAGCGCGTTATGGGCGGTGAAATTCCTATGGATATTGGAACTTCTGCCGATACATCTGCTGAAGACGAATAGGCAGATATGTTTTCTCACCGCTGGGTGTGGAAGTTAATTTCCTTTTTCACCCTCCTTTTACTTGGAGGGTGCAATTTGATTGGGCTCACCCGCCCTGTTCCCGTTGAGGAACAATCCCCTTTATTCATTGCCCCCACATTCATGGTGGCGGAGAATCCCAACAATAACGGCGAGTCAAATCCCGGGACAAACGTAACTCCCACAGTATCTTGTTCCGATCAACTCCAATGGCTGTATGATCTTTCCATCCCCGATGGAAGCCAGGTTGCACCTGGATCTTTCTTATCAAAACAATGGCAGGTAAAAAACAATGGAACCTGCAATTGGGATGAAACCTACACGCTTCGATTAACCGCAGGGATTGACATGGGAGCTACCTCTCCGCAGATGCTTGTTCCAGCGCGAGGTGGAACTGAAGCAGTGATCCAGATCGAATTTACTGCCCCTGCTGAAGAGGGAAGATATCGTAGTGCCTGGCAGGCTTATAATCCCTCAGGACAACCCTTTGGGGACCCGGTCTTCATTGAAATTGTAGTTACTTCTCCATAAATCCTTTACCCAGACAATGCAATGGGAATTAAGTCTACCCGGTTCTTGAAATTTTTCGTTTGGATTCTCCTATTAGGGGCGTTTACAGATATAGGACTGTTGTTTATATTGTCCAGTGCCAATCCGGTTCATGCCCTTGGGTTTTTTTCCACTAACACAATAGCTGTTGCCAACGCACATAACAGCACTGCATCCCCCACTCCTTTTCAACCCCTCCCCACGAATACTCCAACGCCAACGAATACTCCAACCCCTACAGCAACAGCCACTCACACCTCAACACCAACGAACACACCTTTACCGACCAATACACCCCGCCCAACCGCAACAGCCATGCCAGCAACTGCGACATCATCTGATGGCTTGCCAGTTGAATACACCGTTTATGGGATGGTTGGGTTTATGCAGTCCCACTCCCTATCTTGTGAAGCACGATCTGCATCTGATTGGGCAGCTTACTATGGAGTGTCAGTTAGCGAAAGCACAATTCAATCCGAATTCCCATTGACCGATGATCCCGAAACCGGATTTGTTGGTCCAGTTGATGGTGCAGAAGGGCAACTTCCACCTAGTCCCTATGGTGTTCATGCAGGACCAGTGGCAGCGGTTTTACGAAATCATGGCGTTGCGGCATCTGAAGTAAAAGGCATGTCCGAATATCAGCTTCGGCAGCAAATTTCCTCTGGAAACCCGGTAATAGTATGGGTTGTAGGAAATGTCTGGAATGGCTGGCCTGTCAGCTATACCAGCAGTAGCGGCAATACAACTATAGTCGCCAGTTATGAACATACAGTTATTTTGATTGGTTATGATGCAAGCGGGTTTACCGTCGTCGATGGCTCAATGACTTATTGGCGATCAAAAAACGCTTTTCTAAACTCGTTTTCAGTCCTTGGAAATATGGCAATTTATTACCCATAAACAAAGCCAGCATGGTCTATGCTGGCTTTGTTCGAATGTTTCCGAATGCACTCGATCTATGTGCCTTCTTCCCAGGATGCCAGGTACTTCACCTGTTCAGCGCTGAGTTTGTCGATCTTTACATTCATGGCAGCCAGTTTCAACTCGGCGATTTTCATGTCAATAGCTTCAGGGACTGAATAAACTTTCTTTTCAAGTTTAGAAGCATTTTTGACCAGGTATTCAAGAGATAATGCCTGGTTGGCGAAAGACATATCCATTACGGAGGCAGGATGCCCTTCAGCAGCGGCTAAGTTAATTAAACGTCCCTCGCCAAGGATGTAAATCCGGCGTCCATCCGCCAACACATATTCCTCAACAAATGGTCGGACCAAACGTTTGGATTTGGACATTTTTTCCAGCGCCGGGATATTGATTTCGACGTTGAAGTGTCCGGAATTGGCGATTATTGCGCCATCTTTCATAGACTCAAAATGCTTTCCGTCAACGACATTGAGATCGCCGGTGAGTGTTACAAAGATATCGCCAATCTTGGCAGCATCTTTCATCGGCATAACTCGATAGCCATCCATGACCGCTTCCAGGGCTTTCAATGGGTCAATCTCGGTAACAACTACGTTAGACCCCATTCCCCGCGCGCGAGAAGCCAAACCCCGGCCGCACCATCCGTAGCCAGCTACTACAAATGTTTTCCCTGCCAGGAGAATGTTGGTGGCACGAACGATACCGTCGATAGTTGATTGACCTGTCCCATAGCGATTATCAAAAAAGTGTTTAGTCAGAGCATCGTTGATGGCAATGATGGGATAATACAAAGCTTTATCAGCTGCCATGGCATGCAAGCGGATCACTCCCGTGGTGGTTTCCTCGGTGCCTGCGATAACATTTGGAAGAAGTTCGCGTCGGTCCTTATGGAGCACATTCACCAGGTCAGCACCATCATCCATGGTGAAATGCGGTTTATGATCAAGGGCTGCATTAATGTGTTTGTAATATGTGGTGTTATTCTCTCCCTTGATTGCATATACCGGAATCTCATCATGGGAGACCAGCGAGGCAGAGACTTCATCCTGGGTGGATAACGGATTGGATGCAGTTAGAACCACATCGGCTCCACCAGCCTGGAGTGTCTTCATTAAATTAGCAGTCTCGGTTGTAACGTGCAAGCAGGCTGAAATTCTTAATCCCTTAAGGGGTTGTTCCTTGGAAAAACGTTCTTTGATAAGCCGTAGAACCGGCATTTCACGTTCAGCCCAGGCGATCTTTAACCGTCCGCCTTCAGCCAACTTTATATCTTTTACATCATAATTCACCATATTGTTAATCCTCCAAAAATTAAAGTATTTTATCCAAATCGCCATGATCATCGAAATGCTGACGATATCGTCTTATAAATTCTACCGGAGTATAAAAGTGGTTTTGAGTTCCTTTTTTCTCCAGGCAGTAGGTAGCAGCCAAAGAGCCCATTTGTCCGCAAGTTTGAAGTCCCATACCCAAACGGTATCCACGCAAGAATCCACCCCGGAAAGCATCACCAACACCTGTTGGATCGGCAATGAATTCCGCCGGGACTATTGGAATTGAATAATGTATTCCTTTTGACAAAACTGAAGCGCCATTCTCCCCAAGGGTTACGACAAGAATTTCAACCCTGTTTTCAATTTCACTGGCGGAAAAACCTGTATGCTTCTGCAGCAGGTCAAATTCGTATTCATTGCAAAATACAGCATGCGCATGCTCAACGCCGTATTTGAGATCTGCGCGAGGGTTCCGCGCCACCTGTTGGGATGGATCAAACAAATATGGAATCCTTAAATTAACACACTCTTCACAATAACGCCGCATCGCAGCCGGATCATTGGGTGCAATAAGCACATAATCCGCCTCGCCTGGTTCGACTGTAGTAAGGGAATAATCAGCTGAATCCGCCATGGCTCCGGTATAGAAGCTGGCAATCTGGTTATTTTCAAGATCAGTATTGACGAAGAAAGAAGCAGTGAATTTTCCATTGATGATTTTGATGTACTTGGTGTTTAATGAGTGCGAATCCATCCACGTACGATAATCCGAAAAATCTTCACCAGCTGTGGCAAAAACAAAGGGTTTGTCACCCAAAAGGGAAAGCGTATAAGCAATGTTGGGAGCAATCCCGCCGCGCTGCCGGGTCATACTATCCACCAGGAAAGACAAACTGATCTTATCCAATTTACCCGGGATGAAATTATCCAGGAATCGTCCCGGAAAAGTCATTAAATAATCAAATGCGATCGAACCAGTGATAAAAATTGCCATGCGAATCCTTCTTACTTCGAATTATAAACGGATTGAGAATAATTACTCTCAAATGGGGGGTAAAGAATTCCGTCTTCGGTAACCCAGGCTGTGATGAGTTCATGCGGTGTAACATCAAATGCCGGGTTCCTGGCATGCGCAGAGGCTGGGGCAATACTTTCGCCCAAATACTTCAAATCCAGTACTTCGCCTGGATCTCGTTCTTCGATAACAATCTGCATACCAGAAGCGGTGGAGAGGTCCACTGTACTTTTGGGGAAAACGCAATAAACAGGTACCTGATTTGCCTTGGCTGCCAGACTGAGCATGTAGGTCCCTACTTTGTTTACTACGTCGCCATTTGCGGCTACCCGGTCTGCCCCAAAGAATACTGCGTTTACTTCTTTACACTGCAAGAAGAAACCCGCAGCATTATCGGTAATGATCTCATAAGGAATACCATATTGCTCACATTCCCAGGCGGTCAACCTGGCGCCTTGCAGGCGGGGTCTGGTTTCATCCACAAGGACTTTTACTTTTTTACCAGATTCATGGGCATATCGGATTGCGCCAAATGCAGTCCCCCAATCCACGCCTGCCAGTGCCCCTGTATTGCAATGATGGAGCAATACATCGCCATCTTTAATTAATGTTGCACCATTTTTAGCCAGTTGCAGATTGGTCTGCACGTCTTCTTCTGCCATCGCCAAAGCTTCGACTAAAACCAGGGCTGCAGTATTTTTTACATTATCTCTCGATTTTTCAACCAACTTCATAGCCCTTTTAACGCCCCAGCCAAGGTTTACCGCTGTCGGCCGGGCAGTAATTAATTCCATTGCTGCCTGCTGCAGTTTTAATTGCCAGTTGAGCTCATTCGCTTCCGCCAATTCGGTAATCTTTAGTGCCACTCCGAAACCACCAGCAACTCCCAGCGCAGGCGCGCCACGAATTACCATGTCTCGTATTGCCGCAACCATTTCCTCGGAAGACCTTATTTGTTGATATATCAGTTGGCCGGGAAGACGGCGTTGATCGATTAAAACAACTAAATGGTTTTCCTTGTCCCATTCGATTGTGCGCATACGTCACCAAAAAACGCTCTCAGCGGAGAGCGTTCCTTCCGATGAAGTTTAACATGCTTCAACTGGTTTGACAATATTTTATGCTATGATTCCAGAATTCAAGCCATCAATTGAAAAATTGGGCGATTGAATTGAGGTTGAATGAAACGTTTGATAATTTGTTTATTGACTATCAGTCTTTTGATATCCGCCTGTTCTCCTGATGCTTCAAGTGACTCCTGGATCGATAAGCTGACAGGTCCTATCAATTCGCCGACACCCACAGCTACAGCAACTCCTCAACCCAAAGCCAGAATCTCATTGGGTGAGGATGATATACTGGCAGGTGATTATGAAGCAGCCTTAAACCAATTCTGGACTGCGCGGGAACAATCCACGGATCCCGAAGTAATTTCTACAGCCCAGTTGGGGGTTGGCCGGGTTCTAATGATGCAATCCAACTATACCGGCTCAGTGGAACAACTCAACTGGCTATTGTCCAATGTTCCCGAAGGTGAAACCCGCAATACAGCCTATTTTTATCTTGCCCAGGCATATGAAAAACTTGAAGAATATTCACAAGCCGCTGAAGCTTACGATAATTATCTATGGACTGAACCTGGTCCGCTGGATAGTGAAATCTACGATATGCAAGGGGATGCATTCTTTAATGCCGCGGACTATGCTAATGCCCTGACAGCTTATCAGATGGCACGGCAAAAAATAACATCAGTAAGTTCTGAATCCCTGGATATCAAAATTGCCAGGACCATTTCTGTTTCAGGGGATGATGGCGGCGCGATTAACGCATTATTGACGCTCTATGAATCCACATCAAATAATGCAATCAAAGCCCAAATCAACCTATTGCTGGGTCAAATTTACCTCCGTTTGAACGAGCCTGAGCAAGCCTACGCACGATTTCAGGACTCGGTAATCAATTTTCCTACATATTACGATTCGTATTCAGGTCTTGTTGCTCTGGTCGAAGCAATGCAACCGGTTAATGAATTAATGCGTGGAATTGTCGATTATTATGCCGGCAAATATGGTGTAGCCATTGAAGCCTTTGACCGATATCTATATGATAATCCAACACATGATGCCACCATCCACTATTACAAAGCCCTAAGTCTTTATAATATCGGTGATTATGAAGGTGAAATTGCCGAGTGGGATGTATTAATCCGCGACCACCCTACTGACGATAAATACGCTGCAGCCTTCCTCGAAAAAGCAACAACTCTTTACAATGAGTTGCAAAGGTATGACGAGGCTGCCCAATCTTTATTATCTTTTGTCGCGGTAGTACCCGATTCAACAAACGCACCTGATTACCTATATCGAGCTGCCCGGATATATGAGCTGGGTGGTTACCTATCCAAGGCGGGCGCAACCTGGGAGCGCATTATCAACGAGTATCCCGGTTCAGACCAGGCATATTCTGGCTTGTTCCAGGCAGGGATCGTCTACTACAGGTTAGGTACCTACGAAAAAGCTCAAGTAACTTTTTCACGACTTGTATTACTGGCATTATCGCCTGAAGAAAAAGCTGCAAGCGCATTATGGGTAGGTAAGTGCCTTGAAAAACAAGGGAAGAAAAATGAGGCTGAGAATTATTATGCTCAAGCAGCCGCTGCAGACCCCACTGGTTATTATGGTATTCGCGGAGCTCAACTTGAAAAAGGGCAGGCGCAATTCCCCAAAGCTATCAACACTGATTTATCCGTGGATCTCTCTGAAGATAAATTGATCTCTGACCAATGGATGATCTCTCATTTCAACCTCGATCAATCTACTAATTTAACCACTTTAGAAGCATTATCAGCTTTTCCAAAATTTCTGCGCGGGCAGGAATATACAAAATTGGGAATGAGGGACGATGCCAGGCAGGAATTTGATTCATTGCGAGAAGAACTCATTTCAGATCCGCTCAATACTTATCGGTTGTTAAATTACCTGGTTGATCATAAGTTTTACCAGACAGCGGTTTTCGCGAGCCGGCAAGTATTGGACCAGGCTGGTCTCAGCCAGGAACAAACCTTGACAGATGCTCCCAAGTACTTTAATCACATTCGTTTTGGTGTTTTCTTTAGAGAAATCGTAGTTTCTGCTGCCAATGAAAACGACTTTGATCCCCTCCTTCTATTCAGCATCATCCGCCAGGAAAGTCTGTTTGAACCTGCAATCAGTTCAAGTGCAGACGCCCGGGGTCTTATGCAGATCCTGCCGGCTGTCGGTGAAGAAATCGCAACTAATTTTGGTTGGCCACCAAATTTCAAAACCAGTGATCTTAACCGCCCCATGATCAATGTTCGGCTTGGCGCAAATTACCTGAAAAAATGGTCGAATTACTTCAATGGAGATATCTCTGCGGCGCTGTCATCCTATAATGCCGGCATAGGCGCAACTATCCCCTGGGAGGAACTATCAGGGGGAGATGTCGACCTGTTTGTGGAAATGATCCGTTTTGAACAAACGCGTGAATATATCCGTGCGATTTCTGAAAACTACGAAATTTACAAATCCATTTACACCCACCCATAAAAAACCTCCCCGATTGCTCGGGGAGGTTTCAATTCAGGATTGTCTACTTTCGGTTTTTCAAAGCTGCCTGTGCTGCAGCAAGCCTGGCCACTGGAACACGGAATGGTGAACAGGATACATAGTTATTGCCAATACGGTGGCAGAATTCAATTGAAGCCGGATCTCCACCATGTTCACCGCAAATACCCACTTCAAGCTTTACACGGGTTGAGCGGCCATCTTTGACAGCAACATCCATCAGTCTGCCTACCCCATCCTGGTCCAGAGTTTGGAACGGATTTTTAGGCAAGATACCTTCTTCCACATATTTGACCAGGAAGTTGCGTTCTGCATCATCACGGCTGTACCCAAAGGTCATCTGGGTGAGGTCATTGGTGCCAAATGAGAAGAATTCAGCAACACTGGCGATTTCTGCGGCTGTAACTGCAGCACGTGGAATTTCAATCATTGTTCCGAATTTATAGGGGAATTTAACCCCCTTTTCTTTCATCACTTCCGCAGCGATTCGTTCAAGCCGCGGTTGGATCCATTTTAGCTCATTGATATGCCCGGTTAAGGGGATCATGACTTCCGGTTTGGCATGAACGCCGCGTTTGGTGCAATCAGCGGCTGCTTCAAATATGGCGCGCACTTGCATCTCAACGATCAATGGCATTGCAATGGAAAGGCGCACTCCACGAAGTCCCATCATTGGGTTGGATTCGTGCATGGATCTGACGGATTCTAATAACGCTTCCTTTTTAGCCAAACCTTTGGTTTCGCCCTTGACACGCATAGTGATCACTTCCTCCAGAAGAGCCTCTTCTGAGGGGAGGAATTCATGCAGTGGCGGGTCAATAAGACGAATAATTACAGGGTAACCATCCATTGCTTCAAACAAGCCGTCGAAATCAGATCGCTGGAACGGAAGTAATTCATCCAATGCTTTTTTGCGGACATCATCGCTCTTGGCAAGGATCATGCGCTGCACAATCGGCAAACGGGCAGGTTCAAAGAACATATGCTCGGTGCGGCAAAGACCAATACCCTTTGCGCCAAAGGCGCGTGCGCGCTGGGCATCCTTGGGATAATCTGCATTAGCCCAAACCTGCAGACCGGTGGTTGGCCAACCTTCGGGAGCAGTACGGATTCCCTTGGTAGCAGAAACTTCATCAGCCCAATCAAGGAATTTTAATAAGTCTTTTTGTTCTTCAAACTTTGGGTTGGAGAGTTCAATCTTGCCAATAAAGACCTCACCAGTAGTGCCGTCAAGTGAAATCCAATCGCCCTCTTTTACTACAGTCTTGCCTACAGTCAGGTGGCGTTTTTCCATGTCGATAACAACAGAAGACGCCCCTACGATGCAGGGGACACCAAACTGGCGAGCCACAACGGCTGCATGAGAGGTGGCGCCTCCTTCGCTAGTCAGGATACCCTGGGCAGCGAGCATACCATGCACATCATCCGGTTTGGTGAATGGTCGTACCATGATGGTTTTCTGTTTCTTTTCGTTAGCCATTTTCTCTGTAGTATCTGCATCAAAGTAGATCTGACCGACTGCTGCACCGGGAGAAGCATTCACACCGCTCGCCAGGTAGAATCCGTCTTTTTTGGCTTTCGCTTTGGTGGCAAGTGAAAATTGGGGGTGAAGCATGGCATCGACATCTGATGTCGAGACACGTGAGATCGCTTCTTCCTTGGTGATCAGTTTTTCATTTACCATATCAACGGCAATCTTCACGGCTGCCGAAGCAGTGCGTTTTCCGTTACGGCATTGGAGCATCCAGAGTTTTTTACGTTCAATTGTGAATTCAACATCCTGCATGTCGCGATAGTGCTGCTCAAGTATTTTAACAATTCGCAGGAATTCTTTGTTGGCTTCAGGTAGATCACGGCCAAGAGTCTCTATTTTTTCAGTATTGCGGATTCCAGCCACAACATCTTCGCCCTGGGCATTGAGAAGGTAATCACCATAGAGAAGGCGTTCACCGGTAGCAGGATTACGTGTAAAGGCAACACCGGTTCCTGAGTCATTCCCCATGTTGCCAAAGACCATGGTGACGATATTTACTGCTGTTCCAAGGTCATCGGGAATATTAGTGGCACGACGATAATCCACTGCACGTTTACCTTGCCATGATTTGAAAACTGCTTCAGTTGCCAGTTTTAATTGATCCAGTGGATTCTGAGGGAAGTCAATTCCAGCTTCCTTCTTTGTAACTTTTTTAAATTTTTCAACAAGTGTTTTCAAATCATCAGCGGTTAATTCGGTATCATTTTTCACACCCTTTGCGACTTTCGCAGCGTCCAACGGATGTTCATAAGCCTCATCCTCAATTCCAAGCACTACAGAACCAAACATCTGAATCAAGCGGCGATAGGAGTCATAAACAAAACGTTCGTTGTTGGTCAGGGCAACCATGCCTTTGGCAGTTTCGTCATTCAAACCAATGTTGAGCACTGTGTCCATCATGCCAGGCATGGAGAATTTTGCACCAGAGCGGCAGGAGACTAAAAGCGGGTTTTTGGCATCGCCAAATTTTTTGCCAGCTGCATCCTCAGTTGCTTTCAATGCCGACATCATCTGATTCCATTGACCCACCGGGAATCTACCTTCAACCTGGTAAGCATTACAGGCTTCAGTCGTTACAGTGAAACCCGGAGGAACTGGAAGTCCAATACGGACCATTTCTGCGAGGTTTGCACCTTTTCCACCTAATAATCCGCGTACTTTATCCCAATCACCGCCCATGTAAGCTTCAGCGTCTTTGATCTCGTTGAATAAATAAACCCACTTCTTTTCTGCCATTTTTCCTCCATTGAAAATAAACTTAACCCGCCTTGGCGGGAAATTTGCACCAAATACAGAATTTTACCACGTTTAAAAATGGTGAATATTAACTGTTTATTGTTTACCTCAAACCATTTGTAAACGGATTGAAAGGTAAAAACTAACCTGATTGATTGATAATTGGAATAGTTTCATTCTTACATGGAGATGTACATGAAAATTCTTGTTATAGATGATGATCCAGCCATGACTGAACTTCTTAGTTTGGTCCTTGCCCCGACCAAAGCACAGATCATTACTTCCAATTCTGGCGAAGAAGGTCTCCGCCTTGCGAGTGATTCTGATCCAGATATCATCCTTCTTGACCTTATGATGCCAAACATGGATGGTTGGCAGGTAACCGAGAATATTCGCAAGTTCAGCTCCACCCCCATTTTGATTCTCTCTGTGTTGGATAACCCCGGGCTGGTAGCTAAAGCTTTAGACAAGGGAGCTGATGATTACCTGGTCAAGCCTGTTCCAAGTGGAATTTTAATCGCACATATAAATAATCTAACCAGACCCCGTGGTATACGCAATCCAGATACAGCACCATTAAGAATTGAGGTTTCTGCAACCAAATAAACACACCTATTTATATCGTTTTTATTTGGTTATATTTACTTATGAGCCACTTCAGGGCTTGTTCTCGACTAGCAATCTCACCAGCAGCTTGTTCTTCTTTGAGAGATTCTAACAATTGTCCGATCATCGGACCGGGATTCAGTTTTAATTCCATCATTATTTCATCGCCATTTATAAGTGGTCTGGGTTGACTAATCTCAGGGTGTTCAAACCAAGTACCGAAAAGCCTGTCAGATAGAATCAATATTTTCAGCCATTCATCTTGATTTAAATCAACAGCAGGTTTGGATGCCACCTTGGCTAAGGCAAGCAAAACCAGGTTAATACCTGAATCGCCCACATGCTTGAAAAATCGATAAACATTCCGGTCGTCAATTTCGCCAACCTTGGTCAACAATAAGTTGACTTCGCTTTCTTTACGATGGAATAGTTGTATGAAATTTAATTCGTCATTGGAAAATACATCCAAAAAATGCAAACTCGTTTTCTCTGCAACCAATTCTCTTGAAGTAAGCAAAGCAAATTTATCCAACTGAAACCTCGTATGCCCATTCGAATTTCTTTCAGTCATAAAAAGAGAGAGTTTTTTCTTGACTGAAGACATTGCGGATAAGAAGGCAGCAGCAATAAAGTAGTCTATCCCGGACTTTTTTCCTGAAGGCAGGACCATTTCCTGCAAAAGTTCATAGGTTCTTAACTGGTCCATCCGGTCAAAGGTAGGGTCGCAGCCAAGATGGTCCAATATACCAAATTTTTGCAGCAAAAGAATCGCAGAAAAAGAGTTGGGATTTTCCAGTATCTTGAAGAGTTCATCCCTCTTTCTCTCAAAAGAAACCTGGTTCAAATTATTGACACCTTGAATTATCGCTTGATTTGTTTGGGATTCGATTTTCAATCTAAGTTCAGTAGCATACCGCACCGCCCGAATGACACGCACCGGATCATCCACTAAAGATAATGGATTACAAAGACGCAACCACCTTTCCTGTAAGTCGCGACCGCCTTTTAATGGATCGAAAATCCTTTCGTGAGTACGTACTTCGACGGCCATCGCGTTGATAGTGAAATCCCGTAATTGGAGGTCGTTTTCCAGCGTTCCCTGCAACACTGAAAAATCCATTACCAGCGGGGATTCCGACTTTTGATGCAAAATTACTCTGCTGGTAAATCGCTTTTCATCCATCACGAAGAAAACACCACCCAACCTGTCGGCAACTTTGCGAGCCAGTTTGCGGGGGTCTGAATCAGTTGAAAAGTCAAAATCCTGGATGTCCCTTTCGAGAACAATATCTCTTACTGCTCCCCCCACAAGGTAACAGTTTTCATCATCCTTTAGGAGCTGTGAAACAGCCTGTACAATTTCAGGTAAAACAATCATCTTTATTCGGGTGAATACTTTTCCAGATCAACCACTCCAATAAATGGCAAATTGCGGTAATAATCATCCAGGTCTAGACCATACCCAAATACAAATTTATTTGGAATTGAAAAACCGATATATTTTATTGGCACGTCAACTTCACGCCGTTCAGCTTTATCGAGCAGGGTACAAACATTGATACTAGCCGGTCCACGAGTGGCGAGTAGGTTCATCACTGCATCAATTGTCCGTCCACTATCAATAATATCCTCCACAAGCAGGACATTCTTCCCGGCAATATCAACACCCAGGTCAAGAGTCAATCGAACTCTTCCGCTGGATTCTCGTCCCCCAACCCCATAGGATGAGACTCCCATGAATTCTATTGCATGGGGAATCGAAATTTTCCGGATCAGATCAGTCAGAAAAAGTACCCCGCCACGTAGAATACAGACGAGGATCAATGGCCCCTTATCTGCGTAATCCTTGCTAATAGTAGCACCCAGTTCAGTGATCCTTTGCCTCAAGGCATCTTCAGATATCAGGACTTCACTCAGGAATTCATGGTAATCGCGCATATTTTTTTCCTTTTTTATGCTTAATCACGGGGAACTTCGTGATGTTCTCGGCAGCGGGCTTCATACATTTCAGACGCCCCCACAATAATTACTGGATCATTAAAACGAGCTGGTTTTCCATTCACCAACCGCTGCGTTCTGCTGGCAGGTTCGCCGCAAACCATGCAAATGGCCTGGAGTTTCTCCACTTGTTCTGCCCTTGCCATTAGAACCGGCATGCAGCCAAAAGGTTCTCCCTTAAAATTCAAATCCAAACCAGCCACAATCACCCGGAGACCTTTAGCTGCTAATCCATCGACAATTTCTACAACTGCGCTGTCAAGGAATTGGGCTTCATCTATCCCCACGACCGTTGTATCTTTATCCAATTTCTCAAGGATCTGCCTGGCATTTTGTATTGGAATGGCTTCAAAAACCGATCCGGCATGGGAAGCAACCTTCATCACCTCATAACGATCGTCAATCGCTGGCTTGAAAACCTGGACTTTTTGTTTCGCAATCGTTGCCCGCCTTAAGCGTCGGATCAATTCATCGGTTTTGCCACAAAACATGGAACCGCAAATCACTTCCACCGAGCCAGTATGATGCTTCATAATTTATGCTCCCGAGCAGGTTTCTTTTCATTCTACCTTAACCAGACGTTTTTTGTTTGATGGATTAACAAAACACCTCCGGAAATTCCGGAGGTGTTAGAGTGAACTTTATAAATTAGACGGGGATTTCTTCACCAGCAGCGGGTAATTCATATCCCATCTGCCGTAGGATTTTCTTCATGTCAATCAAGGATTTGCGTCCAAAGCCTTCAACTGCGAGTAAGGCGGCTTCGCCTTCTCCAAGTTTGGCAATAATCTTGCCAACATTATCCAAACCAGCTTTTTCAAGGGCTTCGGTTGCCTTTGTAGATAAACCAATTTCTTTAACTGAACGGGTTGGAGAAACCTTGGCGGTTTCGCGGGCTTTCTTTTCGCTTTCGAAATCCTTGCTAGCCTGCACACGCTTGTAGAAACGGTCCACCTGACCCTCAATGTCGATCAAACGTTGCTGCTGACCGGTGAAGAACGGATGGCATTTTGAGCAAACCTCGGTGTGAATTTCTTTTTTAGTTGAGCCGGTATTCCAAGTATTGCCGCAAGAGCAAACTACTTTGGCATCCGGATAATAAGTTGGGTGAATCCCTTTTTTCATTTCGCTGACCTTCCTGAGTGAGTATGTTTTCTACAATTGTCGTTATCGACGGATTTGTAAAAAAATGAGGTTATTCAGAGACAGCGGGTTTTACGTGAACCTGCTTCTGACCATTGGGCAGAGTA
>Ga0209800_10002912_pt1 | contig 14346 bp, 13 predicted proteins | sample Higcelweek8metaG_FD_187174 | JGI IMG/M metagenome (GOLD analysis project Ga0209800, IMG submission 187174) | Freshwater pond sediment microbial communities from the University of Edinburgh, under environmental carbon perturbations - High... | ecosystem: Environmental > Aquatic > Freshwater >...
AGCGTCGCGATCACCAGGTCGCGGTACCACTTACGGTTCGCCGGCACAATATACCATGGAGCCTTCTCTGTACTGGTTTTCTCCAGCGCATCCTCATAAGCCTTCACATAATCCGGCCACAGCTTGCGCTCAGCCAGGTCGCCAGGGTTGAACTTCCAGGTTTTCGCCGGGTCATCCAGCCGTTCCTGCAGGCGCTGCTTCTGTTCAGCCATGTTAATGTTGAGGAAGAATTTCAAAATGGTCGTCCCATTATCCGCCAGCAGTTTTTCAAAATCCGCAATTTGCTTATAGCGATCCTTGCACAGTTGCGGCGAAACCATCTTATGCACGCGCACCACCAGCACGTCTTCATAATGGCTGCGGTTGAAGATCACCATTTCACCTTTAGCCGGCACCATTTTATGCACCCGCCACAGGTAATCATGGTCCAGTTCCTCAGCCGTTGGCACCTTAAAGCTTGCCACTCGCACGCCTTGCGGGTTCACGCCGTCAAACACTTTGCTGATAACGCCGTCCTTGCCTGAAGTATCCATCCCCTGCAGCACCACCAGAAGTTTGTGCTTATGCTCTGCATACAACAGGGTCTGCAATTCCTCAAGTCTCAAGTTCATTTTTGCGTTCTTCGCCAATCCTTCGGCTTTACTGCCCTTGAACTCACTGCTATCTTCCGGATCCCACTCCGCGAGGCTCACTTTCATCCCAGGCTTTACCCGATATTTATCCATACTTTCTCCTTTTTGCTTGCGCGCCATTTAGAAAATAACCTTCTCCAAATCAAAAAGAGTAACGATTACGGTGATCATTCATAAGTCAGACCATGAGGGTGCTTCATCAGGTATTCCTGCACCGCCAGCAGTTCCTTGCTTTCTGTCGGCGCCAGGCGCACATAAGTGCCATCTCTTGTCATATCCCTTGCGCTCTGGTTGTCGCGTAAATAGGTTTCCAACACAGTATCCCGCAAATAGCGGATCTGGCTTTCATCCTCGATCGGGAATACCGTTTCCACCCGGTTATCCAGGTTTCGCGCCATCAGGTCGGCACTCCCCAGCAGCACGCGTTCTTTGCCGGCATTTCGGAAATAGAAGATGCGGCTGTGTTCCAGGAACCTTCCCAATACACTCACCACGCGGATGTTCTCGCTCACTTTTTCAACCCCGGGCACCAGGCTGCACATCCCTCGCACGATCAGGTCGATCTTCACGCCTTTTTCAGATGCCTGGTACAGCAGCCGGATCATCGCTGGGTCGATCAGGGAATTTACCTTGAAAATGAGGTACCCGCCGCGGCCTTCCTGGGCATGCTTGACCTCTCGTTGGATCAGCGCTTCCAGCTTTTGCCGGAGGTTCACCGGTGCCACCAGTAGTTTGCGGTATTCACTCATCGTGGAGTATCCGGTGAGGTAATTGAACAGGTCTGTCACGTCGGAGGCAATATCCTCGTCGCAAGTGAAAATGCCAATGTCCTCATAGAAATTGGCAGTGATGTAGTTGTAGTTACCGGTGGCAAGGTGGCAATAGCGTCGGATAGTCTCGCCTTCGCGCCGCACCACCATCCCCACTTTGCAGTGGATCTTCAGCCCCACCAGTCCGTATACAACGTGCACCCCCGCCTGCTCCAGCATCTTCGCCCAGTTAATGTTGCTCTCCTCATCGAAGCGGGCTTTGAGCTCCACCAGCACTGCCACCTGTTTGCCGTGTTCCGCCGCTTCGAGCAGAGCTTCCACCACCGGAGAATTCTGCCCGACCCGGTACAGCGTTTGCTTGATTGCCAGCACCTGCGGGTCTCGGGCTGCCGCCAGGAGAAAATCCACCACCGGCGCGAATGAATCATAAGGATGATGCAACAGGACACGCTCCCGCTGAATGATGTCGAACAATTCGCTTTGGTTTTCTGTATTCCTGAAAGGGCATGGAATAACTGGATCATACTGTGGATACTTCAAGTCGATCCTGTCAGAGATGTTATAGACTTCCGCCAGGCTCACCAGGTCAAGTGTCCCGCTTAACTCGTAGATATCCGAGGACTTGATTCCAAGGTTTTCCGTCAAGAGTTTCCTGATGCGCGTGGGCATATTTTCGTGGATGGCGATCATCACCGCACTGCCAAATTTCCGCCGCTTGATGCTCGCCTGCATCGACTCGATCAGGTCTTCTGCCTCTATCTCCTGTATTTCGAGATCCGCGTCGCGGATGACCCTGAACGGGTGTGATTCCACCACTTTCATCCCCGGGAACAACATGGAGAGATTCGCCGCGATCACCTGGTCCAGCCACACAAAATGCTGGTGCCGCACCAGCGTGCCATCGCTGTGCACACCCACTGCCGAGCGCTTGACTGAAAGTAGCCTGGGTAGCGCTGCCGGCACTTTGAGTCGCGCAAACTTCTCTCCACCCTTGGGATCCTTGATTACTATGACGAAATTGAGACTTAAATTCGAAATATGCGGAAATGGATGCGCCACATCCAGTACCAATGGTGTTAGGATCGGGAAGATCACCTTGCGAAAATACTCATCCGCTTTTGCCCTCTGAGGTTTCGTGAGCTTGCGATAATCCAGAATGTGCACCCCCGCCTTGTCCAGTGATGGTAGGAGTTCGTCCTGGTAGCAATGGTAGGCTTCTTTGTAGAGCTTGAGCGCTCGTTTGCGTATCAGCGAAAGTTGTTCGCGCGGCGTCAATCCATCCGGCGATAGATCCGCATAATGTGCTTCTTGCTGCTTCCTGATTCCGGAGACCCGCACCATGACGAACTCGTCCATGTTGGAGCCAAATATCGACAGGAATTTCAGTCGCTCCAACAAGGGATTGCTCTTGCTGTGGGCTTCTTCCAGCACGCGTGCCTGGAAATCAAGCAGGCTCAATTCTCTGTTGAGGATCCGGTAATTGCTGGTTGAAGCAGCTTCTGCTTTTTTCTTTTTCATCGCTGTCACACTTTCACTGGTAAATCCATCATTTCTTGCCGGGTGAATTTACAGGAGGGTTGGATCCAATAACCATTCAAGTACCGCGCACTTGCCGTCGATCAAATTGTCAATAGTTAAGCAGCATAATCCGGTTTTTTTCATATGGATTGAAAGAGTCTCATCACCGCTTATCAATTGCGAAATCAACATGCTCAAATTCGGTTCGTGTCCCACAATCATCAATGCATCAACATTGTAACTTTCATTTATCTCAGAGATCAGTTGGCCGCGGGTGCCTTCCGGTCGCAAAGCCTCGATCGGAATAAGCTTATCTTTCGGAATCTTTAATCCCTTCCTGATTCCTTTTGAAGTATCCAATGTGCGTACTGTTGGGCTGGTTATTATCAAATCCGGTTTTATTCCAGCCGCTTTCAGGAATGTCACAACTTTACCGATTTTATTGATTCCTTTTTTTATCAGAGGGCGCACCGCATCATCAGGAAATTTCTCATCATCCCGTATCTCTGCATCCGCGTGGCGAAGAACATATAGTTTCATCTTTACTCTTCTCCTTCATCTGGAATTGCATCAGATGTAATCAACAATTTACACAATAGTCCCATCTGCCCCGGATTTTGAATTTACCGCAGTTGATGAATCCAATTTCAATATCCAGGGGAATTCTTTTTTACGGGAAGAACGCCATAACAAACCCAATTGAGCATCCTCCGCCATAATTGTATGTATCGCTTCATCCAATTTCTTATCAAGATATTCTTTAATTTCATTTGGATTATTTTCTGGGCTTTTCCGGGCATATTTCTTCAAAATTGCTTCCATAACCTCGTGATTCTGAATTTCGCCAAGCTTATCTTGAAACGCTTTTAAGACAATCATGTTCTTGGCTGGGTAATCCAGGAACAGGGACTTGATCACCTCAACCTGGTACCGGAATTTACGGCATGCGATCCGCACAGCATGGAATGTCAACGGTTTTTCAGGATCAAGTTTTCGCATCCGTTTATTGACCAGCTGATAGGAGTCATCAATATACCGAAAAATCTTCCGTTCCAATTTACCTGTATCTAACTTTTGCGTAAGTAACTTTTCCCTGGCATTATTCAGCTTACGGGTATTCTTTTGTATTTTGTATTTCGAAATATCGAAAGCTACCACAGCCTTGTTCTTAAGTTCACGTCGATGTAGGTAAGCCAGAAAAGGATCTATTCCAGAAATCTGTTCTACAAGACCTGCCATTTCTGCGATCATTACCTGGATATCCCGTAATCCATCAAAGTGCTCGCGCAGCGATTTGAGCTCCTTTTGCATTCCCCTTATTTGCTTTATTTGAGTTGAGACTTGCAGCAGCTCGAAGAGTGTCAAAAGCCTTCTCGTGGCCACCCTGATATCATGCACTGATTCAACAGAAGCATTCTCCCGGCATGCGGTCAACTGCCGGATAAAATTCGCCCAGTATGTGTCCAGATTAGTAACGAGCAGGTTATTCCCATCCACCTGTTGAGTTGGAATAGCGATTTTCTCTGCTTTAACCTGCCCATCTATTTCGAGTGCCGTGTTTACATCTACAGCCATCGTCATAAACACCTGCTTTTTTATCTTAAAATCAATCATACCTCACATAATCCAGTTAGTTTTAGCCTGTAAAATGGCTAAACCACCTGGATAGACCTGGCAAATTATTGATGCACAATCCTTGCCAATTTGCTAAAATAACTGTACGATGCAATAAAGAATATAAGGAGGATATATGGATTTGCAAAGTATTATCGTTTGGATCATTGTTGGGGCTATCGCAGGTATCGTCGCAGACTTTCTCATTAGAGGGATCCGTCTGGGGTTAATCGGAAAAATCATCGTAGGGATCATTGGTGCATTCCTTGGAGGATGGATATTTTCACTTCTGGGGATAACACTGGGGAGCGGATTCCTGGCTCAGATAATTCCCGCTATCATTGGCGCGATAGTCATACTAATTATTCTACGTTTAGTTCGCGGGCGAAGATGATTCCAAAAAGAGGACTCTGAGTAGTCCTCTTTTCATCCACAATGAAGATTACAAATTTTTTGAGAAATTAATCCCACTTCAGTCACATCTTTTTTAATTCTCGATGGTTATAATAGGTGAAGGTTTTTATCCCACCCCACTGAGGTGAGTAATGAATAAAATTCACGTAATTACCGATACTGACTCAAATCTTCCTCTTGATCTTGCTAAACAATACGAAATTGTACAGGTACCGATCACCGTGCAATTTGGGGATGAATCCTTTGCAGATATTTATGAGTTAGACAATCCCACCATGTTTGCCCGCATTGATAAAACCGGAAAGCTCCCGACAACGGCTGCACCGTCGCCAGCAGCTTTCTCCACAGCATTCCAGAAAGCCTTTGAATCCGGCGCTGAATCAATCATTTGCGTTACCGTCGGAAGCGCTGTCAGCCGCACATATGAATCTGCGTTGGTAGCAGCAAATGAAATGCCCGACCGGAAAATCACGATTGTCGATTCCGAACACGTAAGTATGGCAGAGGGGTTTATCGCACTTTCGGCTGCCGAAGCGCTCAAGGCTGGCGCTTCTCATGATGAAGCCGTTGCAGCTGCCCGCAGCCTGATTCCCCGAACCTACCTTTATGGCGCTCTGAGTACATTAAAATACCTGGCACTTGGCGGTAGAGTAAGCAATTTGGCTGCCAATATGGGTAATCTTTTAAATATCAAGCCGATCCTGACAATGAAAGATGGCAAATTGGATTTACTTGAAAAAGTCCGTACCAGCAAGGTTGCCATGGCGCGCCTGGTTGAGCTGTTATCCAATGCTGTAGGTAATCGCCAAATAGAGCGTGCAGCAATCCTGCAAGTAATCAATGAATCAGGTGCACAGGAATTTATATCCCAGCTTCAGAAGACGGTCAAATTACCTGAAAACACAATGTTGGTTGATTTTTGTCCCGGGCTATCCGTGCATACCGGAGTTGGCCTTATCGGCTGCGTTTTGGTCGCAAAAGAATAAAAAAAAAAGTCCCTGGAGTTTTCCAGGGACTTTTCAATTAGTCGGCTTTCCGTAATACTACAGGTTTTCCACGGAGTTTATATTTTCCTTCACTGCTGCTCAAAACAACAGCCACGTGCTGTTCCATAACATCCACAAAAGTATGATCCTTTTGGATATCGATGGCACCAATGGCGTTTCCTGGAATTCCAGATTCACTGGCAATTGCTCCCACCACATCACCCGGGCGGATTCCATTCAGGTTACCAAGATTCATCCACAACCGGACCATGCCGTCTTCATGAGAACGGCGGTTACTCTTTGACCTTTGCCCGCCTTTATCCTGGGCTTTAGGCCATGCCTGGGTAGATCGCTCATTGCGGCTCTTTGAGGTGTTCTTCATCGATCGTTCTGCTCTCGGGGCTTCCACTTCAATCACCTTGATTTCGCCTTCGTTGGCTTTTAGTAGACGCATAGCGCCAACAGCAACCGCCACGGGGTCAAATCCTCGTTCCTGCAAACTATTGATCATTGCGCGCTCGGATGAACTTGCTCCTGCCAGTAATTGGCCGGCAATCCGGTCCATCATACGCTCTGACCTTTTTTGCTCGACTTCAACAACCGTCGGAAGCGCGAACTCCCGTAGAGGTTGACGTGTGAAAGATTGGATCTGATTAACCAATTGCGTTTCGCGGGGTGTAATGAATGAGATGGCTATGCCGGTCTTTCCAGCGCGGCCGGTGCGGCCGATGCGATGAACATAATCTTCGCAGTCCGCAGGCAGGTCAAAATTGAGCACATGGCTGACATTGGCAATGTCCAGGCCGCGGGCAGCAACGTCAGTTGCAACCAGCAATTTCACTGTACCATTGCGGAATCGATCCAGCACCACTTCGCGGCGATTCTGGTTCAGGTCGCCATGCAAAGCATCAGCTGCAAATCCGATTCTCAGCATGTCTTCTGCCAGGTCCTGCGCCCGCGCCTTGGTGCGGGTGAATATCAATGCGCTCGAAACATCTTCAATTTCCAATAATCGGGTAAGCGCCGCAATTTTTGCTTCTTCGCGAACGCGGTAGCATCTTTGTTCGATCTCATCAACAGTAATAGATTTAGGGTTGATGCTAACTTTGACTGGATTAACCAGGTATCGTTCCGAAAGTTTGCGAATACGCTCAGGCAAGGTCGCACTAAAGAGGGCAACCTGACGCTGAGTCGAAAGTTCGTTAAGAATCAGTTCCACATCATCAATGAAACCCATTGCCAGCATTTCATCGGCCTCATCAATGATGAACATATTCACATGACTGAGATCCAATAGTTTTTGGCGAATGAGGTCGAGCAGTCGTCCGGGAGTGCCGACAACAACGTCAGCCCCACGTTCCAGTGCACGAACCTGGATGGTGTAGGATTGTCCACCGTAAACAGAAATAATTTTTATGGCAGTTTTTTGAGCAAGTTCTTTTCCAGCATCAGTAACTTGTTTTGCCAATTCACGGGTAGGGGAAAGAATTAATGCCTTAACCCCCTTCTTTGATTGGTCAAGCTTTTGGAGCAGCGGTAGCATAAATGCCGCAGTTTTTCCAGTACCGGTTTGCGCCTGTCCGATCAAATCACGTCCCTCAAGCAGCGGCGGAATTGCAGCCACCTGTATCGGGGTTGGCTCAGTGTATCCCATTTTTTCTACTGAGCTCAAGTACTCCTGGGTTAAGCCCAGGTTTTCAAAAACCTTCATTTTTCTCCATATCCACAAAAAAATACCCTTCCGGAACCGGCAGGGTATTAGACCAAGCACGATTGGCAACATAGTTACATTCGTTGCGCCCAAATTATAACACGATATTTGGCGAATAGTTTCGCAATAGTCCTAATTATTCAATGACCACCAACCACTATCCTCCGGGTGCTCGCGATTCTGCATAACTTCAACCGTTCCATTCTCAAGCCAAAGTACTGTTGGCCTGGTGGCGAAGTTGTAATTGGAAGACATGCTCAATTGATACGCTCCCGCCACAGGGATTGCCAGGGTTTCGCTGCGATGAATTTTCGGAAGGAGGACCTCCTCGATTAGCACATCGCCAGATTCACAGAACTTCCCTACAACTCGTGATTGGATCTCATTGGCAGCGTTAGCCCTATCAGCAACCAGGGCTGTATAGCTCGCACCATACAATGCCACGCGAGGATTATCCGCGATGCCGCCATCAACCGCCACAATATGCTGTCCGTCAGGAGTTTGCTTTTGCGATCCGACTGTATAGAGTGCCACCCCGGCTCTGGCAACCGTAAAACGCCCCGGTTCGATTACTAATAGTGGCAGTGACCAACCCCTGCTCTTGCATTCCTGTTGGATGCAGCGTGAAACCGCTTCGATCCACAATCCAGGTTCATTTGGCTGGTCTTCTTCTGTGTAGCGTACTCCCCAGCCGCCTCCCGGGGAGAATTCCTGGGGGGAAAAACCATTTTCAGCTGCCAGGGCATACATCTTCCTGATGGCTTCTTCATATACTTTTGTATCCCGTAACTGTGACCCAAGATGTGTATGCAGACCAACAAGATTGACCCATTTACTTCCTGATGCCTGCTGTACTGCCAGAGCAGCTTGCCCATCCGAAATGTGTAAGCCAAACTTGGATGCTGCATGAGACGTCTGGATATGACGGTGGGTATTTACGGTAATATCCGGGGTGATCCGCAGCCAGATTCGCGCTTTCTTCTGCATATCTTTTGCTATAGCTTCAACAAATGAAAGTTCATCCAGGCTATCGATAACAATTGCCCCAATCCCCCACTCCAAAGCAGCCCGTATTTCCTCCTCGGATTTATTATTTCCGTGCAAATGCAGCAAGCCGGGGTCAAGGGCTGCCTTCTGTGCTGTGCGAATATCTCCAATTGTGATCAGGTCAGCCCCAATCCCCAATTCACGGAGTTTTCGCGCGAAGGACAACGAAAAATAGGCTTTGGTGGCATAGGCGATCGATGCATTCATGCCATATTGCTTTTCGAGTAATTGCTTTAAAATCGACACCTGTTCTTTGATTGTGGCAGCATCATAGATGTACAAAGGAGTGTCGTACTCTTTTACCAATGCAGTCAATTTACATCCCGCAATTTCAAGCTCACCTAATGCATTAACTTTTGTGGAAATGGGAAATAACGATAGCCTGTCTGTTAATGAAATCATTTTATTTTTCCTTGTAATTGAATTATCCCATGACCCGGGATAAAATCCAATCGAACTATCATATAATAATTATTGATTCCATAATTAAGGAGAAAGAGATGCCAAAAAGGCTGATCCTCGTCGCAGGGAATATTGGTTCCGGGAAAACATCATTAACCGAGCGTATCGGTGAGAGACTGGGATGGAAAACTGCCTACGAATCTGTAGTGGATAACCCTTACCTGCCGGATTTTTATGCCAACATGAAAGCCTGGTCATTCCACTTGCAGGTTTTCTTCCTGGGGCACCGCGCCCAACAACACCTTGAATTGTTTGAGGATACACAGTCTGCCATTATCGACCGCAGCATCTATGAAGACGCCTATATTTTCGCCCGTGCTCTTCATAGCATGGGTAATATCAATGAACGTGATTATCAGACTTACCGGCAGGTGTTCAACCTGGTAACAAGGAATTTGCCCCCTCCATCATTGCTGATCTATCTGAAAGCGCCCGTTGAATTGCTGGTAAAACGGATTCAAAAACGCGGTCGCGAAATTGAATCTTCTATCAGTCCGGATTACCTAACCCTCCTTGATTCTTACTATACGGATTGGATCGCAAATTTCGACCTTTGCCCTGTTTTAACCTTGCGAACCGACGACCTGGATTTCGTGCATAAAGCCCAACACCTGGACGTGGTTGTGGAACGCATCCAGGCAAAATTGGCTGGTAAAGAGGAATTGTCGTTCTAAATTACTTGGTACGCTATTTTAATTTCATTTCTGCAAAGTCATCTGCGCAACCTTTTCAAGAGGACTGCGTATACTTTCATAGAACATTTGAAAGCACGGTGTCATAGTGGTTAACATAGACCGCGAATGGATCGACAAAGCATGCTTGGGTGATGAAGAAGCTTTTACTAAGCTTGTTGAAACCTACCAGAATCCGGTCTACAACATGTGCTATCGAATGCTCGGTGAGGCGGGAGCTGCAGAAGATGCCGCCCAGGAAACTTTCTGGCGCGCATACCAAAATTTGAAGCGTTATGACCCTCAGCGCTCGTTTATCACCTGGATCCTTTCCATTGCTGCCCATTACTGTATTGATCAGCAGCGAAAGCGCCGCATCCCGTTGTTCGAATTGGATGAATTTCCGGATTTTGACCTGGGTGACCCTGGTGTTCCTACCCCGGAAAAACAGATCAGTTTGAACGAAGAAGATTCAGCCCTGCATAAGCTGATTAATACTTTACAACCCGTCGACCGGGCAGCTGTAATAATGAAATATTGGCACGAATGTTCGGAGGAAGAAATATCAGAAATGCTTGATCTATCAGTAAGCGCAGTTAAAAGCCGGTTGCATCGCTCAAGAAAGCAGCTGGCCAATTTGATTTCAGAATCGACCATCTCTCCAGAGAAAGAAAGGAGAAAAAATGAATCACCAGCCTTATGAAACCTGGATCCTGGATGGACTTGCTGGAACTCCAGTAGAAAAAGAACAATTAAACAAGCACCTTGAGGTTTGCCCCCATTGTGCCAATTTACAGCGCTCGTGGCTGGAAGCTCACCATCAACTCCGGTCTGCTCCAATCACCAAAGCTCCAAAAAACTTTATTGGTATGTGGCAGAACAATCTTGTCCTCTTCAAGGAAAAGCAGAAGAGGAAACAGGCTCGCACCCTTCTGGCCAGTTTTATCGGTGGTGCTTTGGTTGCTTTAATTGCACTGAGTGCCATCCTCTTACCAAAATTCTCGTTAATTTCGGTAATTGTGATGGTCACTTCATCGGTTGTGCGGTTTATGGAATCAGTCAAACAAATCTGGACCCTGATCCTCAGCCTGATCAAGGTTGCACCTACTACAACATTACTTGTCATCGGGGCGATGTTAGGTGGCTGGATCCTGCTGGCTGTTGTAGCCTGGGGTGTATCAGTTTGGAAAGTCTCAGTAAAAAAGGTGGTAGCAAAATGAAAAAAATAATCTGGTTTGTCATAGTTCCGTTGGTCTTGGCATTTTTATTTGTGCCAACTGGATTAGCCATCGCACAGGACCCAACCCCAACTCCCGGAACTAATTACACGGGTGACCAACTGGTCATCGGCAACACATACCGTCTCTCCTCGGGAGATACATTAACTGGTAACCTGGCAATTGTCGGTGGCACTGCATCAATTGAAAAAGACGCTACCATGATCGGAGATACCATTCTTTCCGGTGGCACTTTGACCTTATCTGGTATTTTGCATGGAGACATCATTGCAATCGGTGGAGCGGTGACACTCGAGGATACTGCCACTGTCAACGGAAACCTGGTGCTCATCGGAGCAACCCTAAAACGCTCCCCATTGGCAGTGATTAATGGTGAAATTACTGAGCAAAGTCCCTCATTCTTCAATTTTAAAGATACCGGAAACGTGCTCTCTCCCTTTATTTCGAAAACTGATCCTCTTACACGAATTCTTTCCATCACCTTTGAATCCCTGGCGCTCAGTGCCCTGGCGGTCATCCTTGGTTTGATCCTGCCTCAACAGGTCAAACGTGTTTCTGCCACCATCACATCCCAACCCCTGGTTGCTGGCGGCGTCGGTTTATTGACTATCGTTGTGCTCCCTATCGTCCTGGTATTGTTAACCATCACCATAATCCTTATCCCCGTTGCAATTCTAACAATCCTGCTGTTTGTCTTCGCGATGTTATATGGTTGGATGGCTGCTGGTCACGAAATCGGCGACCGCATTGAAGGAATATTCCACGTAGACTGGCACCCTGCCATAAGTTCTGGAATTGGTGTACTCCTTCTCACCCTGATCACTGGATTCTCCACGTTGATTCCATGTGCGGGCTGGTTAATTGGCGGAATTATCGCTCTCTTTGGACTGGGTGGTGTGATCATCTCCCGTTTCGGTTCGGAAAAATATTCAAAGAAGCTGATCAATGCTGTCCTACCAGCAAAGGAAGAGCTACCGGTAGAACCAGTCAAGCCAGAATAGAAACTAATCTTTTACTAGAAAGAAAAACGAATGAGACCAATAAAGTTAATTACCTTAATACTTACAGCAGCGTCTTTGATGGCTTGTACCCTGTCGGTGAACGTCCCAAAAGTTCGCACGGGTACTACCGAAACATTGGAAATAAATGAGGCAGCAACTTCCGGTGCTGATCCGGCAGAATTATCCATTGAAATGGGCGCTGGTACATTAACCATAAAACCTGGTGCTTCATCTACCGTACAGGGTACCGTTGACTACAATGTTGGAGAATGGCTGCCCAGAGTGAGTAATACCGGTAACAAGATTCAAATATCGCAAACCAATAACAAATCAGTGGGTATCCCGGATGGTCAAATCGTGAACACCTGGGATCTGCAGCTCGGATCAACACCTCTGGATTTATCAATTTCCACAGGTGCGAACGAAGGCACATTTGACCTCAGCGGATTATCCATCATTCTCTTAACGATTTCAGATGGAGCCAGTAAAACCAGTGTCACTTTTAACGAACCAAATCCCGTTGCAATGGAACGGTTGGAGTATCACACTGGAGCATCAGAAGTTAACCTCATCGGTTTGAGTAATGCGCACGTCAAAGATATTGAATTCAATGGCGGCGCTGGAAGTTACAAGTTGGATTTCAGTGGTGAGCTCAAAGATGACATGAATGTTCGCATCAGTACAGGAATGAGTGATCTGACCCTCACAATCCCTTCCGGTGCCCATGCTGTCATTATCATAAACGGTGGTCTTAGCAACGTTAATGCAAATGGCACATGGACGATAAACGGCAGCACTTATGAAACCGGCTCAACCGGTCCAACTATCTATGTAACACTGGATATGGCTGTTGGGAATTTGAATCTCAATCAGAAATAAACCAAAAGTATATTTGAGCCCGGGTCCAATAGCGGATCCGGGCTTTTTCAATACCCCTTGCCCGAAAAATCCAAGTAGCGTATAGTTAATACATGTCAGATATCAACACTGTTACACATCCAAAACCTCCTCCATTTGTTTCGGTAAAAGGGTCCCACCATGCAATTGGTCAACAAATGGGCGAAGCCCTTCGTCCGTTGATTCAACACAGCATTGATAATGCCCGCAGCATCGTCGAATCTGCCTACGAATCACTGCAATTATCCTGGGATAGTGCCAAGAACCAGGCGCGTAAATATATGCCCTTTGCTCAAGAGCGGTACCCCCAATATGTTGAGGAACTTTCCGGTATGGCCGAAGGTGCCAATGTTAACTATACTGAATTAGCGGTTGTAAATGCCCTTGAAGCGGTAACAATCGATTCCCTCCATCTGACCAAATGCACCAGCCTGGCATTAAACGAACAGCATACAACTGATGGTCATGTTCTTGTCGCGCATAACGAGGATTGGTTGCCCGACGATGAACCAGATGTGTATATTTTGCAAGTCAAACCCGATGATGAACCTGGTTTCTTGTCTGTATCCTACGGCGGACTTCTTCCGAATATTGGGTTTAACGAAGAAGGCTTGGCGCAGTGTTGCGATTCAGTCTATCCAAATGATTCACGGATTGGCATCCCTCGCGTTATTGTTTCACGAGCAGTGTTGGGTTCCCGCACAATTGGACAAGCCATTCGTCACATGCTTGTACCACTCAGGGCTGCTGGCTACAATCATTTGCTCGTTCACGAAAGCGGCGAGATGTACAACGTTGAAGTTTCAGCCCGCAAATTCGACATTCTCTACGGGGTCGATGGTTACCTGGCGCACACCAATAATTATTTATCCCCAAAAATGGAAGCAATTGAAGCTGATCCGGATGAATTAGTGCATACACGGGTACGTTATTTTCGAACATTGCATCTGGTAAAACATACGCATAAACATTCAATAAACACCATTGAATCCATATTGAAGGACCATGTAAATTTTCCAGATTCAGTCTGTAACCACTCCATATTCGATATTGACCCACTTGATCGGGAAAAGACTATCTTCAGTGTAATAATGGATTTGACGGATATGAAAATGGTTTTCGCATGGGGGAATCCCTGTAAGAATAATTTTCATACATTCCATTTCGAAATCTGAAAATCAAGAATTACTGAACCTGACTAAATATGCTTATGGATAACTTTTGGGTCACGTTGGTTATCGTTTTGCTTGTCTACATCGGGCTTGCCATTGGTTTTATCCCAAAAATGCAGGCAAACCGCACCACCATCACGCTGATTGGTGTCGGCCTTCTTCTTGTCTTAAAGCAAATCAATATCCAGCAAATCGGTGGTTTTCTGATCTCGA
>Ga0209800_10002913_pt1 | contig 14341 bp, 11 predicted proteins | sample Higcelweek8metaG_FD_187174 | JGI IMG/M metagenome (GOLD analysis project Ga0209800, IMG submission 187174) | Freshwater pond sediment microbial communities from the University of Edinburgh, under environmental carbon perturbations - High... | ecosystem: Environmental > Aquatic > Freshwater >...
TAAATGGAACTCTTATGATCTCTAATATTGAATACATAATTTCTAAAATAATAAAAAAACTTCATCTTAGAGCAATAAAAGATAGCTCCATTGATAAAACTTCAAGCATCGGGTCCGGCTCTCATTTTGTGTTTTCAAAAATGGACAGGCATTCATTTTGCGGTTACGATTGCACTATAGTAAATACAAATATCGGGAGTTTTTGTTCTATAGCAGGCAATTGTGAGATTGGCGGCGCAAGTCACACTGTCGACTGGGTTTCGACTTCGCCAGTTTTCAACGAAAATAGAGACCAGATAAAAAAGAAATATTCTTATCACTCTTATGATTGCACACCTTATACTACAATAATTGGAAATGATGTGTGGATAGGCAGCAGGTGCAGTATAAAATCAGGAGTTAAAATTGGTGACGGCTCTGTTGTCGGTATGGGTAGTGTCGTTACAAAAGATATTCCGCCTTACCAAATATGGGCGGGCAATCCGGCAAAGTTTATTAAAAATAGATTTGATGAAAACATTACTAAGAAACTTCTTGAGATAAAGTGGTGGAATTTTAGCGATGAAAAACTAACTCAATTTGCAGCTCATATAAAAGATCCAAAGTTATTTATATCGGAGATAGAAAAAGCATGAGAATTTTACACTGTTGCCTTGCTTGTTTTTATATCGATAATTATAGTTATCAGGAAAATATTTTGCCCAGGATGCACAAAGAGCAAGGACACGAAGTAGAAATACTTGCATCAACAGAAACTTTTGTAGGTAACGCAGTCCTTGGCTACAAAAACCCCGGTAGTTATAATAACGAAGACGGCATAAAAGTCACCCGTTTACCTTATTCCAAATTATTACCTCATTTCGTTATGAAGAAACTTCGATTATATACAGGAATTGATAGTGTTGTAAGCTCTTTTAAACCTGATATTATCTTCCTTCATGACTGTCAGTTTTTAAGCATAAAATTCTTTGCAAAATACGCTAAAGAAAACCCGAACGTAAAGGTTTTTGTTGACGGGCACACTGACATGATAAATAGTGCTAACAACTGGATATCAAAAAACATTCTCCATTCGATAATATATAAGTGGTGTGCGAACAAAATTGAGCCTTATACTAAGATATTCTGGGGTGTCCTACCCGCCCGTGTTGATTTTTTTATAAACATGTACAAATTGCCCCCAAATAAAGTAAAACTGCTTGTAATGGGCGCAGAGGATAAAAAAGTATTAGAAGCAAGAAATGAAAATACAAGGAAACAATTAAGAGAAAAATTTAACATCTCCGAAGGTGATTTTCTTATCATTACCGGAGGTAAAATAGATCAAAATAAAACTCAAGTTTTATTGTTGATGGAAGCTGTGAACGAAATGCAAATTAAAAACATAAAATTACTCATTTTTGGCTCTGTCATCCCAGAATTGAAAGATAGATTCGATTCACTTTTAAATAACAAAGTACAGTACACCGGCTGGATCAACTCAAACGATGTATACAAATACTTCTATGCCGGCGAATTAGTAGTATTTCCGAGTCTGCACTCTGTTTTATGGGAACAGGCGGTAGGCACAGGAGTGCCCTGTGTTTTTAAACATATAGAAGGATTTACCCATGTTGATGTTGGAGGCAACTGTAAATTTCTTTACGGCGAATCTAAAGAAGAGATAATAAGAGTAGTTAATGAAATATTTAGTAATAAAAAAGATTACAACGATATGAAGAATATCGCTATTGAAAAAGGAATGGATACTTTCTCATATCACAAAATATCTCTTCGTAGCATAGCAGACTAAAAACGGGGCGAACGGTTGGGCCATATACTGTTTATAAATAACAATTATTTACCTACACCAAGTGCGAACGCTCTGTGCGTTTCGTTATTAGCTGAAGAATTAGTAAAAAGGAATCATAAAGTAACTTGTATTAGTACGAAGTACGAAGGTTTAAAAAACAAAGAAATAATCAATAATATTGATATTTATAGAATTTACGAACCTTTTTATTCAAAAATGATTAAGGACTATGGCAGTTCAAGAAATATTTGGAGAAAATTTATTTTCAATGTTACGAGTATTTCTAGGAGAATAGCTCAGTTTTTTATTATACCGCTGTATCCTGATATTAATCCTATTCGTTCTAATAAAATTTTTAAATTAGCAGACAGAATCCATAAAGAACACAAAATAGATTGTATTATTGGAGTTTTCAGAGAATTTGATGATGTGAAAGCTGCTATAATTTTCAAAAAAAAATATCCAAGTGTCAAAGCCGGTGCGTATTATCTTGATATTTTAAAAGGTGTAAAACCTGAATTCGTACCAGAATTTTTCTTTGAATATATCGCAACGAATGGTGAATTTAGATATTTTAATGAATTAGATTTTATACTTATGACTGAAGGCGGAAAAAATGTCTATACAAGAAAACCTTTCAATAAATTTAAAGATAAAATCCAATTCGTTGACCTGCCTGTATTTAGAAATTTAAACGCCAAATATGAAAACCCCCTGATTTTTAGTAAAGAAATAATAAACATTGTTTATGCTGGCACTCTTAATTCAGAATACAGGAATCCAGAGTATTTCCTTAGAGTAATAAGTGAAGTTTATAAAACAAACAAGAAAATAAAACTACATTTATTTGGCTCTCATAACTGTGGCGATCTGATAGAAATCTACGAAAAATCATTCCCAGGGTTATTAATAGATTACGGAGTTGTAGATTCCAATAAAGCTCAATCAGCATTACTCTCAGCTGATGTTTTACTGAACATTTCAAATAAAATTAAAATGGTACCAAGCAAAATATTTGAATTATTCTCAACAGGTAAACCTATCATAAATGTTGTGAATGATAGAGCTGACATTTCTTTGAAATATTTTGATAAATACCCGTCAGTTTTTTATATTTATGAAGACGAACCACTTATGAATTCAATAAATAAATTATGCACAATATTTAGCAGTAGTCTGCCTGTTGACCTTGAATTTAATGAACTAAAAAACAAATTTATTGAAAACACGCCTAAACATTCGTGTGACATTATTGAAATGCAATTAAAGAAGACAGAATTGTGAAAAAAATAGTCCATATAAATACATGCAACTATGGAAGCACTGGGAATATTATGCTAGATATAGCAAAAGTTGCCGATGAAAATGGATTTACTTCTTATTTCGCATACCCAAAGTCCCGATCTAATTTAAATAAAAGATTAGATAAAAGTATTCTAATTGGAAACAGGTATACAAATTTTCTTAGTGCGCAATTATCAATTATCACCGGTCTTGATGGCAGTTTTTGCTACTTTGCTACAATGTCGCTTGTAAAAAAACTTGAAATAATCAAACCGGATATAATTCATCTCCATAACATACATGGCTTTTATTTAAATTACAAAGTCTTATTCAGATATTTAAAAAAAAGTAATGCTAAAATAATATGGACACTTCATGATTGTTGGAGTTTTACAGGCAAGTGTCCTTACTATACAATTGTTGATTGCAATAAATGGAAAACTGAATGTAACAATTGTCCCCAAATTTCTATTTACCCAAAAAGCAAATTTTTCGACACTTCAAAATATCTCTTCCGAAAGAAGAAAATACTATTTACAAGCTTAACTAATTGCAATTTAGTAACAGTTTCAAGATGGCTCAAGGACCAAGTAGAACAGTCTTATCTCTCTACATATAAATTGTCCGTAATTGAAAATGGAATTGATACTAACATATTTAAGTTCACTAAAAATAACTTTCGTGAAAAGTACAATATACAGGATAAATTCATAATTCTCGGAGTAGCAAACCCATGGAGCAAAAGGAAAGGTCTAGACGATTTTCTGCAGCTATCTGAAATTCTCGATTCTAGTTACAAGATAGTCCTTATCGGGCTAACTGATGAGCAAATACAGGAAACAAATAAATATAATATTTTTGGTTTGAGAAAAACAAATAATTCAACAGAATTAGCAGAGTGGTATTCAACTGCAAATGTTTTTTTTAATGCTTCCATTGAAGAAACCTTCGGTTTAGTCTCTGTCGAAGCAATGTCATGTGGCACGCCAATAATTGCATACAATTCAACTGCAAATCCAGAGGTAATTAGCGAGACTGACAATTTTATTGTTGATAAAGGTGATATTGAAAAAATAAAATATTTCATTAACGAAGTAAAAAATAAAAGTAGATCTTTATATTCTGAAAAGAATATTTCTAAAGTAAAGAAATATTACGAAAAAAAGTCACAATATTTAAAGTATTTGAATCTTTATAAAAAAATACTCGGAGAATAAATGGAACCAAGTAAAAAAATTGGAATAGTTACGTATCATTGTGTTGATAATTTTGGTGCAGTTTTGCAATGCTATGCTCTGCAAAGTGTAGTCACAAATATTTCTAATTTAAATGTGGAAGTTATTGATTACCGACCAAATTACAATTATAAAGGATTCTCGTTTTTTTCTAACCCTTTTAATCAAAAAGTTACACTCCTTATAAGAATAAAAATCATCTTAAGCAATTTCGATATGATTGCAAAAATTGGTAATATTATAAGAAAGTTTGAATTTGATAAATTTCGTAAAAAATGTATAAAATTATCAAAATATATTATACATAATGATGCTAATTTATCCTTTTTTAGTAATTATTCAATAGTAATTACTGGTAGTGATCAAGTATTTAACCCTAGTATACAAAGAGGTAGAATTGATAAAGTATATTTTCTTGATATAAACTTTAGAAATATAAAGAAAATAGCTTACGCGGCAAGCATGGGCGAATTGCCTATCGAATCCGTAATCGAAAAGGATGTAATAAAAAGAATTGAAAATATTGATAATGTGTCTGTGAGGGAGAATTCTGCATTTGATTATATCAAAAAGCTTTCAGATAAAGAAATATCTGTATGTTTAGATCCTACATTATTATTAGACATGAAAGATTGGGAATCCGTATCTATACATACCGAAGAAAAAAACTATATTTTCGTTTATGACCTCGAATTCAGTATGGATGTTGTTAAAATTGTAAACACAGTCTCTAAATTATTGAATAAAAAAGTGATCTGCTTCTCGAGAAAAGGCAAGAAACATTATAATGATTATGTTAGAAATTTCAACTCCGTCGGACCTAGTCAATTTTTATCTCTTATTAACAATGCGGATTTTGTCATAACAAATTCCTTTCATGGTACAGTATTTGCCGTAATTTATAAGAAAAAATTTATCTCTATAAAAAACGGAACCAGACCAGGTAGAGCGGTCGATCTTTTAAATTTGCTCCATTTACAAAGTAGACTTATTGAAAATACAACGGATTTAAAAAATATTGATTTGTCTAAAGATGTTTCTTACGATAAGTCTTTTAGTATTTTAAAGGAAGAACAAACTAAATCGATAAATTTCTTAAAACATGCTTTGGAAAGTAATAAATGAGAACTAAGAAATTTATATACAATTCTATTTTCTCATTGCTACAACAATTGGTAATGATGTTAGTGGGTTTTATAGTACCAAGAGTAATGTTAGTTTATTATGGCTCAGAAATTAATGGAATTGTAAGCTCAATCTTGCAATTATTAGGTTATGTATATTTAATTGAAGCTGGGTTAACTAGTGCAGCTATATATTCGCTTTATAAACCCTTAACTGAAGATAACTTCAATGCTATGAGTAGTATTCTGACAGCAGCAAAAAAACTTTACAACAAAGTTGGAATTGTTTTTTCTTTACTATCAGTTATCCTAGCGATAATCTATCCTATGATAATACATACCTCGGTACTTTGTCATTGGGAGCTATTTATTCTTGTTTTAATTCTAAGCATGACTTCGGTTTTTGACTTCTTTATATTATCAAAATATCAAGTACTACTTACGGCCGATCAAAAAATTTACATACTTTCGATTTTTACTATAATAACAGTCATTTTTCAGACTGCCATAATCATTATTTCTGCTAAGCTCGGTTTCAGCATTATTCTTCTTAAAGTACTAGCTTTATTGTCAACTTTCGTTAAATCATTTCTTTTGTATTATTATGTAAAAAGGAAATACCCCTTAGTAAGGTATGATGCCGTACCTGATAAAAGTGCTTTAAATAAAAGATGGGATTCACTATATTTACAAATACTTGGTAGTATCCAAGTAGGAGCACCGATAGTTATAGCAACATTCTTCTTGAATTTAAAATTAGTTAGTGTTTATGCTATTTATAGTTTGGTAAATAATGGAGTATCTAACATTTTATCTGTTTTCATAAGCGGATTGTTTGCTTCGTTTGGTGATGTAATTGCGAAAAACGAACAGAAGGTTTTACAACAAGCTTATAATGAGTTCGAAACAGTATATTATATGCTGATTACAATTATTTATTCAACGGCGATGATAATTATATTACCTTTTATCGATGTTTATACTAGCGGTATAACTGACCAAAATTATCATATGCCATTACTAGGTTTGTTTATGGTTATAAATGGTCTGTTATTCAACATTAAAACTCCACAAGGAATGCTTGTTATATCGGCTGGTTTATTTAGAGAAACAAGACTACAGACCACAATACAAGGCATTATATGCATTGCGGGTAGTTTAATATTTGTTCACTTTTTTGGCCTTGTTGGTATATTAATTGGTCCAATTCTATCAAATTTGTATAGGGATATTGATCTTATAATTTTTATCCCAAAGAATGTTACCCATTTAAAAATATTGAGCACAATAAAAAGAGTTTCACGGATTGTTTTATTGGTGCCATTAATTGTAATCACATTCTCTATTTTGACGAAATTTGAAACAACAGATTATTATGATATTTTTATTTTAGGTACTACAGCCGTGCTATATTCAACTATATTAGTTATAGCTGTTAACTACTTATTAGATAAAACCATCCTTGATTCAGTATTGAAAAGACTAAAGATTCAATTTTTCAAAAGAGCATAATATGATCAAAATTACAGATAAATCAAAATGTACCGGTTGTTACGCATGCAATAACATCTGTCCTGTAAAATGTATCACTATGACTCCAGACGAGGAAGGATTTTGGTATCCTAGGGTAAATGAAGATAAATGCATAAATTGCGAATTGTGCGTAAAAGTATGCCCCGAGATCAATCATTTTATTAATTCTGATTCTACTAGTGATCCTATATGTCTTGCTGCATGGAATAAAGACGAAATCATTAGGCTTAATAGCTCTTCTGGTGGTATATTTTCAGCTTTGTCAGAGTGTATAATAAATGAAGGCGGCACTGTTTTTGGTGCTGCTTTCAATAAAGAACTTGAAGTTATACATAAATATATTGATAAAATTGGTGATATTGAAAAGCTTAGAGGTTCAAAATATGTACAAAGCAATATAGGCGACACTTATGTTCGAGCTAAGAATCAATTAGATGGCGGAAGAAAGGTTTTTTGCACCGGTACGCCATGCCAGATAGCAGGCTTGTATAATTTTTTAGGTAAAGATTATCCTAATCTGTTCACATGCGATTTAGTTTGTCACGGTGTGCCTTCGCCAAAATTATTCCAATTATACATTGATTATATTAAGAGTAAAGGTAATTTAAAGATATCTAATTATTTTTTTAGAAACAAAAAAGTAGGATGGAAAAAATTCAACATACAAATCTTATCTGAAAATAAAAAATCAATTTTACAAGATATTCAAAAAGATCCCTATATGAGGTCATTTTTGGATAATTTGAACCTGAGGCCAAGTTGTTATGAATGCCTGTACACTAAAAGACGAAGAGTAGCTGATATTACATTAGGCGACTTTTGGGGAGTCGCAAATAAGTATCCCGACCTGGACGATGATAAGGGCACTTCATTATTGCTTATCAACACTTATAAAGGTGAAATGTTTATTAAAAGCATCGATACCGTAATAGAAAAACACGGCTGTGAGCTAGAGCACGCAGTTAAAGGAAATCCGAATCTAATAAAACCCAGTTTTCTGCCTCTTAACAGGTCTAGTTTCTTTGAAGATCTAAAGGAGAGAGGTTTTGAATATGTTAAAAAAAAATATTTAAGCCCACGAACTAAGTTAGATAATTTAATTTTACTCATCAAAAATGGCAAAATACTTATTGCATTAAAAAATAAACTAATAAAATTACTAAAATAAGCAAAGATCGGACTCCTCGCGATATTTTTTAGTAATATCATTTTTAATATATTTAGTTGATAGTCCCATTAAAACCCAAAATTCATACGACAAGATGTATGAGGAACTTAGCAGAAGTGGAACAAATCCTACTGTAATCCACAATAAAATGAAATTTGAATCATTCCTGCTTAATTTCAGTAGAGATATAACAAGAATCAAGATTATTATGAGTATTATTACACTACCAGCTATTATACCAAAACCAGATAGAATCTCAACAAGAATATTATGCGAATAATGACCAGTTAAAGTCCTATCACCTGTAATTCCTATTCCTATAAATGGGTTTTTAATAGTTTCATTCAACACATTATTATATATCAGATCACGACCTGAACTAACTACTTCACCTTGAAGGAATAAAACAATACTTCTGCTTTTCAACCCAATAGCATATAAATAATCACTCAAAAAATCCAGAATATCATGCATGTATATTCTTAAAATAAATAATCCCATTATAAAAGAAAATATTTCATAATTGTGATTTTTTGTAGAGAATTTTAGATTAATAATAAGATAAAGAAACAAATAAACAATTAGAGCAAAAATTGGGCCTCTTGCTCCAAAAATCAGAATTTGCAACAAAATGAATACAAATAAGAATAATTTAAGCAGAGAAAATGAATCGAGTAGTCGTTTAAGAAATACTGTAGCAGGTAAAAGTAAGTAATACGAAAAAGACATATCGTAATCATCTGGCAATACAATAGCACCATTAAAAATCAATATCGACAATACAGACCCAATAATAAACAAAATATTAGCCGCTTTGTTTGTGTACTCTTCAAATATATTTTTATTGTCTATGCTATAGCTATAAATAAAACTAGGTATACAAGTAAAAAAAAGTGAAAAGATATTTGATACTAAAGGTACATAATTCTGAGGATATATAACAAATTGGATAACATAAATTACTATTAAAATACTATAAGTGTATAAAAAAAAGATTAAATTCTTTTTTAATATAATTTTTAAGGAATACACAAAAACTAAACCAGCTAAAATATTTTTTGTCCATTTTATAACTTCAAAACTTGTATTGAAATTTAAGATAATTGTATATTGCGCCAAAAGCAGGACGAAAAGAGACAAGATCGAAACACTAATATATTTGTCTTCAAGCGCTGTGTGTTTCATTACTAAACTTATCCTGTATTCATGTTTGTAATTGATCCCGCAAAATCACATCTTTAAGAAATTATGCAGTTTTCTTAATTTAGAATTTGTAAATCGTTTTTTTAAAATAAAAGCCGTAAAAACTATGAAGGCGCTAAAAATTAATCCAAATAATATCGACATAGCTAAATTGTATTTTTTATTCGGCTTAACCGGATTATTTTTTTCAATTGCCTTATCTAATATTCTTATTACATCAACACTTTTATTTTCTTCGATCTGATTTATTTCTCTTTGCTTTATCATTGTTAAATATACTTCTTGCTTTATCGTAACTTGCCTTTGCAGTCTTTGCAATTCTAGTTGGAGATCTGGTGAATTCAGAATGTTTCTATTCGTTTCCCTAAATTTCTTGAGTTCGTTTTCAGCGTCCTGCAACTCAGTACCTAGAACTGCGGACCTTTCATTGATAAATTCAAGATTTTTTCTTATACTTTCTTTTTGCGTATCATTTACCCAGTTGGCTACAAAAACTGAAATAAAATTTGCTATATCTCTGGCTAATTTTGGATTTTCCATCATAACTGTTACAGTTATTAATCCTGTTTTTATATTTGCATTTACATTAATTCTTTCATTAGCAATAAAAGAGCTATATGAGTAAAGTTTTTTTTGCTTCCAATTCAATTCATCTTCTGTTGTCTGTACCAAATCAGGTTTTTCAACTTTCCAAATTTTATCAAAATATTCTACAATATCTACCTCTTTATCAAATTCTTCTATTTCCCACTTGTGCTCTACGATCTGCTCTGAAAGTGTCCTGCTTTTTACTACATCGGGAATATTGTAATTAGCGTCTCCTGCTGATGCACCTGCCATGCCCATTTGTGCTGCCATTTGTGTCATGGGGTTTTTTGCACCAGGCTGTGCTGGATAGAGTGTTATTGTTCCGCTGTACATTTTGGTGGCGAAGATTATGTATAGTATTCCTATTGCGAGTGATGTTGCGGTGACTATGGCTATGAATTTTCTGGCTTTCCAGAGGATTGTCATTATTTCGATCAGGTCTATTTCGTGTTCGTGTTTGTTAGGCTGGGCTTGTATAGGGTCTGTCATTTATGTGTCCTGTGTTTTTGATTTTGCAATTATACGGGATAAATATAATAAAGTTTAGCGTTCTCCGTAACATTATTTTTTGATGATCACCCAGCGGCCGAGCTTTCTGCCGCCTTCCCGTTTCAGTATGTCTAAATCGGTTAGCCTTGATATGTATTTCTTTATAGTTTTATGCGACAAATCCGTTCTTTCTGATAATTCTGAAATTGTAACCTTGCTATTTCCTTCTATTATCTCTAAAATTAATTCCTGTTCTTTTGTCACCTCTTTTGTCACCTCTTTTGTCACCTCTTTTGTCACCTCTTTTGTCACCTCTTTCTGTTCAGGCTTGTGAAAGGTAATTTGAACAGCATGTAATTCATAATCATATTCAGGTTCAGGTAAACCCATTTTCAGGCATTCGTCAACAATATTATTGGTCCCTTTACCCCAGCTCTCCACAAATCCGGCTTTATAGAATATATTTGCTATTATGGGGTTGAAGGGTTTTGATATATGTTTCAGTTTGAATTTCTCTATGGGGACTTCAGGTGATAAAGTAGCTCCATTGGAAAAAACGATCTTGTTATCATATACTCTTATTTGAAGAACAGTCGTATCACTGTAATCCCTGTGTATCAGAGCGTTAATAATAGCTTCTCTAACGGCTTCGTAAGGATATTCTAAAGTCTCAACTCTGTGCAATCCCTCGTAAGAAATAAAACTTTTCAGGTATTTCGTTCTAAGGATATCAATTATTTTGTCAAGCTGCTCAAACAAGTTGCCCTCAACAATATCGCTTGTTAGAAGCTCGCTGTCGCTTAAGAATTTTCCGATCTTGGAGTGTGACTGAATAAAATATCTCTGGGGATCTTTACCGAAAAGCAAAATAGCGGCTCTTTTTAGGTAATTGCCTTCGTAAAGATTTAATTTTTCAAGTAATGAGCGAAGATCTTTCTCTTTGGTGATAGCCGGGATCCTTTCCTGTGCCAAATTCTTGAACCGTTCGACCGTATCTTTGTTAATCTCATTTTCAGTAAACTCTTCTACTGCTATATCGTCCCATGTTTTACCGTATTTCTTCAAAAGAAAGTTTGTCAGGTTGCTCCCGTTCAACTCGATCGTATTGCTCCCGCTTCTCTTGTAGAATTTCCCTTCAAAAGAAACTGGCGCGAAAGTTTTGTTGACCGATATTTCGATCACTTTTTCATTATTAAGCTTTTTTAAGCTGACATCCGCAAGCAGACCGAGTCTGTTATTTATTTTATTCGGGAGGACTTCAAGAAGAGATTTAATATTTTCCACTCCTGTGACAGAACCGTCATCATCTATGCCTACATAGAATTTCCCGCCATCGCTGTTGGCAAATGCGCAGATAGTCTTAAGGTAGCAGTCTTTCCATATCCGTTTAAATTCTATTGTTTGTGATTCGATAAAATTCATTGTTTTATTCGCTCCAGACAGCTATTTTTTAAGCCTTTTGATCTCGCTTTTTATGTAATCGAGCGTGAGCAGCTTTTTCTCTACCCCTTTGACATCTAAGAGTTTGACATTGCTTGAATTGTAATCGGTGAGTTCTTTTTTCTGCTTTTCGCCTTTTTCGAAGAATTTTGCGTAGTTGAGGTCTCTCGTGTCTGCCGGTACCCTAAAAAAGTCTCCGAGGTCTTCCGCGAAGGCCATTTCCTCTCTGGTAAGGAGCGTTTCATATTTCTTTTCGCCGTGACGGGTCCCTATTATCTGAATTTTGCTTTTTGCTTTGAACAGATTGACCATTGCTGCCGCGTTTCCGAATGAGCCTGTTCCGCCTGTGATCAGCAAAGTTTTACCCTTGAACATTTTATTTATCTCCGTAGATCTTTAAATTATCAGCATTAAATATAATAAAGTTTAGCGTTCTCCGTAACATTATTTTTTGATGATCACCCAGCGGCCGCCTTTGTCGGGACCGACTCTGTCTATAATACCTCTTTCTTTGAGTTTTTTTAAGTTAGCTTTAATGTTCTTGCTTGCTATCCCAACTTTGTCAGCCAACTCATCTATAGTTATGTTACTGTTCCCTTCGATTAAAGATATTATTGCTTGTTGATTTTCTGTCACCTTTTCTGTCACCTTTTCTGTCACCTTTTCTGTCACCTTTTCTGTCACCTTTTCTGTCACCTTTTCTGGGACATTTTCTGGGACATTTTCTGGGACAACTTCGGTGACATTATGATTTTCAGGCTCATTTACTCCCTCATTTACTCCCTCATTTACTCCCTCATTTACTCCCTCATTTACTCCCTCATTTACTCCCTCATTTACTCCCTCATTTACTCCCTCATTTACTCCCTCAACCTTTCTTCCGTCCTTTCCCATTACAAACGGAAGTATGTGACCCTTAACATAATAACCGCCGACTCGCGATGATCCGAGAAAATGAATAACTCCGCTTAGTTTTAGTATTTTTATATGCCTTTCAAGCGTTTTTATGGGTATATTCAGTTCATCTGCTATAAATACTGACCTTTTTCCGGGATTTCTTCTGATAAATTCAGATACCTTCGCGGTGTTTTCGCTTATTTCACCGATCTCCGGGGTAATTGCAGGAAAATTTGTTTCATCTATAGGATTTACAAAATTAAAATGAATTATAGTCTTGAAAAGAGAGCCTTCTATGAATTCTGCTTTTGAGCCTTTTGTGTAGAATGGAAGGTATTTTGTTATGTTGTATATTCCTGTACCCACTTCTTCCACCCAGCCTAACTGAAGGAAAAATTTTGAAAGTAGAGGATTTTTTTGATGTATCGAATAGTCTCTTACATCAATCTCGCCATTTTGCTGCGGATTGCAGGGATTGGAAAATTCTACTGTATTCTTTGTGATCACTATCCTTGCAGGCAGAGGATGAAAATATTCCCTGTGGATGAGAAGATTAGCTACCGCCTCCCTGAATATCTTATCCCTCAGACTGACTCTCTGCCCGTCTTCATAAAAGAAAGGGTCTGGAAGATACCGGTCGAGAAAATTCATAATAATCGGATATGCTTGAATTAGATTTACTCTCACATCTATTCTGTCGTCAAAACGGTCGGTATTGTCCACTTTGACAAGCACATCAATTTTGAATTGCGGCAGCATACTCTGGATTGTAAGCTCTGTACCAAAAAGAAGAACGGCCGCGGCATTAAACTCGACCTTTCCTGTATCTTTGTCTTTTTTTGCCAAACCCGCGCGAACCATCATTTCGATATCGTCAAGGTCTAACCAGGGATGTTTAGGGTTCTTCGCGGAAATTCTATTCCTGACACGAGAAAGAGTTTCCTTATCAAGATCGTCATAATCTACATTCGCGATTATTTTGGCTTCCGAATAAAACCCGCTCTTCCTGTTACTTATTGCGGCTATTCTCTGCAGTTCTTTTATTTTAAAATCGCCGTCGGAGCTTCTGTCATAAACCGTTCCTTTGAACCTGTGAACCTGAGATGATTCCGGCACATTTATATAAATTATCAATTTACCGTCAATTTCGTACTTTTGAGGGTCAAGAATATGCGGAGGATCAAGTGTGTCCGGATTGTTGGACATTGTGACGATATTGTTCATCATTCTGTCGATCCTGTTTTCTTCGATGCCGATGATCTTTCCGTCGTCATCAGCACCGATGATTATTTCTCCGCCTTCCCTGTTCAAAAACGCACAAACCGTCTCAAAGAGCGTGGCTGAGATCTCATCCCGAAATTTCTTAAATTCAAGCCTCTTGGATTCTTTCTGCTTAAGCAGAGGTATGATCTTTTCAAGCCTCATTTAACTTTTTTAAGCCTTTTGATCTCGCTTTTGATATAATCGAGCGTGAGCAGCTTTTTTTCTACCCCTTTGACATCTAAGAGTTTGACATTGCTTGAATTGTAATCGGTGAGTTCTTTTTTCTGCTTTTCACCTTTTTCGAAGAATTTTGCGTAGTTGAGGT
>Ga0209800_10002914_pt1 | contig 14341 bp, 14 predicted proteins | sample Higcelweek8metaG_FD_187174 | JGI IMG/M metagenome (GOLD analysis project Ga0209800, IMG submission 187174) | Freshwater pond sediment microbial communities from the University of Edinburgh, under environmental carbon perturbations - High... | ecosystem: Environmental > Aquatic > Freshwater >...
GGCTCATGAACACCCTGGGCCTGGAGGACGGCGAGGCCATAGAGAACCGCATGGTCTCCCGCGCCATCGAGGGCAGCCAGAAGCGCGTGGAGGCCCACAACTTCGAGATCAGAAAGCAGTTGCTCGACTACGACAACGTCATGAACCAGCAGCGCGAGGTCATCTACGCCCGCCGCCGCGAGATCATGTTCGCCGAGACCCTCGACGAAATCGTCGACGAGTACGTGGACGAGCTGTTCACCGACATTTACGCCCTCGCGGCCGAGGCCAAAGGCCAGCTCGACGAGGAGACCGAGGGCATCATCTCCTCCCGCCTGGACGAGGTGTTCGACCTTTCGCGCTTCCCCGGCTTCGCCAATGAACTGCCGGACCGCGAGCAGTCCGAGGCCTGGGTCAAGGATATCCTCGGCGGGCTTGAGGCCGCCGCGCCGGACAACTACCAGGAGATCCTGCGCTATTTCATCCTGGAGACCCTGGACCGCAACTGGAAGGACCACCTGCTCTCCATGGACCACCTGCGCGACGGCATAGGCCTGCGCGGCTACGGCCAGAAGGACCCCAAGGAAGAGTACAAGCGCGAGGGCTTCGAGCTGTTCCGGGCCATGCTTTACACCATCGCCGAGAAGTCCATGAGCCTCATCTGCCGCCTGCGCATCCAGAAGGAAGTGAAGGAGGAGGAGTTCCAGCACAAGGAGGCCCCCGCCGAGCTGGAGTACAAGGGGTCCGACACCGCGGCCGAGCCGAGGAAAAAGCAGCCCGTGAAGCGCGCGGTCAAGGTCGGCCGCAACGATCCCTGCCCCTGCGGCTCCGGGAAGAAGCACAAGAATTGCTGCGGCCGTTAACGGCCGGCTGGCGCCGGGCGCTTTTTGCCCTTGAGGTGTGCAAGGCGGACGTGATACGAATAAAAAGCCTTTCTTGCCCGACGACGCGTGCAAAGGCTTATCCCGGCCTTGGCAAGACAAGCCGCCGGGCATCGAGGAACGCCGCATGACCAAAGTGCTTGTCGTTGAGGACAGCCGCTCCTTCGCCGCATTGGTGTCCAAGCGCATCCGCGTGGAGCTTGGGTTCGAGCCGGTTGTCGCGTCAAATCTCATTGCCGCAAAGAACCTGCTGGCGGCCGGAACGGACTATCTGGCCGCGCTTCTGGACATCAACCTGCCCGATGCCCCGCACGGCGAGTCCGTAGATCTTGCCATCGCCTACAAGATCCCGGCCATCGTCTTCACGGGCGAGCTTTCCGACTCCCTGCGCGAAAGCTTCTGGAACCGCCACATCGTCGACTACGTGCTGAAGGACAGCATGGAGAGCGTGGACTATGTGGTGAAGCTCCTCTCGCGCCTGGCCACCAATCCGCAGATCAAGATCCTGGTGGTGGACGATTCGCGCAGCTACCGCCACGCCGTGGGCAGGCTGCTTTCCACGCACCGCTACCACGTGCTGGAGGCCGGCAACGGCGAAGAAGCACTGAAGGTGCTGGAAGAACACCCGGACACCCGCATGGTGCTGGTCGACTACAACATGCCCGGCATGGACGGCTTCACCCTGACGCGGGAGATACGCCGCAATTTCGGCAAGGACATGCTGGCCGTGGTGGGCGTCTCGGCGGAGGGCGGGGCCAGACTTTCCCCCCGGTTCATCAAGAGCGGCGCCAACGACTATCTGCACAAGCCGTTTCTGGTGGAGGAATTCTACACGCGCATCACGCAGAATCTGGAGATGCTCGACCACATAGCCCTGGTGCGGGACATGGCCGAGCGCGACTACCTGACCCGCGCCTACAACCGCCGCTATTTCTTCTCCGCCGGAACCCAGCTGCATTCCCTTCTGGCGCGGCGCGGCCAGCCCATGACCGTGGCCATGCTGGACATCGACCACTTCAAGAAGATCAACGACACCCTGGGCCACGAGGCGGGCGACGCCGTGCTGCGGCAAATGGCCCAGCTGCTGGCCTCGCGCTTCCGCACCTCGGACATCGTGGCCCGCCTTGGCGGCGAGGAATTCTGCGTGCTGGCCTCGGACATTCCGGCCGACCAGGCCGTGCTGTTGTTCGAGGATCTGCGCAAGACCTTTGAGGGCACGCCGGTGCGTTTCGGCGAGGACGACGTGTCCTATACCGTGAGCATAGGCCTGTGCTGCGAGCCGGGCCTGAGCCTGGAGGCCATGCTCCGCGAGGCCGACCGCGTGCTCTACCGCTCCAAAAGCGCAGGCAGAAACCGCGTGACCCTCTGGCGCCCGCAGGACGGCGCTTCGGTTTAGGCCGCGGGCCAAAGCGGCTTTGAAACCCGCTTCGGCTGTGCTACATGCACTTTCGCGCGGCGTCGGCAGCGGCACCGCGACACCAAAAATATGTGAGGTGCGCCCATGACCACAGTCCCCAAGGGATACAGCTTCGCCGTGGCCGCCGCGGGCTTCAAGCGGCCCGACCGCAACGATATCGGACTCATCCTGAGCCACGGCTCGGCCGCGGCCGCGGGCGTGTTCACCAAAAACCGCTTCCAGGCCGCGCCCGTGCTGGTCTGCAAAGAGCTTTTGGCCGAACGTCCCGTGGCGCGCGCGCTGCTGGTGAACTCCGGCCAGGCCAACGCCTGCACCGGGGAAGAGGGCCTGGCCAACTGCCGCGCCACCCTTGAGCTTGCGGCCCGGGCGGCCGGCATTTCCGCCAACGAGGTGCTGCCCACCTCCACCGGGGTCATCGGCGCGCAGCTCAAAATGGACAAATGGGCCGCGGCCGCCCCGCAGCTTGGGCAAAGCCTGGGCACGGCCACGGCCATGGACGTGGCCAAGGCCATGATGACCACGGACACCTTTCCCAAGTTTTCGGCCAAGAGCGTGGCCCTGCCCGGCGGCGAGGTGCGCGTGCTGGGCATGTGCAAGGGCGCGGGCATGATCTCGCCGAACATGGCCACCATGCTCGGCTTCGTGCTTACCGACGCCGACGTCGCCCCCAGCGTCTGGCAGGAGATTCTGACCTACGCGGCGGACCGCTCCTTCAACGCGCTCACCGTGGACGGCGACACCAGCACCAACGACACCGTGCTGGCGCTGGCCAACGGGGCCTCCCGCGTTGCCGCGGCCGACGCCAAGTCCGTGAAGCTGCTGCGCGAGTGCGTGCTTGCCGTGTGCCAGGAGCTTTCCTACCGCATTGTTCAGGACGCCGAGGGCGGCACCAAGGTGGCGCACATCACCGTGGCCGGAGCCAAAAGCGCCGCCCAGGCGGAACTTGCCGCGCGGGCCATAGGCAATTCACCGCTGGTCAAAACCGCGCTCTTCGGGTGCGATCCCAACTGGGGGCGCATTGTTGCGGCCCTTGGCCGCAGCGGCGCGGAGTTCGACCCGCAGGCCGTGGTGCTCACCATCGGCGGGGTGCTGGTGTTCGAAAAGGGCCAGCCCTCCCCGGAGGACCTGGACGCGCTGCTCGCCCCCAGCATGCGCCATCAGGACGTGGAGATTGCCCTGGACCTGGGCGCGGGCCGCGGCTCCTTCACCTTGCTCGCCTCCGACCTCACCAAGCGTTACATTGAGATAAACGCCGATTATCGTACGTAACCCCTGCCCATGTTCGGGGGCCGGGGGGATGAAATCCTCCTGGCAGGGATGGTCCGGGAAGGGGCGGCGCCCCTTCCTGGCGCCGGAGGCACGCCTGCACCATGTCACGACTTGATTCCCGCTCGCGCCTGACGCGCCTGGCCGACTTCCTCTTCGAGTGCGGCATGTTGCGCAAAACGCCGCGCTCGGGCTACCAGTTTCTGGGTACCGGGCAGGAGAATGTGGCCGAGCACAGCTTCCGCACAGCGGTCATCGGCTTTGTGCTGGCGCAAATGGCCGGGGCCGACACCTCGCGCACGGCCATGCTCTGCCTGTTCCACGATCTGCACGAAGCGCGCACCGGCGACTTCAACTACGTGAACCGCATCTACAATTCCAGCATGCGCACCCAGGCCCTGGCCGACGCGCTCTCCGGCACGGGGCTCGGCCCGGCGGTAATGCCCCTGTGGGACGAGCTGGAAAAAAACGCCACGCCAGAGGCCAAGCTGGCCCACGACGCGGACCAGCTGGACCTGATGCTGAACCTGAAGGAACAGTCGGACCTGGGCAACAAGTACGCGGACAAGTGGCTTGCCGCCGCCAAAGAGCGCCTGCACACCCCGGAGGGCCAGGAACTGGGGCGCACCATCATGGAAACAGACCACACGGACTGGTGGTTCCTGGGACCGGAGCAGTCGTGGTGGGAGCGCAAGACCGGGCCGGGCGGCCTTGCGGCCGAAGCCGGGCCGCAGCCCGACGCTGACCCGGGAACGAAAACCAAGGACGAGTAGACTGCGCCTGTCCGTGTCAGCTTCTCCAGTTCGTACCAGTGTTTAAAACGTATCAGATTGAAAATGGACGCCTTGCGGGAGGCGTGCAGTTGTGCTAGTCATCATCCGTTGCCCGACTTGCCCAGGGGCGGCCCCATTCCCCCGGGGATGCGCGACCATGGTTAGGCTTGGCCCGCTTTGCGCGGCCGGGCAGAGGGGTTTTACGACCAATGATCCAGGCTAAACGCGCACGACACCTTTCCCCCATAGCCCATTTGGGCGACGCCACCTTGCGCATGCTGGGCGACACCGGGGCCATGTTCCTGTTCCTGCTGGAGTCCTTCGGCCGCATCTTCCGGTCCTGGGGGCAGTTCCGCAAAATCATCCGCCAGATATATTTCATCGGCGTCAAAAGCGTCAGCGTCATAACGCTCATCAGCCTGTTCACGGGCATGGTCATAGGGCTGCAAATGTACTACGCCCTGGCGAAGTTCGGGGCAGACGGCTTCTTGGGCGCGGCGGTTTCGCTCTCCCTCGTGCGGGAGCTTGGGCCCGTGCTCACGGCCATCATGATCACCGGCCGGGCCGGCTCCTCCATGACCGCGGAAATCGGCGTCATGCGCATTTCCGAGCAGGTGGACGCCCTGCGCGTCATGGACATCAACCCCATCGGCTATCTGGTGAGCCCCAAGCTTGCGGCCTCCATCCTCTGCTTCCCCATCCTCACCGCGTTTTTCGACCTGGTGGGGATATTGGGCGGCTATCTTACCGGCGTGCTGCTTCTGGACGGCAATTCCGGCGTGTACTGGTACCGCATCAGCGCGTACCTGAAATTGAGCGATATCACCGGCGGGTTCATCAAGTCGCTGGTGTTTGGCGTTTTGGTGTGCACCGTGTGCTGCTACATGGGCTATTACACGCACATGCGCCGCGACGCGGTAGGACCCGAGGGCGTAAGCCAGGCCACCACCGCCGCGGTGGTCACCTCCTGCGTGCTCATCCTGCTGTCCGACTACATCCTGACCTCGCTCTTGTTCTAGGAGACAGACCCACGTGACCAAGCAGACGACACCGGACATCCTCCTCGAAGGCCTCACCATCGGGTACGGCGAGCAGGCCGTCATCAGCGGCATCGACGCGGTGCTGCCCGGGGGCAAGATCTCGGTCATCCTGGGAGGCTCGGGCTGCGGCAAGTCCACGCTGCTCAAACATATTCTGAAGCTGCACCCGGCGCTTGCGGGCCGCATCGTCATCGGCGGGCACGACCTGGCCAAGCTGGACCGCCGGGGCATGCACTGCCTGCGCCAGCGCATGGGCGTTTTGTTCCAGGATGGCGCGCTTCTGGGCTCGCTGACGCTGGGCGACAACGTGGCCCTGCCCCTGCGCGAGCACACCCGCCTGTCCGAAAAGGACGTTCTTGAGCGTGTGCAGGCCAAGCTGGGCCTGGTGGGCCTGGCCGATTTTCACGACTACTATCCGAATGAGCTTTCCGGCGGCATGCGCAAGCGCGCCGGGCTCGCCCGCGCCATGGTCATGGACCCGCCGCTGCTTTTCTGCGACGAGCCCACAAGCGGCCTGGACCCGGTCACCGCGGCCGAGCTGGACCAACTGCTCCTGGAGCTCAAGCGCCGGTCGGACATGACGCTCGTCGTGGTGAGCCACGACCTGGACAGCATGCGCACCATCGCCGACCATGTGCTGGTGCTGGGCGAGGGCAGGGTGCTCTTCCAGGGCTCCCTGCCGGAGCTGGAGGCCACACAGGACGAGTACCTGCGGCGCTTCCTGGACCGCCAGGCGGCGGATCGCACAACGCCAAGGCTGACCATGCCGCCCCTTGATTTCAAGGTCATGAAGCGCGACTGCTCCGCGTACCTGGAAGAAGAATAACCGACGATGACTTTTGCCGCCCGGCGCGCGCCAAGGCGCCAGGCACACGAGGTGAGGGATGAAGAAATACTCCAAGGAAACGCAGGTGGGCCTGTTCGTGCTGGTGGGCTTTTTGGCCATCGCCTACATGAGCGTCAAGCTGGGCAATGTGCACCTGTTCTCGGACAACAACTACGGCATCAAAGCCAAGTTCAACGATGTCACCGGGCTCAAGGTCAATGCGCCAGTGCAGATGTACGGGGTGGAAATCGGCTTCGTCGACTCCATCGGCATCGACCAGGAGTCGGGCATGAGTCTCGTCGGGCTGAAGATCCGCAAGGATGTGAAGCTCACCGACGACACCATCGCCTCGGTGAAGACCAGCGGGCTCATTGGCGATAAATACATAAAAATCTCCCGCGGCGGCGGCGACCCGCTAAAACCCGGGGCCGTGTTGCGCGACACGGAATCATCTATTGACCTGGAAGAATTAATCAGTAAATATGTTTTTGGCGGCGTGTAGACCAACGCACGAATTTATCGTCAGGATGCTTGCGAAATGAAAAAAATCTCCTTGATTTTCGGGACGATACTTCTTGCCGTCGCGTTGTGCTCCGTGGCCTTCGCCGGTGAACCGCAGAATCGTCTGAAAATTGGCATCGACAAAGTCATCGCCATCCTTTCCGATTCGGCCCTGAAGGCTCCGGGCAAGCGTCTTGACCGTCAGGCCAAGCTGCGCACCGTGGCCGACAGCTTTTTCGACTGGCGTGAGCTCTCCAAGCGCGCCGTTGCGGAATCCTGGAGCAAGTACACGCCCAAGCAGCAGGACGAATTCGTCGCCGTTTTTTCAGAACTGCTGCAAAAAACCTACATCCGCAAGCTTGAGAAATTCAACAACGAAAAGGTTGAATATCTGAAGGAGCAGGTGGACGGTGACCATGCCTTCATCAACACGCAGGTGGTAATGAAGGACAAAAGCATTCCCATCAATTACGTCATGATCAAGCACGACCAGTGGATGGTGTACGATGTCGTGATTGAGGGCGTGAGCCTGGTGAAGAACTACCGCACCCAGTTTGCGAAGATTCTATCCAAGGAATCCCCGGAGGCGCTCATTCAGCGCATCAAGGACAAGATCAAGTCTTTGGATGAGGGCAAGAACGTCGACGATGTGGTCGGAAAGGGCTAAGGGGACGCTCATGGGCATGCGCAAGGATACTTCATCGCAGAGTTGGACAAGGCGTCTGCTTTCTGCTGTGGCGCTGGGCCTGCTGTGCTGCGGGGCGGCCTTCGCCTCCACCGGCGGCGCCCTTGCGGAAAAGGCGCCTGCCGTGAAGCCGGCCAGCTCCGTTCTGCTTGCCTATGGCGATGACGACATCTGGGACGAGAACGGGCAGATCATCAAAAAGACCGGCGCCGCCCACCAGATGAGCGTTGCCGACGAAGCCGCCGCCACCCCCGACCCCCTGGAAGGCTGGAACCGCATGTGGTTCGGCTTCAACGACAAGATGTACTTCTGGGCCTTGAAGCCTGTGGCCCAGGGGTATTCGTACGTGATTCCGGAGCGCCCGCGTCTTTGGGTCCACAACTTTTTCCACAACCTCATGTATCCCGTGCGCTTCACCAGCCTCATGCTACAGGCGAAGTTTGACGCCGCTGCGGTGGAGACCTCGCGCTTTATCGGCAACACGGCTTTCGGCCTCGGCGGCTTTGCCGATGTCACCTCCGATTGCAAGCCCTATAAGCCCATCGGCTCCACGGAAAAGGACCTCGGCCTGACCTTCGGGTACTGGGGCGCGGGCAACGGCTTCTACCTCGTGTGGCCGCTTCTCGGTCCGTCCTCCGCGCGCGACACCCTGGGCTACGCAGGCGACTATTTCCTGACGCCCACCAGCTACATCCACCCCTGGTACTGGTCCATCGCCACCAAGGGCTACGACAAGATCAACGAGACGAGCCTGCGACTCGGCGATTACGAGACCCTCAAGGACGCTTCCGTCGATCCTTACGAGGCCGTGCGTGACGCCTACCTGCGCATGCGCTTCAAGAAGACGAACGACTAGCCCATCCGGCGGGTTCGCCTCGGGAGAATCCCCATGCGGCTGGCCGTCATATCGGATACGCACCTTTCCGGCCCGGACGAGCACTTCAGCGCGCTCTATGACGAGCACATGGCCCCGGCAGATGTGCTCGTCCATTGCGGCGACATGATCGGCGCGCCGCTGTACCATTTCCTGTGCAGACATCCTCAGTTTTTGTGCGTGCGCGGCAATTGCGACCACTTCGTCGTGGACACCGATGTGCCGCAAACGTTGAGCCGGGCCTTGCCCTTGCCTGGCGGCACCGCTTTGAGTATCGGCATGGCCCATGGCTGGGGTGAGCGCGGCACGGTCTGGCAGCGCGTGGCCGAGCTGTTCCCCGGGCACGATCTCGTCTGCTTCGGCCATACCCACCGTCGCCACTTTGCGGAGCACCGGGGCGCGCGCATCCTGAATCCCGGCAGCTTTGCCGAGGGTTCCATGGCGCTTCTTGATGTCGCCGACGACGGCGGCATGAACTGCCAATTCATCGACCTCTCCTTCACGTAACCCCGCCTGATCCCAGAATAACGCGGAGGCCAGCCATGCCGACGTATCCCCGCACCCTGCGCAGCCAAGCAGCAGCTTTGGCGTGCGCGCTTGTTCTGCTTGTTGCGCCTGCGCTGGCGCTGGCCCAGGAGCCGGAAGCCGCGCCAAGGCGCGAGGTGTTGCTGGAAGCGTATTCGGCAACGATTCAGGCGCTGCTGGACCGAGGTGTTGTGCCCATCATCGACGTGGAGCACCACTGGGGCGGTACCAAGCCGTTGCCGAAGCTCATGGCCAAGATGGACGCGGCTGGCGTCGCCCTGACCTGGCTTGGCCAAAATGAACGCAACGGCAGCTCTCACGCCCTGGCTGATGCGGCGCAATATCCGGGCCGCCTGGTTCCCACCACAATCCACGGCGACGGTCCTCGCTGGCACGGGCGCGACCCTTCGCTTTTAGCCGAACTGGCGGTGGATGTTCGCTCCGGGCGCTACTTCGCCATGGGCGAGTTCGAGGCACGGCATTACGTGTCCAGCACCAACGACCGCAACGTGCATCTGCCCGTTGACTCGGTAAATTTTGAAGCTGTGTTCCGGCTTGCGGAGGAAAGCGGCCTGCCGATGCTGCTGCATCACGAGGCCGAGGATGCCCTCTTGCCGGAACTCGAGCGGATGCTTTCGAGCCATTCGGGGGCCAAGGTCATCTGGTGCCATGTGGGCCGCAACCGCAACCGTTCCTCCTGGACCGTATTCCCCACGCCCGAAGGCGTGCGCGCCTTCATCCACCGCTATCCGAACCTGTACTTCGACCTGAACCAGGCGCCGCCGGGCGGCTTGTACCGTGGCACCCGGCAGATCGACTCGGTTCTGTACACCCGTATTGATCCCGGCAAGGGAGGCGGAAACCAGCCCGACGCAATGCTTGACGAAGGCTGGAAGGCCCTGTTCGAGGAGCACCCGGAGCGTTTTTTGTTCGGCTCGGACGTGAATACTGGCCGGTGGGACAATTATGAGCGGGTTGTGGAGAACTTCCGCTGGTTCATCCTGCGGAATCTTAGCCCCGAGGCCGGGGCCAAGATCGCGTATCAGAACGCCTGGAGGCTCATGAGCGGCCGCAGTTGGGGCCAGAAACAACAGCCTGCGCGCGCTTACAGGCCAACGAACTGTTTCTTGGCGGCCAGCACCTTCTTCAGGTAGTTGCGCGTTTCCTCGGCTGCATGGCTTTGGGTGATTGTCTCGTAGACCGCGAGCGGGGAGCGTCCGTTGATGAGACTGACGGCCTTGGCGCGGTCGCGGTTGAAGGTCTTCAGCAGCGCGCCGGAACCGCCGTTGTATGAGGCGATGATGCAGTATTCGCGGCTCAGCGGATCATTGATGGCGGCGAGGTGCCGCGTTTCCAGCAGGTGCAGGTAGGCCGTGCCGTAGGCGATGTTGTTTTCGGGATCGAAAAGGAACGCCTTTGTCGGTTCGCCACGCTTTTTTGTCAGATATTCCTGCACATCTGCCCCGGCCGTTTGCGGCACCACCTGCATCAGCCCCACGGCGGGCACGCCGTTGATTGCGAAGGGGTTGAAGTCGCTCTCCACACGGATGACGGCGTAGATGAGCGTGCGCGGCACGCCGAAACGCTTCGCCGCCTGCTCCACCATGGGCTTGAACTTGGCCGCGCGCACGTAGAGGTGGTCCGTGGTCATTGGGATCACCACGAAGCGCACCCGCTTGCCGGTCTGCTCGGAAACGCGTTCCTGTGCGCCGCTCTCCAGCAGCCGCGCGGCGAACTCTTCGGCCTGCGCCTCGGTGCGGATGTCGCGGCCGTGCTGGTCCTTCACCTCGCCCAACAGGAACGGGGTGCCCCCGAGCTTCACCGGGCCGCTGGTGTACATGTCCACGGCGCGCGGATCGTTGGGGGTCAACAGTGTGGTGACGATGGCCTCGCGCAGGCTTTTCGCCGGCGTGTCCTGGTCAAGGGTCTCAACCGTGATGCGCCCAGTCTCGAAGTCCACACTGGCGCGAGAAAGATAGTTGTTTGTGTACTTTACGTACTGCTTCGGCTGCGGCTCGCGCGCGTCGTTATTGCCCCAGGCGCCGCCCACCGCCTTGCGGAACGTGGCCAGGATGTTTTTGAAGCGGCGGTAGTCGGCCATGATGGAGTTCGGGTTCGTGGCGTAGTGAACGGCCTTGTTGCGGGCCATGCCGATGGCTGCGCCGGTGTCGCCGCTGGCGACGCGGGCAATGCTCACCGCATCGGACGCGGAGCAGCCGAAGCAGACAAGCGCAAGGCAGCAACCCGCGAGAACCGGCGGAAAGGCGCGTGCGAAACGCCTTGTGCCGTGGGCACCGCTGGGCTTTGACGAATATAAACGGGGAGGCACGTCACGCTCCTTGGGGCGAGTTGCGCGGGGCGGCGGTCAAAGCCAGGCGCCGCGCTTAGGTTCAAACCAGTTGCAGGGTCAGCAGGCAGGCGATGCCCAGCGACAGGGCGCAAATGGTGAGTCCGCGCAGGATGCTTACGGAAGGGCCGGGGGTGATGGTGAATGTGGTCATGGTGGCTCCTTTTGCCGGGCGGCGCAACGCGCGCGTGTTTTCCTGGAGAAAGCAGAAACCATGCCAGCGGAGGAAGGCAAGGTCCTGCGGGCATTTGCTGGCGGAGGGCGGCCTGTGGCCCGCACGGCGTCAAAACCATGGCGTTGGCTTCGGCGCGAGTCAGACCACCTGCAAATAACCGATGAAGTTGTCCAGGCCCGAGAGACGGCAGTCCACATAGGCGGCGGCGTACCGGGCGAAGCTCATGGGCCGCCCGTAGATGTTGAACTCGGTCTGCGGGGTGATGAACGCAAGCCCATAGTGTTCCGCCACCTGCGGGTGGATGGGTTGCTCGAAGGATGCGTAGTAATGCTCAAGCATCGGCGGCGGCAGGTGCGGGCAGCGGATGCCGAGCTCGCGCAGGATGCCGCGCGCCACATGGTTCAGCAGCAGCGGGCCGGGGTGGTTCACGGTGTAGAGCAGCCGCTCGGTGCGGTAGCGCTCCAGTATAAGGTCGAGGTACTTCACCGGGGTGTGGGCCTCGCGTTCGCGTTCAATGGCGATGGTTTGCGTGAGCAAGGCGTCGAGGTCGTACTTTTTGGAAAGCGGGGTATCAAGGTACAGGTGCAGGATGTCGCGCCGCGGCAGGCCCATGTCCAGCAGATGGTCGAGGAACACGTCGCGGTGGTCGAACCCGGGCTTGCCGGACCACAAGGGCCAGTAGCCGCGGAAGAAGATGTTCGGCACGCACAGGCTGGGACAGCCGGCGGGAAGCCGGGCCAGCAGCGCCTGGGAGGAGAACTCGCCCCAGTCCGGGGTGAGGTGCTGGTAGAGAAACAGCGCGCAGGCGTCCAGATCGGCCTGGGGAATTTCCTGCCGGGCGTAGTTCAGATACACGCGCACTTCATAGCCGCGCGCGAACTCCGGGCAGGCCTGGAGCGCTGCGGCCAGGTGTTCGCCCTGGCAATTGGCGTGCATGATGGCGAGTCGTTTATCCACGCAGCGCAAAATGCAAACCCCGTGCCGACTGATCTGCCGGTTGCGGCCGCAGCAGCGCTTGAAAAGGGCAGGTTTTTGGGGTAGCTTTATGGAATCGGGCGGACATCCCGGAACACGGTGCGATTCCGTGGCGATCCCATCGCCGTAACCGGGGACCGGGGGGACACAGGGCAAAAAACGCCCAGCCACTGCAAGGGAATGCCCTGTGGGAAGGCCGTCTCCCCCGGGCTGATCCGGAAGCCGGAAGACCTGTCCGCGGCGGAAATATCAATGGAACGTGATGGCAAAATGTTCCGGCAGGCGTCATTGCGCCCGCCGGGCTTTTTTTTTGCGCGCCCGGCGGGACCACACCAGAAGTCAAAAGCCAAGGAGCAGCCATGCAGGCCAAACTCGACGCGGTTCTTGCCGCCATTTCCCCGGTGGACCAAACCCTTGCGGCGGTGGGCCAGGCCCACCTGGACAACCTGACCAAGCCGAAGGGCAGCCTGGGGAGGCTGGAGGAGCTGGCCTTGCAGCTCTTCATGGTCCAGGGCGGAACCCCTCCCACGGCCGACCCGGCGCGCGTCTACACCGTCGCGGGCGACCACGGCGTCGTGGCCGAGGGCGTGAGCCTGTTCCCGCAGGAGGTCTCACGGCAGATGGTGCTGAATTTTCTGAACGGCGGCGCGGGCATAAATGTGCTGGCCAAAACCGCCGGGGTGCAGCTTTTTGTGGTCGATGCCGGGTGCGTCGGCCCGGATTTCGACGCGCACCCGCAGCTCATCCGGGGCAAGGTGGCCCAAGGCACTGCCAACCTTGCCCAGGGCCCGGCCATGACGCGGGAGGAGTGCTTGCGGGCGCTCCTGCTCGGCGTCGACCTGGCCGACCGCGCCCGGGCCGAAGGCGTGCGCGTGCTCGGCACCGGCGACATGGGCATCGGCAACACCACGCCCTCAACGGCGCTGTATTGCGCGTACCTTGGCCTGGACCCGGCAAACATGACCGGCCCGGGCGCCGGCCTGGACAAGACCGGCGTGCGCCGCAAGGTCGAGGTGATCCGCCGGGGGCTTGAGGTCAATGCGAACGCCGTGGCCGGGGGCGATCCCCTTGGGATTCTGGCGGCCCTTGGCGGATTGGAAATAGCCTGTCTGGCCGGGCTTATCCTTGGCGGCGCCAAAAACCGGCAGTTGGTGTGCGTGGACGGCTTCATCTCCTCAGCGGCTTGCGTGGCGGCCTGGAAGCTCTGCCCGGCCACGGCGGACTACACAGTGCTGTCCCACGCCTCGGCCGAGCCGGGGCACAGGCATGCGCTGGAGCAGATGGGCAAGAAGCCGCTGCTGGACTTGGGGCTGCGTCTGGGCGAAGGCACTGGCGCGGCCGCGGCCATGTTCCTGCTGCGCGGCGCCGCGGCCATATACAATGACATGGCGTCCTTCGCCTCGGCCGGGGTCAGCAACGTGGAATAAGCCGCAGGCTTTCAGACGCCGTAATGAAGAAGCCGCCTTCGGGCGGCTTTTTTTGGGCTAGAGCCCAAGCAGATAGTGGTCCACCGGGGCGAAGTCGTCGGTGAGCACGGGCGGATCTGTGGGCAGGCGTCCGGGCGGGGTGTAGTGCGTGGCCAGCAGGGGCGCGTAGTCGGGGTTCGCGCTCGCCAGGGCGGGCGCCGCGGAGGACTTGAACGCCGCCAGGATGATGTTCTGCTGGGCATTCGGGTCCTCCGGCTCCAGCAGAAAGCTTTCCACGCGGGGGAACACGGAGCGGTACGTGGCGAGCAGGGCGCGGTAGAAGCGGCTCTTGGGTCCTTCGGCCGCGCTGATGCAGTTGACCAGCACCACGCCGTTGCCGTCCAGCGCGCGGGAAAGGGCCTGGGCGGTTTCCCGCGTGGCCAGGTGGAAGGGCACGGAGAGGTGGCTGGTGAACACGTCGACCAGGGCAACCTGATAGCCGCCCGGTGCGGCGTCGCGGTTCAGAAAGCGCCGGGCGTCGTCGTGGTGCAGTTCCAGGCCGGGCATGTCGCGCAGGCCGAAATACCGTTCGGCGGTTTCGGTGATGCCGGGGTCTATCTCCACCACGTCCATGCGCGGTGCGCCGCCGAACTCCGCCGGGTGGCTCAGGG
>Ga0209800_10002916_pt1 | contig 14334 bp, 13 predicted proteins | sample Higcelweek8metaG_FD_187174 | JGI IMG/M metagenome (GOLD analysis project Ga0209800, IMG submission 187174) | Freshwater pond sediment microbial communities from the University of Edinburgh, under environmental carbon perturbations - High... | ecosystem: Environmental > Aquatic > Freshwater >...
AAAATAAGCAAATGTTCGGTGAATGAATTGTACACCACTTTTTCCTTCTGTAAAAGATAAAAGTAAATTTGATTGTTCTAATTGAATACTTTCATGGAAAAATTGTCCATCGCTCATTAAAGGCCAATGATTGTGAATTAATCCTGCATTTAATCCAGCAACAAAACCTCCATAAATAATTTGGATGATTAAAATTACCAATGCAATTCGAGCAATTTTTCTTAATTCTAAAACCGGTAATTTTCTTTCTGGATAAATTAAATCTAAAGCTACCCAAAGTGTGTAAGCAAACGTAATAAAAGCAAATGTTAAGTGAATCGCTAATCTGAAGTGACTCACATCTGGCATGTCTTTTAAACCGCTAGCTACCATGAACCAACCTAAAAATCCTTGAAAAGCACCCATTCCTAATAGAATGAAACATTTTTTGATGGTTTCGTTATCTAACTGTTTTTTGATTAGGAAATAAACGAATGGAATAATGAAAACAATACCAATGATACGACCAATAAAACGGTGAAACCATTCCCAAAAGAAAATGAATTTGTAATCATCTAATTGAAAATCTTTGTATTGATTTACTTTTTGGTATTCTGGAAATTTCTTGTATTCTTCAAAGGCTTCCACCCATTTTTCTTCCGACATAGGAGGGAAGGTGTCGTTGATTAAATGCCAATCGGTCATGGATAAACCTGAGTTGGTTAGACGAGTAATTCCACCAACAGTTACCATGATAAATAACAAAACACATCCCGAAAGTAGCCAGTAAATAACCGATTTTTTTGTTTTCATTTTTTTGATATTCAAAAAGCACTTCAAATTTACTCAATGATCATCTGAAAAGCGCTTTAACAAATTATAAATTTTATACTTTTTTCAATCCCATTTTTGAAGCTTTGTTTAAGACAAAATCCTTAGCAGCTTCATATTCATTTGGAATTTCGCCTTCTAAAATTGCTTCTTTAACTGCTTCTTTCAAAACTCCAATTTCTCTACAAGGTTTTAAACCAAATAGTTCCATGATTTCTTCGCCTGAAATAGGTGGTTGAAACACACGAACGCGGTCTTTTTCTTCCACTTCCACAATTTTTTCTTTCACGATGTCGAAATTCTTGTGATATTTCTGAAATTTTTTTGGATTTTTTGTTGTGATATCTGCTTTACATAACGTCATTAAGCTATCGATATCTTCACCTGCATCAAATACCAAACGTCGAACTGCGCTATCGGTAACAATATCTTCTGCAATTACAATTGGGCGCGAACTCATCATGACCATTTTTTGCACGAATTTCATTTTGTGATTTAAAGGCATGTGTAAACGCTCAAATATTTTTTTGACCATTTTTCCGCCTAAAAATTCATGGCCGTGAAATGTCCAACCTTGTTTTTTGTTGAATCTTTTGGTTGGAGCTTTGCCAATATCGTGTAACAATGCCGACCAACACAACCAAACATCATCGGTATTTGGACAAATATTATCTACCACTTCTAAGGTGTGATAAAAATTGTTTTTGTGTGTATGACCTTCAACTTCTTCTACATTATTTAAAGCCGTTAATTCAGGTAGAATGATATCTAACAAACCCGTTTGGTACAAATGTAAAAATCCAATCGAAGGTTTATTCGAAGCTAGAATTTTATGCAATTCATCAACAATTCGTTCACCTGAAATAATGTTGATTCGGTCTTTGTTTTTAGAAATCGCTTCTAATGATTCTGATTCTATTTCAAAATTCAATTGCGTAGCAAAACGAATGGCACGCATCATGCGCAACGGATCATCTGAATAGGTAATGTCTGGATCTAAAGGTGTTTTGATGATTTTGTTTTTCAAATCTTCTACACCATTAAAAGGATCAACTAAATCTCCAAAGTTTTCAGAATTCAATGAAAAAGCCAAAGCATTTATCGTGAAATCTCTTCGTTCTTGATCGTCTTTTAAAGTGCCGTTTTCTACTAATGGATTTCGGCTGTCGTGAGTATATGATTCTTTTCGGGCACCCACAAACTCCACATCAATGTCATCGTAACGCAACATCGCTGTTCCATAGTTTTTAAAAACTTGCACTTTTGGATGGAAAGGAATCAATTCAGAAACTTTTAAAGCTAATTCAATGCCACTACCAACCGCAACAATGTCGATGTCTTTTTTATGGTCTCTGTTGAGTAAAATATCGCGAACAAAACCACCAATCACATAGCACTCCAAGTTGAGTTCTTGCGCTGCTTGTGAAATGATTTTGAAGATGTTATGTTCTAAATGTTGTTTGTAATTCATGTTATTACCGCAGATTCGCAGATTTTTATTTTTTTGAAAGTGCAACTCTTTTGTGTTCAAGTGATACAGAATTAAAATTAACTAAAAGTGCTAATTCATTTCCTGAAACTTTCAAATAATTTAAACATTGATTGTAATGAGCATTGTTAAAACAATCGACTGTTTTTATTTCTAATATTATTTCGTTAAAAACTACAAAATCAGCATAAAACTTGTGTTTCAATATGGTGTTTTTATAATTTACTACATATTCTTTTTCTCTTTCGTATGGAATATTTGCTTGTTGGAACTCAAATTCAATAGCATCTTTATATACAATTTCAGAAAATCCCTTGCCTAAATTTTTATGGACTTCAAATAGAATTCCAATGATTTGGTAGGTTTTGTCTTTATATAAAAAATCATCCATAATACTATTTTAATCTGCGAATCAGCGGTTTTTTTACTTGCGAATCACTTTTACTTGGCTGTCTAAACCTAATTTAATTATCGTAGAAGGATTTTTGCAAACTTTATCGTGGTGCAAATTTACTACATAGTCCACACCTTTTATAATTTCGGGACTAATTTCTTTGAAAGTTTTTGGAGTAAACATTCCCGATATATTGGCAGAAGTTGAAACCAAAGGTCTTTTCATGCGTTCCATTAGTTTGAAACAGAAAGGTTCAGTAACAATTCTAACGCCTAATGTGTTGTCTTCAGCAACGATATTTTTGGCAATATTTCGAGGATTGTCTAAGATTAAAGTGGTTGGTTTTTCGGATAAATCTAGAATTTGCCAAGCCACTTCAGGAATTTCTTTGAAAACGTTGTACATCATACGTTCGCCGTTCATTAAAACAATCATGCTTTTGGTTTCTTCGCGTTGTTTTAAAGCGTAGATTTTTTTTACGGCTTCTTCATTTGTAGCATCGCAACCAATTCCCCAAACAGTATCGGTTGGATATAAAATGATGCCGCCATTTTTTATAACTTCGAATGCGTTATGAACTTCTGTGTTTATGTCTCCCATTTTTAAAATTGTCTTTATTAAATGATAAAGGTAATTCTTCAATTTTTAATTTATTTACCCAAATATTTAGGTGAAAAATTCTAAGCATATTTTTTTGATTTCAAGTAAAATTTCAAAAAACTAAGTGCTAAAATTGTTCACAAATTTACGATTACTATCAAACAAATTCAGCAAAAATATTTTATTATTATTTCCTGAATGACGAATTGTACTTTTTAGGTATTCTCGGATTTAAAAATTATTAGAATTTTTTTAATATTGTAATCTCTATCTTTGAAACTTATAAGAGGTATTTAAAATAATGAAAAAATCAACAATTCAGCTTCACGATATTAAGGTAGAAAATAATAAAGTAATTTATGACTACAGTTATAGTTCAGATTTAAAGATTTATTTTAAAAATAAAGAAAAGTTATATGTTACTTATGATTTTGAGGTAAGTGCTATTCCTAAAAGTATTTTAGCTATTCCTTGGTTGGCTAATTTTATTACTATTTCTTGGTTTTCGGGATGTACCATTATAATTGATGAAATTGATGATGATTTTTTAGAATGTTTAGAAATTTTGAAAAAAAGTTTTGCAGAGGAACATGTTGTAATTTTAGCTAAAAATTCAAATTTAATAGTAAATAAAAGTATAAAGAACACCTATGCTGTTGATAAAGAAGCAATGCTTTTTAGCGGAGGTTTAGATGCTTGGACTACTTTTTTAAAACATAAAGAAAAAAAATTAGATTTAATTACTATTCAAGGTTCTGATATTGAATTAGGAAACATTGAAAAAATGGACTTGATAAGGAATTCTTATCAAGAAAATTCTTTGTTAACTGGATTACCTGTACATTTTATTGCTTCTAATTTTCGTGATTTTCATACTCGTCACTTAGAAAAATTAATTTACTTTAATTATGTTGATTGGTGGACTATGGTACAATTTGGTATTGTTTTAACCGCTTCAACAGCTCCTTTAGCCTATTATTATGGTTTTTCAAATGTTTTTATTGCTTCTAGTCTTAATGAAAAAGAAGATATGGTTTGGGGTTCATCTAAATTAGATAATTATATAAAATTTGGAAATACAACCATAACTCATGACGGACAAGAGTTTAATAGATTTCAAAAAACAGAATTTGTTGTTAAACATGTTGATAATTTGGATAAAACATTTCCATTAAGGGTTTGTTATAAACATAATTTTTCTGGTTTAAATTGTGGAAAATGTGCAAAATGTTTAAGAATGATTATTTCATTAATATTAAAAAACAAAAATCCAAATGATTTTGGATTTAATGTAAATAAGAATGTATATGATCTTATTTTTAATCAACTAACTAATTCATCATTCGGTTTTAGGGAATATGCTTTTTGGCAAGAAATTGATTCAGAAATTAATAATAATATTGAATTTTATGTTTTTGAAAATGAAAAAGAAGAAAAAGAAAAAATACTACATATAAGTTCTTTATTTAATAAAATAAATGCAAATTTTCCTAGTAAAACATTTAAAATAAAACGATTAAAAAATAAATTGAGAAATAAATGGCTTCTTTGGAAAGTGAAAAACATCTTGTAAAAAGATACCATCTATTCCAATTTAAATTTTATTTTTTCATAAAATTAATTACTGTTTCTTTAATATTATCTCTTATAACTTTAAAATCATCTTTATTTTTAAATGCTGATTTTAAATTGAATTTTTCGCCATCTTTTAATAAATCACAAGATAATTTATTTCCGTTTGTGTGGATAATGTGAAAAAATTCTTTAATTCCATTTAATCTACAAGAACTTACGTTGTGGTCGTTTGGAATGTCAATATACAACGTAGGAGTTCCTAAAGACAGACTTGGTAAGGCACAGTGAATTCTAGATGTAACTACATATTTTGCCGAAGCGTATTTTCTTAATAATTTTTCACCATAAGTAAATATTTCGGTATCATTATTAAATTTATTAGCAGGCATGTAATGTTTTACATAGATAGCTTTTTTTAAAACTTCATCATCAAATATTTGTGAGAATGAACGATAAAAATCTAAAGTTTTTCTCCAACTTTTTTTGTTATTATATCTTATGTATCTGGAACGAATAACACTAATAGTATTAAATTTTGTTATCAATAAATACAAACGAATTAATTGATCTACCAAACCTCTCGCTTTTTTATATCTTGGATCAACAAAGTAAATATTATCGTTTTTTTCGTTTGAACTATATTTTTCTGATAATGTTAAGGTAAGACAACCTGTGTAATAACATTTTACTCCTAAACTTTCTAAAAACTCTAAAGTAAAGTAGTCTCTACATCCAACAGGTTCATTTTTTTTATAAAAATTGACGACTTCTTCTTTTCTAAAATGAGAATGAACAGAAGTATTGATGTGATGCGAAACCAATAAAGGTGTTATTTTTTCTGATGGAGGAAAATTTTCTCCGTTCATTAAAAACCAACCATTCATAATTAATTTTACTTGTTCACCATCATACTCGTTTAAAGCTTCTCTACTAATTAAAATAGGATCTTGATTGTTTAAAAATTGTTTAGCGGCTAAACTTTGGATATAGTCACCAATATTTAATCCATTGTCTGTGAAATCATATTTTAATAAAGCTTCTTTCATATTGTTTTTGGTTTTATATTTACAAAATAACAAAAAAATAAGGTGTTTTTTATAAGTTTTAATTTATTCTGATTTTTTGTAAAAATTTATTTTGATTTAATAAAAAAGTCTTTTTAGTTTTCAAATTGAATATTATACTTTTACGAAAATTTTTTTATGAAAATACTTTATTTCTATCCCGAAAATCCAACAACTTCTAATCAAGGAAATAATGCCAGAGCATTTGCCTTGCTTCAGTATTTTAAAAATAGAAATCATAAAATTGATTATATAGGGATTGCTTCAAAATCATTTTCTGAAGTTGATTTGGAAGCAATTAAAAATGCTAATTTAATAGAAAATGGTTTTCTTTTGAAAAGAGATAAACGTATTTTTAAGACTTTGTCGTATTTGTACACTTATGCAATTCCAAATAAATTAAAGGGAAGAATTAGAGATTTTGATAGAACAAGATTTGGTCATAAAAATCAGTTCTCTAAAATTTTGAAAGACAATCAGTATGATTATATTATTATTTCGTATGCTTATTGGGCAGAATTAATAAGAGAAAATAAGCATTTAAAAGAAGCTAAATTGATTATTGATACGCATGATTTTTTGACTTCTCAGTTTCAAAATCAAAAGCGATTTAACTTGGGCAAGTATTTTAATAAAGAAGTTGAATTATTAAATTTGTTTCAAAAAATTTGGGTCATTTCTTCAGATGAGAATTATGTCTTTTCGCAATTTGTTTCAAGTGATGTAATCACGATTCCACATGCTTTGGAGGTTAAATTTCAATTGAATAGCACAAAAAAATATGATTTGGTTTATGTTGCTAGTAGTAATGAGCACAATGTGAAATCGGCAAAATGGTTTTTTGAAGAAGTTTATCCTAAATTAAATACCACTTTGTCAATTTGCGTTGTTGGAAAAATTAACGAATATATCCCGGAACTTCCAAATGTTACTAAAATACATTTTGTTGAAGATTTAAATCAAGTTTACAGCGAATCAAGAGTTGCAATTTGTCCAATGTTATCTGGTACCGGACTTAAAATAAAGGTTGTTGAAGCGCTTTCTTATGGTTTGCCTGTTGTTTGTAATCCAAGAGGAATTGATGGATTAATAAATAAAACAAACAACGGTTGTTTAGTAACTGTTGATGCTTCAATTTTTTCAAAACATATTGAACAACTACTGACTGATAATAATTTTTATGAGCAACAACAAGCTTTAGCAAAGAATTTCTTTGCGAATTATTTGTCAACGGAAGTTGTTTATTCTGAGTTAGACAACGTTTTTAAATAGATTGAATTACATTTCGCAAATGTTCTTTTGAAAAGGGTTTTAAGCTGTCTTCACTCGCATTGCTTAGCTTTTTCCAAAGCTCTTCGTTTTCATAAAGTTCAATAATTTTATTGGCAAATTCAGTAGAATCGTTTGTTATTATGGCATGATGGTTATTTGTTAAATTCATTCCTTCTGCACCAATATCGGTTGTAATAACGGGTAAATAATATTCAAATGCTTGACCAATTTTACCTTTTACACCAGCACCATATCGTAATGGAGCCACCATTAATTTACTATTTAAAAAGTAAGATGTTACATTTGGAACATATCCTAAAAATTCAAACATAGGATGTGAAATTCCTTTGATTTCCTCATCAACATCTCCAATAATTTGTACTTTTATTTCTTTATTGATTTTCCAAACTTTAGGCATAACTTCATTGTAAAGAAAGTAAATAGCATCAATATTTGGTGTGTGTTTTGAACCTATAAATAAAATATTTTGTCTTTGGTTAAAAGTTGGAATTTCTAATTTGTTTACTTTTGGATAATGAATATTTGAAATAGTGATTATCTTTTTTGGTGATACATATTTACTGATTAGCTCTTTTTCTTTCTCAGAAATTGCAACAACAATTGAGGCTTTCGCGATTAATTTAGTTTCAATTTTTTTGTATTTGAAGTACCTTTTATAATCCGAAATTTTAAATGGATTTAAGGATAGTGATCTTTTGTATCGTAAAAAATGAACATCTACCATATCATAAATAATTTTTGATTTAGGTAAATGCTGAGAAACAAAATTCAGATTTTTTTTAAATGAATTCGGACCGTTAAACCAAACAAAGTTTACATTTCCTAAAGATTGAATTTTCTCAATTTCTGAAACATTTAATATTTCAACACCAATCTCGGAGAAATAATTCCAATATTTACTACTACAGTCGTTTTCGTTAGTTAGAAAATAACATTCAAAATTACAGATAATAAACTCTTCAATAATCTCTTTTAATCGATTAGCTCCTGAATCTTTATCGAATGTAGGAAGACAGTTACTAACAAAAACAATACTTTTTTTCATTTTATTTGCGAATCACTTTTACCTAATTATCTACGCCTAATCTAATAATGGTAGAAGAATTTTGCAAACATCGTTGTGGAACAAATTTACAACATAGTCAATACCTTTTATAATTTTGAAGGCAATTTATTTTAAAAGTTTTTAGTATATACATTCTTAATGTATTCGACAAAAGCTAAGAGGACTGTTTTTACAAGTTCTTCAATTTACAAAACAATTAAGCTTTTGGTTTTATTGATATTAATAGCCAAAATGTTTTTTGCATTTAAAAACTATTTTAACTTTAATAAAAATAATCACCTCAGTTTACAAAATTTACAATAAAAATAAACTTTACAAATCTAATATTTATATATTAAACTAAAAAAATAATGTATTTTTGAAAAAATATTTCAATTGCTTTTTATTTTAATTTCTGAATTTTAATAATGAAAATACTTTTTCACGAAAATCAACTTTCTTATAGAGGAACTTCGAATGCTATATATAATTATGCCTTATTTAATCAAAAGTATTTAAATAATGAGTCTATTATTATTTATCAAAAAAACAATAAAAATAATTACATTCCAGCAATTGAAAAATTTAAAAATAAATTTGAGGTTATTTCTTATACCAAAAGTAATGAAATAGACAATATTGTAGATAAAACAAAGGCAGATTTGTTTTATGCAATTAAAGCTGGTAAAAATGATGGTGTAGAAGCCAAAAGTTGTAAAACTGCTGTTCATGCAGTATTTAAATATTATGAACCACATGGTAATGTTTATGCCTATGTTTCAGAATGGTTGTCAAAAGAAATGACAAATGGATTTGCTCCATTTGTACCTCACATGATTAGTGTTGAAAGTACAGAACAAAATTTGAGAAGTGAATTAGGTATTCCCAAAGATGCTATTGTTTTTGGAAGACATGGAGGAGAAACCACTTTTGATATTCCATTTGTAAAAAAACAAATCATTGAAATTTCAAAAAAAAGGAAGGATATTTATTTTCTTTTTATGGGAACAAACAGCTTTGTTTTTAAAAGTTTTTTAACTCCTTATAAGAATATTATTTTTCTCCCAAAATCACAAGACGAAATTTACAAAGCAAAATTTATAAACACTTGTGACGCTTATTTACACGCTAGAAAGCAAGGCGAAAGTTTTGGTATTGCAGTTGGAGAATTTTCAATTTGTAACAAACCAATAATTACTTGGACAGATTCTGAGGAAAAATCGCATATTGATATTTTAGGAGATAAAGCACTTTTATATAAAAACGAAAAAGACTTAAGCGAAATAATTCAAAATTTTAAAGTTGATTCTAATAAAAATTGGGATGCATATTCAGAGGTATATTCTCCAGAAAAAGTGATGAATAAGTTTAAAAGTGTTTTTATTGACTAAACAAAATATTATTTCTTGGTAATAAATTAATAATAATTAAAAGATGAAAGAAGTTGCAGTTGTAATACCTATTTACAAAAATAATTTTGAGCAATTTGAAATAACTGCTTTAAAACAATGTTTTAATGTTTTAAGAAATCATCCTATAATATTTGTTAAACCAGAAAGTTTGTTATTAAAATCTGATCAATTTGATTTTGAGAATATACCCCAAATAAGTTTTCCTGATTCATATTTTAAAAGTGCTTTAACTTATAATGAATTAATGTTATCATTTAATTTTTACGAGTCTTTTTTAGATTATAAATATATTTTAATCTATCAATTAGATGCGTTCGTATTTAAGGATGATTTAATTTTTTGGTGCAATAAAAATTATGATTATATAGGTGCTCCTTGGATTGCTTCTATAAGTAATAATCCATTAGTTATGATGTTAAATAAAATTTCAAGTATCTTTGATTCTAAAGAAAAAAAAGAACGAAAGAAAATATTTTTTAAAGTAGGGAATGGAGGATTTTCATTAAGAAAAGTTGCATCACATTATCAAATTTCTAAAGAAAACGCAAATTATATTAATGAGTTGTTAACCTCAAAAAGAGGTTCTCTAAATGCAATTGAAGATGTGTTTTGGTCATTTAAAGCAATAGATTTTATACCATCATTCAAAATTCCAGATTACAAAGAAGCTTTAAATTTTGCAATAGATAGAAAACCAGAATTAGCTTTTAAATTAAATAAAAATCAAATACCGTTTGGTTGTCATGGGATTGATAAGCCTAAAGTTGTTAGTTTTTGGAAAACTTTTATGGCAGAATTAAAACAATAAATAAAAATATAAAAAACAGAAATTATGGTTTATGATTGCTTTATATTCTTTAATGAATTAGATTTATTAGAAATTAGATTAAATGAATTAGATGATGTAGTAGATTATTTTGTTTTAGTTGAAGCAAACAGAACATTTCAAAATAACCACAAACCTTATTATTTTGATGAAAATAAAGAACGTTTTTCACAATTTTTACCAAAAATCATACACATAAAATTAGATAAATACCCACTTTTTATACCAATAATTAATCCATTTACCCCTTGGAAATTAGAGATTTATCAAAGAAATTCTATTTTACAAGGTTTAAAAAACTGCGAAAAAGAAGATATAATACTAATTTCCGATGTTGATGAAATCCCAAAAGCATCTCTTATTAAAGAAACAATTAGTAAAGGCATCAACCAAATATATGGCTTAAAAATGAGTATGTTTTTGTATTATTTCAATAATCAGCTTATTTATGATGCAGGAACATTATTATCAATTGAAGAAGCTAAAGATGGTATTTGGCATTGTTCAGCATTATTACCATTCAAACTTTTGAAAAAAAAGCCACAAAAAATTAGAAAAACAATAATGCGAACGATTAGACGAAAAGAAGTATATAAAATCCTACCAAATGCAGGTTGGCATTTTACCTATATTGGTGGTGTACAAAAAATCATCGAAAAATTAGAAGCATTTTCTCATTCTGAATTCAATAATGAAGAATTTAAAAATAAAGAAAAAATTGAACAACAATTAAAATCGGGACAAGATGTTCTTGGTAGAGATGTTAAATTTAATGTTTTAACTGATTTAAGCTCATTGCCAAAATATCTTCAAAAAGAATCTATACTTGAAAAGTTTAAAGACTATTTTATACAAAAATAAGATTATGTCCATAAATGTAAATTATAACCCTAAATTTTCAAATTTATCGGATATTTTAAATGAAATATTTGTCAACTTTAATTTTAAAGGAAAAATTCTTGTTAATGGACAAAGAAATGCAATTAAACTTTTTGAAGTTGAAGGAATTACGCTTAACATTAAATCGTTCAAAAGACCAAATTTAATCAACAAAATCGTTTATCGCTATTTTAGAAAATCAAAAGCACGTCGTTCTTTTGAGTTTGCTTCAAAATTGATGGAAATGCAAATTGGTACGCCACAACCAGTAGCTTTTTTTGAAAATTATGATTTTGTCGGATTAAAAGAAAGTTATTATGCTTGTGAACATCTAGAAAATGTTTTCGAATTTAGAGAAATTGTTCAAAATGAAGCTTTTGAAAATAGAGATTTTATAATTCGAAAGTTTACCCAATTTACCTTTGAAATGCACGAAAAAGGCATTGAATTCTTAGATCATTCACCAGGAAACACCTTAATTCGTAAAAATAACGACGGAAGTTATTCCTTTTTTTTAGTGGATTTGAACCGAATGCAGTTTCATCAAACTATCGATTTCAAAACCCGAATGAAGAATTTATCGAAAATCACGCACAAGAAAGACATGATTACAGTGATGAGTAATGAATACGCAAAACTTTCAAACGGTGACGAAACTACTATTTTTGAAACTATGTGGGGTTTAACGGCCGATTTTCAATATCGCTTTCACCGAAAAAAAAGAATCAAAAAGAAATTAAAGTTCTGGAAAAAGTAGTATTTTTCACTTTTAATTCTTTGCATGAAATTATCGGTAATTATCACCACTTACAATTCGGAAGAATGGCTTCAAAAAGTGCTTGTTGGATACAGCGTCCAAACTGAGCCAAACTTTGAGGTTGTTATTGCCGATGATGGTTCTACCGAAAAAACAAAAGCAATAATCGAATCTTTTCAAAGCCAATTTAAGTTTCCAATTGTTCATGTTTGGCAAGAAGATAATGGTTTTCAGAAATGTAAAATCTTAAATAAAGCTATCTTAAAAACAAATTCCGATTATTTACTTTTTACCGATGGTGATTGTATTCCTCGAAAAGATTTTGTTGCCCAACATTTAAAGCACCAAGAAGAAGGCTATTTTCTTTCTGGAGGTTATTTTAAATTACCAATGGAAACTTCTCAGAAAATTTCTTTAGAAAACATTCAAAATCAAGATTGTTTTTCGATTTCTTGGTTGATAAAAAACGGAGTTTCTAAGACTTTTAAATTATCAAAACTGACCAAGATTTCACTTTTTGCGACTTTCATGAATTGGTTAACTCCTACAAAACGAACTTTTAACGGTCACAACACGTCTTGCTTTAAGAAAGATTTAGTTGCCGTAAATGGTTTTAACGAAGAAATGCAATACGGTGGTTTAGATAGAGAAGTTGGCGAACGTTTGTTCAACTTCGGAATTTTATCAAAGCAAATTCGTTACAGTGCTGTTTGTTTGCATTTAGACCACAAAAGAGGTTATGCTACGCCTGAAACTTGGGAGAAAAACAATACCATTCGTAATTTCAATAAAAAACACAATGTGACTTTTATTGAAAATGGTTTGTCAAAATATATCAGCGAATAATCTCAAAAAAAGCTTTTAATTTCTCTTTAATCAACGCAATCGGATATTCTTCAAAATATTTGAATGTGTTTTCTTTGATAAATTTTTCGTCAACTTCGGTATAAATTTCCGGTTTCAAATCTTTTAAATGGATTGAGATGTTTTTCTCATCCTCAAAAATTTGCCACGTTTCTTTATCTACACTTGGTGAAAACAGCGAAAACGTAGGAATAAACAATGCTTTTGCCATGTTCACACTTCCGCCTTCATTGCCAATTAAAGCATCACATTGCGACAATAAACCTAAAAACGAACGTAAATCATTGGCATACAAATCAAAATAAATACGTTGTTGTGTTTCGGGTTGACACAAATCGAAGATTTTTTGAGCGTCTTCTTTTTGTTTCGGAATATAGTTGAAAAGTAAATTCGCATCAGTTGTTTGAACTGTAAAATCTAACAATTCGGCCATTTTTTCAAACGGATAGGTTTTGTACCATTCGCTACCTAAAATACCAATCATAAAAGTGGGTTTGTCTGTTTTTAATGGGAATTTTGATAGCATTTCCTTTGCTTGATTAATTTCTGAATCCGTTAAAAAAACTTTTGGTTTATAATCGGTAATTTCTTCCTCAATAAGTGGTTTTAGTAAACGTAAACGATTAATAATTGCCAATCCAATTTCCGATTTTGTGCCGTTTTTTAAGCGTTCAATATTATAATTGTAAAAAATATTAGAATATCCTTTCTTATACGAAATTTTATATTTAGCACCAGAAAAAAGAGTGATTAAATTGGTTTCCAACTTGCTGTAAGCATCAATTACCGCATCATATTTGGTACTTCTGATTTTGAAAATAAATTGAAAAAGGGAAAGATAGTTTTTTCGCACTTTTTCTTCCAAAACAATAATATTTTCAATATTTGGATTGTTTTTTAGTACATCAACACAATTGGCGTAGCACATGTAGTCCACTTGCGCATCTGGATATTTTTGCTTCAAATTATTGGATAAAATAGTTGAGGTAAGTACGTCTCCAATTCGCTTTTGTTGTATGACTAAAATTTTCATTTTTGATAAAATATTTGGCTAAAATACACTGATTTTGAAACTTTGCCAACAAAATAATTTGATTACTTTTGTGAAAATACAATTTTTATGGCAATTAGCGGTCTAGTCATTACTTATAATGAAGAAAAAAATATTGGAAAATGCATTGATGCTTTGTTTGAAGTGTGCGATGAAGTAATCATTGTTGATTCGTTAAGTGCTGATAATACAGTGAAAATTGCCGAAGAAAAAGGCGCAAAAGTTATTTCTCAAAAGTTTCTTGGCGATGGACCACAACGCACGCACGGATTACC
>Ga0209800_10002919_pt1 | contig 14320 bp, 14 predicted proteins | sample Higcelweek8metaG_FD_187174 | JGI IMG/M metagenome (GOLD analysis project Ga0209800, IMG submission 187174) | Freshwater pond sediment microbial communities from the University of Edinburgh, under environmental carbon perturbations - High... | ecosystem: Environmental > Aquatic > Freshwater >...
GTGAAATGATGAGAAATACGATTTTTTTAGTTCTATGTATGATAATGATAAGTGGTTGCGCAGTGAAAAAAGAAGCTCTCAATTCTGAGCCTCAAAAGTTTGAAACACTTACCCACGATATCATGGCTTTAGGTAAAGGTGTTAATGAAAAAGAGGCAAAAATGTTTGCTAAAGAGGCTCTCTCTTATCCACGGGTATTGGCGGCAAAATACGACCTTATGGCGCCTGCAAATTTTCAAAATATGTTAATCAATATGGGCCTTAGAGAGCGAGGATTATGTTATCAGTGGACGGAAGATATGATCACGCATCTTAAGAAGCAGAACTATCGCAGTTTTGATTTGCGTTGGGGTGTAGCATTTAAGGGCGAGCCAATGGAACATAATTCGGTTGTTGTTGTAGCAAAGGGTGCACCTTTTGAAAGTGGTATACTCATCGATCCTTGGCGTAATTCTGGGGAGCTTTACTGGGGAAAGATGGAAGATGACTTCATCTTTAAATGGGCTGAAAACATAGAACGAAGTCGTTATTATGGAACGATTAAAGCCTCTTCAAAATAATCCGTATCACACTTGCCCGACCTACATGTTTTTCACCTTCATTTAAAATAACGACTTCTTGTGAGAGTTTTATCACTTCGCAGGGTAAAAGTTTGAGGGTATCTAAGACATCGTTAAAATCGTAAAGTAAACCAATATTTTTAGGTCCTCCACTATGAAAGTTAATTTGACTTTCACTAAAGAGTTCGGCGATAAAGACACCTCCTTCTTGTAACGCCTGAAGAGATTTTTCGAAAAGCTCTTTTTGGTTTTGTTTAGGCAGGTGTAAGTAAGTACAGACGATAGCACCATAAGTTTGCTCTGGCTCCCAGTACTCTAATAGAGTATGTCTGACTTTGATGGAAAGATAGTTTTCTTGGGCACATTGGCGGAGTTTAAAAAGTGCAACATCCGAAGCATCAAGTGCTTCAACTTCGAGTCCTTTATCGGCAAGGAAGAGGGCATTGCGACCTTCTCCTTCTCCTAGGCACATGATTTTTTTAGCATTGATAAGAAGTTCAATATTTTCTTTGATAAAGCTATTTGGGGCCTCACCGTAAAGAAATTCCCGACCTTTAAATTTGGCATTCCAAAAATCTTGCATCATTCATGCTCCTTTAACAAGTTTATTGTAACACAATTTAAATCAATGAAATCTATTTCGATTTGAGCTAAAATAAATGTCTAAAAAAAGGAGTAAAAATGAAATATCCAGATTTTTTTGATACGGTTGAAACGGTAGAACTAAAAGATACACTTTCCCAAATTTTGGGTGCTTTTGAAGAAGGTGTGATACGCTTTAGCTATCTTGATGTTGTGAAAAGTGCTGGGCATAGTTGTCCTACCATTGCAGGTGCTTATTTGATGGTAAGAGAGGGCTTAAAGGCTTTGTATGGTGAAGAATTACCACAAAGAGGTGAGTTAAAAGTTTTTTTCAAAGAGGATATCCAAAGTGGTACGACAGGGGTTGTTGCTAATGTTTTTTCGCTCATCACAGGGGCAACAAGTAACTGGGGATTTAAGGGGCTTAATGACGCGCACGATAGACGGTTTTTAATGTTTTTTAACGCTGATATTCCTTTACATGTAAGACTTCAACGCAATGATACAAAAAGAACGGTTGATATCGCTTATAATCCTTCTTCTATTTTACCAGATACGCAGATGCAACCCCTCATGCAAAAAGTTTTAGCAGGTGTTACTAGCACGGAAGAAAAAGAACTTTTTGGGTTATTGTGGCAAACAAGAGTGCGAAAAATTTTAGAAAATTTTGATAAAGTAATAGTTTTACAATAAATTGACTTCTTACCCGAAGTCTAATACTATCTTTGGAGAAAGCCTTGGCAAATTTCAGGGAAAAAAATATAACCAAATGGATTGTTCTTTTGCCAGCATTTGCTATATTTTTGACTTTTTCTATTATTCTCACGATTGTTATCACCAACCAACAAGCAGAGTATGAAAAATCTATAGAACTTGCACGAAAAGAGTATGTGAAAAACTCTAAATTTCAAGCTAAAGATCGCATCGATAAACTTATAGATTATATCAATTTTAATGAAAAATTTGTCATGAATGAGGCAAGACAAGAGGTCAAAAATATTGTTAATCTCGCTGTTGAAATCATCTCCGATACCTATTGGCAAAATCAGAAATTTTCTAGAGAATATATCATTCATGAGATTAAAACAAAGCTTCAAGATATGCGATTTTTCAATGATCTTAGTGGCTATTACTTTATTTACGATACGCAAGGGCGTTGTCTTGTACATGGGCTCAACCCATCGTTAGAGGGTAAAAATCTTATTGATACTAAAGACGAAAATGGGGACAGACCTGTTTTCAATATGATTGAGCTTTTGAAAAAACAAGAGGGTGGATTTTTAGAATGGAAATGGAAAAATAAAGAAGAACCAATATTTCGAAAAAAACTGGGATATGTTCAACGATTTGAGCCTTTGGGTATTACTATTGGAAGCGCAAGATATGAAGATGAAATCATTGAGAGAATGAAAAAAGAGACACAAAAACTTCTCTTAAATACGAGGTATGGTGAACTTGGTTATATTTTTGCTTATGATTACGATGGTAATACAATCTCTCATGGAGATCATTCTTTGGTGGGTAAAAACCGACTTGATGTGGTGAGTGATGGTCAACATATTATCAATGATATCGTAGAAGGAGGGAAAGCCAATAGTGAGGGTTTTTTCATGAGCTATGTGGCTTCATTTCATCCTGAAGCGACCAAAGAAAAGAGTAAAATTTCTTTTATTAGGCCCATTCCTCAATTTGAATGGGTCATTGGTACTGGAGTTTATCTCATGGAAGAGAGTAAGGCACTGGAAGAACAAAAAGTCTTGCTCAAGCAAAAGATGAAAGAAACAATTCTCAATACTTTCTTGGTCTCATTACTCATCATTGTATTGGTTATGGGTGTCATGTTTTTTATATCTCTCAAAATACGATCTATTCTCACGCGATATGAAAATCATCTGCTTTTAAGCAATAAACAAATTCGTGAGCAAAAAACAGTTTTTGAAACATTGTATCAAAAATCAGCCGATGGTATTTGGTTGCTTAAAGACAATATGTTTATAGATTGTAATGAGGCGATAGTGAAGATGTTTGGAGGTCGAGATAAAACTCAGTTAATCAATATTTCACCCCAAGATATTGCTCCAGAATTTCAGCCTGATGGCGAAAGCTCTTATGAAAAATCAATCAAAATGAATGCAAAAGCGGTTGAAAATGGTGTGCATAAGTTTGAGTGGCGTGCGAAAAAAATGGATGGGACACTCTTTTGGATTAGTGTAGTCATCACCACGATAGCGATGCAAGATAGTATCATTCAGCACTATTCGATTAGAGATATTACGGCCAGAAAAGAGCTTGAAGAGGAAAATAAAAAGCAAAAAAAACTGTTAATGCATCAAGTCGAACATGACATCTTAACAGGACTCCCTAATCGAAATCTTCTTCAAGATAGGCTTATTCAAGCCATTAAAAAAGCAAGCCGTGATGAAAAGGTCTTAGCGGTAATGTTTATTGATATTGATAAATTTAAAAGCATTAATGATTCTCTTGGACATGATGCAGGAGATATGCTTCTTCGAACCATTGCTACAAGAATGAAAGAGACGATGCGCGAAACAGACACCGTAGCTCGCCTTAGTGGTGATGAATTTATTATCCTTATCGATAGTTGTAAAGATGCCAGTGATATTTTTGTGGCGATTAAAAAACTAGTTTCGGCCTTTGGGACGCCTTTTGTTTTTGGCAATGAAAGTTTTAAAGTAACCATGAGTATCGGTGTGAGTGTGTATCCTCACGATGGTGAGAGTGCCAGTAAATTGCTTAAAAATGCTGATGTCGCGATGTATAAAGCCAAAATGGAAGGTCGTAATCGCTACAAATTCTTTGATCAGGAAATGAATCAAGAGACCAGTGAACACTTAGAAATTGAAAAAAGTTTACACAAAGCGCTCAAAGAAGATGAACTTGTACTTTACTATCAGCCTCAAATTAATCTCCAAAGTGAAAAAATTGTTGGCTTTGAAGCACTTATTCGATGGAATCATCCCACAAAAGGCTTAGTGGCACCGTCTTATTTTATCCATATCGCCGAAGAGAGTGAACTGATTATTGAGATTGGAAAATGGGTAGTAAAAGAAGCCATGCATCAAATGAAAATTTGGTACGATGAGGGTCTTAGCCCTGGCAAGGTAGCGATTAATTTTGCAGGAAAACAGCTAGAATCTCCCAAACTTGATGCATGTATGATGGATAGTCTTAAAGAGAGTGGATGCAAACCAGAGTGGATTGAAATGGAGATTGTGGAGCGATTTATCATGAAAGATACGACCAAGTCTATTTCTCTTTTGCAACGATTTAGAGATATGGGCATCGATATTTCTATCGATGATTTTGGTACAGGATATTCATCTTTGGCCTATTTAAAACAGCTCCCTGTGACAAAACTCAAAATCGATCAAAGTTTTGTACGCAATCTTGAAAATAGCCCCCAAGATAGAGCCATTGCAAAAACAATCATTGAATTAGGTAGAGGACTTGGGCTCAAAGTCTTAGCTGAAGGTGTTGAAACTGAAGCACAAAGAGAGTTTATTTATCAAGGTGGCTGTGAGTTGATGCAAGGGTATCTCTTCAGTAAACCCATCAGTGCACAAGAGGCACGAATTTTGCTGAAAAATCAAAATCAAATGCTATAATAATAAAAATGATAAAGTAGGGTTTTTGGATGGTACGAAGAGAATTTTTTGGTGTTATTGGTGCGGCTTTAGCTACTTCGTTTGCCCATGCTGATGAAACAGTTAGTAGTGATATCTGGCTAAGAGAAGACCAAAAAGATTCTTTTGCTTCTGTCATAAAAAAACTCAACAATGTCGAAAGAATTGTAGGTTATGGCAAATTTAATCTTCTTCCCTTTGATGATGCTCTTAAGATTGCTAAAAATCACCCGAAAATGGAAGCGTTTACCAAAGCAGAATTAGCTTATATCGAAGAAGTATTTTATACCGATCCTATTATTTATGGATTTCATGGCAAACGCGTTTGTGATAACTTAACCGCAACTATCAATGAAAAAGATGTTATAAAAATTAGCAATACAGGACATTATCTCTTTCGTGGGCACTCACACGAGTCGCTAAATCGCATTATTAAAGATGTAGGAAGCTCTTTGGTTCTTACTTCTGGTGTGAGAAGTGTAGTAAAACAGTTAAGTCTCCATTTAGAAAAAATTCAAAGTGAAAATGGCAATATAACTATAGCCTCGAGATCCCTTGTTCCCCCTGCTTATTCTTATCATTCTAATGGTGATTTTGACGTGGGTAAAAAAGGATGGGGACACCAAAACTTTACTGCAAGTTTTGCACGCACGGAGGAGTTTTGGAGCCTTCAAAAACTTCCTTACATCTCGATGCGTTACACCGTTGGCAATAGCGATGGCGTAAGATTTGAACCTTGGCATGTGAAAATCGTTTGATTCTTAGTATAGAAAGTAGTTGTGATGATAGTTCTATCGCTATCACTCGTCTAAGCGATAAAAAGCTTTTATTTCATAAAAAAATCTCTCAAGATGCTGAACATGCACTCTATGGTGGGGTGGTTCCCGAACTTGCTGCAAGACTTCATGCTCTTGCACTCCCTAAAATACTCGAAGAAACAAAGCCTTATTTTCAAGATCTCAAAGCCATCGCCGTAACGAATGAACCAGGACTTAGCGTTACTTTGGTTGAGGGCGTTAGCATGGCAAAAGCACTGAGCGTTGCGCTTAATCTTCCACTTTTGGGCATTAACCATCTTGTAGGACACATCTATTCGCTTTTTATCGATAAAGAAACTATCTTTCCGCTTGATATTTTGCTAGTTTCAGGTGGGCACACGCAACTCTTACATGTAAAGAATTTGGAGCATATAGAATTACTGGCTACAACGATGGATGATAGCATTGGTGAGAGTTTTGATAAGGTCGGAAAAATGCTAGGATTGCCTTATCCTGCAGGGCCTATTATCGAAGCTTATGCGAAAAAGGGGAATGAAAAAAAGTTTGATTTTACGATACCTCTTTTGGCTTCTAAGCAAATGGCATTTAGTTATTCAGGCCTTAAAAATCAAGTCAGATTGTGCGTTAAAGCACACGAAAATCTGGATGAGCAAACGATATGCGATATTTGTGCCTCATTTCAACGCATAGCCGTAGCACATCTTATGCGACAAATCAAAAAAGCGTATAAAGAACGAGGTATAGAGCGATTTGGTGTTGTTGGAGGTGCGAGTGCTAATCTTTATTTAAGAGGGTATTTGGAAGCTTTTTGTGTATCGAAAAAAGCTCAGTTACTCACCGCTCAAATGGAATTTTGCTCCGATAATGCGGCTATGATAGGACGATGTGCTATTGATGCGTATGAACAAGGAAAATTTACAACGCTTGAGGAACTTAAAATCAGAGGTTCTTCCAAAAATATGTTTATTAAAAGATAATAATCTCTTCTTCTAAAATAATTCCATATTGTTTTAAAACTTCTTCTTTAGCGAGATTAATGAGTGTAATGGCATCTTCGTAAGTACCATTTCCTAGATTGACTAAAAAGTTAGCATGTTCATCGCTAAAACTCATATCGCCTATTCTTTTGCCCTTAAGTCCTACCTCTTCGATAAGTTTTCCAGCGTACCCACCTTTGGGGTTTTTAAAACAGCTTCCCACACTGGGATAATGGGGTTGGTTGTCGCGCATTTTTTTAAACATAGCTAAAAGTGTTTCATCAAATCCCTCTTTACATGTAAAGGTTGCTTCGTATACGATACCCTCAAAATATGTGTGTCGGTAGCCATATTCGATATTTTCTTTGGCTATCCAACCATGTTGCGTGCGAATGGCAATAAGATTATTAAACACTTCCCACTCTTTAAGTCCGGCATTCATTTTGACCATCCCACCAAGCGTTCCGGGAAGTTTTTGCATCAGTTCAAAGCCTGCAAGATTATGCTTTTTAGCAAAGGAGAGAATTTTGCCACTACTGGTTGCCCCGCCTACATGTAAGCAATTATTTTTTATGCAAATAAAGTCAAAACATTTATCGAGCATCGCCAGTTTAGGTGGATTGGGGCTCACTAGAAGATTATTTGCGCCACCAATGATGCGTACATTAGGAGGTAAAGAAGTAATGGTGTTAATGAGTTCAACATCAACAGTAGGACCTATTTTAATACTAGAAAAAGTAGCAAAATTGATAGATTTAGTCATTAAAATCTAAAGTTAGGAATCATCTCAAAGATGCGCGTGGTAAACTCTATCATCATATTCATCATCCAAGGCATTGTAAAGATGGCAACAACGATGACGATGAGTACTTTAGGTACAAAACTAAGTGTCATTTCATTGATTTGCGTTGTAGCTTGAAAGATACTGATGGCAAGTCCTGCAACGAGTCCTGCTAAAAGCATCGGCATGGAGAGATAGAGCGCAATTTTAAAAGTCTCAATGCCTAAAGCTACAAGTTTAGATTCCATTAATGATTCCTCAAGTCTTCATATTCGTGAGGAATAAGATAATTTTTAGCATCGATGCACTGGTCGTAAAAACCATGGTTGTATCCTATCTCAAAAAGTTTATTGATAGCGCTATATTGGAGGTCGCTCATTTCGATGGAAGTATCATTAGCATAAAGTCCTAGATAAGTCTGAAGGGTGTTTTTATCCACCCTAACAAGGTTCCGCTCAATGAGCATTTTGGAAAGCAATGCTTGATGCGTGTGCGCAACAAGAACCGCTTTAATCAGTGTTTTTTCACAAGCAATGGCACGAAGGATCGGCATACTTCGACGAATTGCCATACCTCCTAGAGGAAGAGGAAAATCATCTTTGCAAAGTTCTTTCCAAATATCCCACAATTCTCGCTCAACAACCAAATTATCATTAAAATTTAAAATACTTTCATGAATTAAAACACCTGCATCTACCTCGCCACTTAAGACTGCATTTTCTATTTCCAAAAAGTTTTTATAGATGATTTTAGCATTAGGGTAGGCAATCTTAAAAAGCATGGCATTGGTCGTGTGTGTGCCGCTCAAAGCCACTTTAAAATTCTTTTTAAGGCTTGTATTTTGAAGCTTGACCAGTTTGGGACCGTAGCCTTCTCCAAAGCTCACTGCTGTGCGTAAAAGAGCGTATTCATTGCGAATTTTGGGGTAAAGGGCAAAGCTAATAGCGCTGATATCATAAGTATTTTTCAAGGCTTCCATATTAAGTGTTTCGATATCCAAAGCGATGTTGTCAAAACTCAATTCATCTGCATTTACCCAACCAAATTTAATGGTAAAATACATAAAAATATCATCAGCATCAGGAGAGTGCGCTACAGTAATTGTTTTCAAAAATAGCCTTATTCAATGTTTGATGACATTCTAACATATTCCATATTGAAATATTTTGAGAGTATTCAAAAAATTTCTTATAAAATGATTCCAAAGGGCTTTTTCAAGCTCAAAATGCTAAAATAAATCCATTAAAAAGAGGTACTACAATGCAAATCGACGAAAATAAAAGAAAAGCACTTGATTTAGCGATCAAACAGATAGATAAGGCTTTTGGTAAGGGCGCTCTTATTAGGTTAGGCGATAAAGTTTTAGAGCCCATTGCTTCGATTAGTACAGGTTCAATCGGGCTTGATCTTGCTCTTGGCATCGGGGGCATTCCACAAGGAAGAATTATCGAGATTTATGGACCAGAGAGTTCAGGAAAAACAACACTTTCTTTACAAATCATTGCAGAAGCTCAACGCAAAGGTAGCATTTGTGCATTTGTGGACGCAGAACATGCCCTTGATGTGAAATATGCTGGAAATTTAGGCGTAGATATAGAAAACTTGTTGGTTTCTCAACCCGATTTTGGTGAACAAGCACTCGATATCGTCGAAACTTTAGCAAGAAGTGGCGCGGTGGATGTCATCGTTATTGACTCAGTAGCAGCTTTGACTCCTAAAAGTGAGATAGAAGGCGATATGGGTGATTCTCATATGGGTTTACAAGCAAGGCTTATGAGTCAGGCTTTGCGAAAACTTACCGCAGTTGTACATAAAATGAATACGACTGTTATTTTTATCAACCAGATTCGTATGAAAATTGGTACAATGGGATATGGAAGCCCTGAGACAACCACAGGTGGAAATGCTCTAAAGTTTTATGCTTCTGTGCGTATTGATGTTCGTAAAATTGCTACTCTTAAACAAGGGGAAGAGCAAATTGGTAACAGAGTGAAAGCAAAAGTCATCAAAAATAAAGTTGCCCCACCATTTCGTCAAGCAGAGTTTGATATCATGTTTGGCGAGGGTATTTCTAAAGAGGGCGAGATGGTGGATTATGGTGTGAAGCTTGACATCATCGACAAGAGTGGCGCTTGGTTTAGTTATGGTGAAACAAGACTAGGACAAGGACGAGAAAATGTCAAAGCCTTTTTGAAAGAAAATAAAGAAGTAGCCTTAGAAATTGAAGAAAAAATCAAACAAGCCATTGGCTCTAGCTCTATTATTGTAGAGTGCGGAGGAGATGAAGTAAAGGAAGATGAATGATCTATATCGAAGATATTGTTGCGGATGAAGTACTAGATAGTAGAGGCAATCCTACTGTAAGAACCAAAGTAACTTTAAGTGATGGGAATTTTGCGAGTGCTATTGTGCCAAGTGGTGCAAGTACAGGTAAAAGAGAGGCATTAGAGCTAAGAGACGCCGATAAACGGTATATGGGTAAAGGTGTGTTAAAAGCATGCGAAAATGTCAATACTGAGATAGCTGATGAGCTCGTTGGGCTTAACCCTTTTAATCAAGCTGTTATAGATGAAGCAATGAAAAAGCTTGATGGTACAGATAATTATGGAAGACTCGGTGCAAATGCCGTACTAGGTGTTTCTATGGCCGTTGCTCGCGTGGCTGCTCTTAGCCTTGGTGTCCCTCTGTATCGTTATTTAGGTGGTAGCAATGCAATGACTTTGCCTGCCCCTATGTTTAATATCATCAACGGCGGAAGCCATGCTAACAATAGCGTCGATTTTCAAGAATATATGATCTTACCTATTAATTTTGAGAGTTTTTCCGAAGCTCTTCGCTCGTGTACAGAAGTTTATCATCAGTTGAAAAAAATCATCGCTGGGATGGATGAGAGTACAGCTTTGGGTGATGAAGGTGGTTTTGCCCCTAATCTTAAAGATAATGAAGAGCCTATCAAAGTCATTATGGATGCCATTGAAAAAGCAGGCTATAAACCAGGTATTGATATCGCAATAGCCCTTGATGTAGCAAGCAGTGAGCTTGTCTGTGAAGGTGGTTATAAACTAGACTCTGAAAATAGAACCCTTAGTAGCGCTGAACTTGTAGCGTATTATGAGAATCTTTGCAACAAATATCCTATCGTCTCTATCGAAGATGGTTTGAGTGAAGATGATTGGGAAGGCTGGAAACTGCTTACTGAAAAACTGGGCAATAGAGTGCAACTCGTTGGAGATGATTTATTTGTGACCAATGAAAAGATTTTAGCTGAGGGTATCGCTAAAGATATCGCCAATGCCATTTTAATAAAGCCAAACCAAATTGGTACCGTAACAGAGACAATGCGAACCGTTAGACTTGCACAACGCAATAATTATAAATGTGTCATGAGCCATCGTAGTGGTGAGAGTGAAGATGCTTTTATCGCTGATTTTGCGGTTGCGCTTAATACAGGTGAAATCAAAACGGGTTCTACTGCAAGAGGTGAAAGAACAGCAAAGTACAACCGTTTACTAGAGATTGAAAAAGAACTAGAATTTGGTGAATACATAGGGAAACAACTTTTTGCTAAATGAGTGAAGTTTTAGACGAGTTTGAAGATGAACGAGAAGGGGGTGTTTCCACAATCCTCTTCTACCTCAAAATTTTATCACTTTTTATCGTTGTCCTTGGTTTTGGACTTTATATAGGAGATGTTCTCTTTGGTAAAAGTTCACTCGATGTCCTCCTCAACCTCCAAGAAGACAAAGATACTTTGGTCATTAAAATCAAAAGCCTTAAAGATGAAAATGCAGTATTACAAAAAGAGTTTTTTGAATTGCGTCAACTAGATCCTGATAAGTAGTAACTTGAAGAAGGAAAAAAGATGAATAAATTTGTTTGGCTTTGTGTTTTTTTGGTTGTTTTTACTTATGCGAGAGAAAACCCATTTGAAACAACAGATTCTGCCCTTACTTCTGGGAAAACAACTCAAATAAAAGAGAATAAAGTAGATTTCGAGAGTGCAAAAATAACACTCCCTAGTAGCGCTAGGATTTTAAAAAGCGTTTCTGTTACCTTTCAAAATTTAGATGGATCTATTAGTGAAGAGATAGTTTCTATCGAGCAAAATGTTAATTGGCATGAACCTCTTATTCTTTCTCGAAAAGCAGAAGAAAATAAAAATAAAACACCAACGGTGCTATCAAATGCTCTATTAGGAACGAAAAAGGCTGATGACAAAAAGAGTATTCAAGAAATAGCTCTTCCTTCCAATATTCTTCCAAAGATTAAAGACAAAACTATCAATCTAACAGATGATATTTCTTTTGAAGTTATTAAAAATGAGATTAAAATACTAACTAAAGATACTAAAATACGCGATTTCCTTGTATCAGATCCTTATAAGGTAGTGATCGATTTTAAAAAAGAGAGCTCTTTTTTAACTAAAACAGTACTGCTTGAAAATTCTCCTTTTGTTTCTGCAACACTAGGTAATCATGATGGCTTTTACAGGATTGTTATATTGTTAGATGGGCATTATCGTTATGATTTACAAAGTATAGATGGTGGTTATAGCATCAAGTTAAAATAGTTTACATGTAAGAAAATTATTCTTACATGTAAACAAAAACTTTATTTTGGTGTTCTCTCAAGTGGCCCAAGATAATGTTGGCGAGGGCGTGCTATTTTCATATCTGGTTGTTCTTTTAGTTCTATCCACTGCGCTATCCATCCAGGTGTTCTACCTATGACAAATATAACAGCGAACATCTCTTTAGGAATCTTAAGTGCTTGCAAAATTAACCCAGAATAAAAATCAATATTGGGGTAGAGTTTTCGTTTGATAAAGTACTCATCATTGAGTGCAATTTCTTCAATGCGATGCGCTACATCCATAAGTTCACTGTTAATAGAGAGTTCATTGACTAATTTTTTTTGTAAATTCTTCAGTATCGTTGCACGAGGGTCAAAGTTTTTATAGACCCTATGGCCAAAGCCCATTAATCTAAATGGATCATTAGGGTCTTTTGCTTTAGCAATATATTTATCTACATTTTCAACACTACCGATAAGCTCTAATTGACGAATAACCGATTCATTAGCCCCACCATGTGCTCTTCCCCATAAAGCTCCAATTCCTGCTGAAATTGCCGCATAAGGGTGGGCATGTGTAGATGCTACAACTCTTACGGCAGTCGTCGAAGCATTTTGTTCATGGTCAGCATGAAGTGTAAAAATAGTATCTAGTGCTTTGACTTCAATAGGCTTTAGATCAATATGGTGATGCGGATAACCTCTTAACATGTATAAAAAGTTTTCTGTGAATCCTTTATCAAGATCTGGATAGATAATAGGAAGTCCTTGTGAGTAACGATAAGAAAAAGCCGCAATCGTAGGAATTTTAGCGATGATGCGATGCGCCATCTCAGTTACTTCTTCAGGTGAATCCATATCTAAATGGTCAAAGTAAAAAGCAGATAGCGCTGAAACAGAAGAGGATAAAATCGCCATAGGATGAGCATTATCAGGAAATGCATCGAAAAGTTTTCGCATACTTTCATGGATAAAAGAGCGTCTCTTAAGTTCCATTAAAAAGTTTTTGTACTCATCTTTATTAGGTAGTTCTTTGTGTAAAAGTAAAAAAGCAGTATCTAAAAATGACTTTTTAGTCGCTAGATATTCAATATCATAGCCGCGATACATTAATTTCCCAATATCGCCATCAATATAGGTTATGCGTGAACGGCAACTTGCTGTTGAAGTAAAACCACGATCTAAGGTAAACATACCTGTCTCGGAATAAAATTTTGAAATATCAACAACGCTAGCGCCCATTGTAGGAGCAAGAATAGGATATTCGTACTCTTTGCCAGTGCGGTTATCGATTACAGTCACAGTTTCTTTACTCATATGCATCCTTTATCGGTGATAACTTTTTATCAAAAGAAGTTTTATAAGAGATGATTATATCAGATTTCAAACATCTTGAATATGATAAATTTGTTAAATTGTAAGCATTATTGGATTAGAGTGACACAAAGGAAAAAAGTTAATTTGAAAATTTTAGTTATTTCCTTCCACCACCTCTTCCGCCATTTCCTTTTCCCCCGCCCCCGCCAGACCCTGCCCCACTGTTACCCCCAGACCCACTACCATTGGCACCATTTCCATTGCCACCACCCGTTAGCCCAGTAAAATGAGTATTTTCTTTTTCAGCATTGATTTGATCGATCATTTCTTGTGTTAAGAGTTCTCGTTTTTGTTGATTATGCAAGGAAGTTCTTTCGGTAATAGCTTCAATATAGAGATGCCGAAACGCTTTAGGGGCTTGTTGCATTTTTGAAACCAAAGCTTCAACGCTTTGAGCTTCTGCAATATCAGTTCTAACACTACTGTCATCAAAAGCATATAGCGCGGATGCTATTACTATCAATAAAGAGGATATTCGTTTCATGGCTTTTCTTTAGGGAATACTAAATGTACTTTGGTTCCCACTCCTAGTTGACTTTCTATTGTAATATTGATGCGTAAGGCATCACAATATTTTTTGACGATATGAAGGCCAATACCGAGTCCTCTAGGGCTTTCTTTATAGTACCTATCAAAAATACGATGTATATTTTTAATGCCCACGCCTGTATCTTCAATGCTCAAACTCGCAGAGTCATTAGAAAGGGTAATGTGACCTTTTTTAGTGTTGTATTTACACGCATTAGAGAGAAGATTGTCTACAATTCTACTTAAGGCATCGACATCACAAAAACAATCACAAGGATTTAAATGAAAATGAAAGTTAAGATGTGGATACAGTTTTTGGAAAGGACTAGCTCTTACATGTAGAAAGTTTGAAAGCTCTATGCTCTCATGACTTTGGATAAATCCATTGTGCATAGCTTCTAAATTTTTATGTAAAGAAGAGATGGTTTTAGCTCCTAGTTCAATGCGCTCTAATGCTTCGCTAGGATTTTGTTTTGTTAACCATTGAGTGTTAAGGAGTATGGAAGTGACAGGTGTATTG
>Ga0209800_10002920_pt1 | contig 14319 bp, 5 predicted proteins | sample Higcelweek8metaG_FD_187174 | JGI IMG/M metagenome (GOLD analysis project Ga0209800, IMG submission 187174) | Freshwater pond sediment microbial communities from the University of Edinburgh, under environmental carbon perturbations - High... | ecosystem: Environmental > Aquatic > Freshwater >...
GGGTGTCATCAGGTCGGTAAAACTGTTGCCGCGATTTCGGTCACACTGAATAGGACGGTTAGCTTTATCGTTTTGTTTCAACCAATTGTAGGTTGCTTCATAGTTGGCTCCAAAATCGCTTTCGTTCCCCAACGACCACGTGATGACACACGGATGGTTTTTATCGCGCTCGAACATCCGAATGGTTCTGTCAAGGTGCTGACCTTTCCAATCCTGGATATTCGAAGGGTGTTTTTCTTTTGGCATCCCATCAAGTCCATGTGCTTCAATGTTCGCTTCATCAACCACATACATTCCGTATTGATCGCACAGTTCATAAAATTCTGACGCTTGCGGGTAATGGCTTGTGCGTATGGCGTTCAGGTTGTATTGTTTCATCAGCTGAATATCCTTCAACCGGGTTTTACTATCGAGATAATGTCCAAATTTTTCGTGGTGTTCGTGAATGTTGGTTCCCCTGATCACAATTGGTTTCCCGTTGATAAGCAGCTGCTTGTTTATGATCTCCATTTTACGGAACCCGGTTTTGCATCCGGCTACTTCAACGGTTTTGCCTTCAGCATTTTTCAGTTCAATTGAAATGGCATACAGGTTTGGATATTCGGCGCTCCATTTTTCGGGATTGCTGATTTTTTCAATGAATGATAGCGTTTCGATCCCCTTGGCACTTATTGCATTTACACCCAGTGTTTTTGAGAATATTTTCTTCTGCTGCCGATCGAACATGGTAACTACCACCGCGTGTTTTTCAGTATTTTGGGAAGTGAAATTGCGTACTTTCAGATCCATTTTCAGTAATCCGTTTTTGTAATTGGCATCCAAATCGCCAATCACAAAAAAGTCTTCAATCGATACTTTTGGGCGGGCAATCAGGAATACATCGCGTTCGATACCGGCCAAACGCCAGAAATCCTGGTCTTCGAGATAAGAGGCATCGCTCCATTTGAAAACCTGCACAGCTAGCAAATTCTCACCGGGTTGCAGATAAGGTGTAATGTTGAATTCGGCTGGAGTTTTTGAAACCTTTGAATAACCCACCCTCTTTTCATTGACATAGATGGTAGCAGCTCCTGCAATTGACCCGAAGTGAAGGATGATCTCTTTACCCGTGAGTTTTTCATCGATAGAAAAAATTTTCCGATACGTTCCTATTGGTAAATCATTATTGTCGACAAACGGCGGGTTCTCGGGGAAAATATACCCATTATTGACATACACCGGAATGCCAAAACCCTGCATTTCCCAACTTCCGGGAACCTCAATACTCTTCCAATCGGTATCGTTCAGGTTTGCTTTAAAGAAATCGAACGGACGATCGGCCACTTTTTCGGCAAAATTAAATTTCCAGGTCCCGTTCAGGAATTGGATATTCTGACTTTTATGACTGTCGTTTGCCTGTAATTCTTCCGCATTGCCATAAGGAATAAAATAGGCTCTGGCCGGTTCTTTGCCTTCATCAACAATCGTAGGGTTCTCCCAGAAATTGGTTTGTGAGAATGCAGTCAGCACTTGCATTGCAATCAATAAGACGAGTATTTTTTTCATGCGTATATCTGTTTTATAATTCCTTGATTTCTATTTTTCGTGCCAAAACAATTTTTCTGAAACAAGTTGCTTTTCAGCATCATTTTCACCTTGTATGTATAATTTGAGATCGCTGCCTCCCCCTGCCTGGAAGAAGGATATTTCGACCGGGTGAAAACCCTTTGACAGGTATTTTATCCCTTCGCGTTCGACCACCGCGTGTCGCCCATCGTTGTTGATTACGACCTTACCGCCAATCGTTAGTTTTGAACCATCGTCGGACGCAAGGAAAAAGTTGTACATGCCCGCTTTTTCAATCTTGATAAACCCTTTGTAGACAATACCAAAATCAAACGATTTCGTTCCCTCCGGAAAAACAACATTGTTTACTACCCCGGCTTTAACAGGTTTTAACGTGCTGAAATCTGGCAGATTGAACCAAGAACCATCATAGATTTCATAATTAAGTCCCATTTCAGGGTTTTTCATCTTCACCGAATTATCTTCAGTTTTTAGTTTCCCATCGACAGAAAGCATGACCACCGAATGCGGCGGCATGTCGATTTCAAGTTGATTGTTTTTCAGGTTGAAAGCTGTAAAATTTTGAATGGTCAGTTCATTCGGATTGTCGAAGCTGTTGTATGTGTTGAGTTTGTCGGCAGTAACAATTTGCCCGGTAACAGCCAATGCGGTATAACCTTTGAGCTCGCAAGCCAGTTTTTCGCTTTTGGTTGCATGAAGGTTACACACCGAAATGTGCATTTTCCCCTGTTTGTCGATAGAGGAAGAGATGTTCAGCGCGGGCACCGATTCACCTTCGAAGGTATAATCTTCACAGATTAATGTTGACGGAACCAGATAAGCATCCTGATGCACCTTGTAGAGATCGAAAACATGGTAGGTTGGTGTGAGCAGCATCTTTTCGCCCTTGGTGAGTACGACCGATTGCAGCACATTTACCACCTGGGCAATGGCAGCCATCTTCACACGGTCGCAATGGTTATTGAAAATATTAAGATTGATACCCGCCACCAGTGCGTCGCGCAGGGAGTTTTGCTGAAAAAGAAATCCGGGGTTTGTACCGGGTTCCACATTATACCATGTTCCCCATTCGTCGACCACCAATGCCGTATTTTTGCCCGGGTCGTATTTATCCATGATGGCCGAGTGTTTCGAAACAAGTTCCTCCATGCGCAAGGTGCTTTTCATGACACTGAACCACTCATCTTCTTTAAATTGGGTAGCCGAAGCATTTAAACTGGTATAGTAGTGCAGCGATAATCCCCAAAAACTGCTTCCTATTTCACTCATCACCACGTCGGTCCATTTATAATCGTCGCTATTGGGGCCTACGGCAATCAATTTGAGACGGTTATCGCCATAGTTTTTTAGAAATGCTGAATAGTGAAGCGCCAAATCGGAATAGTAACCGGGTTTCATGCGACCACCACAGCCCCACGATTCATTGCCAACACCCCAATATTTCACGCCCCATGAATCTTCGCGGCCATTGGCCTTACGAAGTTCGGTCATCGGGCTTTCGTTGTCGGAGTTGAGGTATTCAACCCATTGCGACATCTCCTGAACCGTTCCGCTTCCGAGGTTTCCACTGATGTAAGGCTCACAATTTAGCTGGTTGCAAAGTTCCATAAACTCATGGGTTCCAAAGCTGTTGTCTTCGGTCACGCCGCCCCAGTTGGTGTTGATCATTTTCGGACGGTCGGTTTTGGGACCAATTCCATCTTTCCAGTGGTATTCATCGGCAAAACAACCTCCCGGCCAGCGCATGGAAGGCACCTGAATCTTTTTGAGCGCCTCCACCACATCGGTGCGAATCCCTTTGTTGTTGGGAATTTTGGAGTTTTCACCCACCCACATTCCATCGTAAATACAGTTACCCAGATGTTCGGAGAAATGGCTGTAGATAAAACGGCTTATTTTGTTGTTCGCATCGGTATTTGAGGCGTCGATTACTGCAGTATTTGTTGTTTGAGCTGCTAAATTGAAACCCGACAACATGGTTGCAATAATCAAAATGGATAATGGTGACTTCATATTTTTGATTTTTATTTGTTTTCTGTTCTTTCCGGTTTAATCATTTCCCCATGCTTTATTGGGAATATTACTCATATTCAACACCAATTTGGCCCCGTTATTTATATCTGAATGCCTAAAATAGTAATTCTTCAGCGGCTTTCCGTTAAGGGTTGCCGATTGAATATAAGGTGAATTTGCTCCGTTGTTTTTGGTTTCGATGGAAAACACTCTTGCCTTGTAAAATTTCTGATTCAAATGAATCGTCACCTTGTCGAAAACCGGACTGCCGATTTCGTAGATGGGATCTTCATCGCAACCTCCGCTCATCTGGAACAATCCAATTTTCATCAGCACAGCCAGTGCGCCCATTTGCCCCTGGTCTTCGTCACCCTGATAACCAAAAAAAGGCGACATGTTGGTGAATACGCTGTCGACCACCGTGCGGCTCCAGTACTGGGTGAGCCAAGGCGCTCCCGCGTGGTTGAACAGGAATGCCTGCTGACTGGCTGGCTGGTTCGAGTAGTTGGTCCAGGTGCGACGGTCGTTCACATATTTTTCGCCTGTGATTGCCTCCTTTTCGGGATGTTCGTTACAGAACCGGAATTGGCGAGTTGCTTCAAATTCGCGGTTCAAACGGATTATTGAAGAATCGGCGCCACCCATCAAAGTGAACAGTTCGGGCAGGTTATGAGGTACAAACCAGGCATATTGTGCTCCGTTGGCCTCCTCAAAACCGTTGTCGTAAAGCAACGGATCGTAAGGCGATTTCCAGTTGCCGCTTTTATCTTTTGGAACCATGAATTTCAGCCCGGAATTAAAAAGATTTTTGAAATTTTCAGAACGCTTCATGAATAATTGATAGTCATCGATCTTCCCCAACGATTTGGCCAGTTGCGCCAGGCACCAGTCCTGATAAGCATTTTCGAGGGTGATGGCCGCTCCGTCCTGATGGCTACCGTAAATGGTATCGGAAAGCGGATAGGGAACATAGCCATTCTGAATATAGAACTCTAAACCTCCGCCTTTCGATGTTTTGTGTTCATATCCCACCTTGCTCATCAACCCGCCGGGAAGATGGTTTTTTTTCAACCCTTCGTAAGCCAAATTAATGTCGAAACCACGAATTCCCTTTTGCCAGGCGCTTACGAAGAAGGGTGTGCTCGATGCGCCGGTCATCACAAAGGTGTAGTTTCCACCCGACGGGCCGCGAGGAATTAGTCCGCCGTTTTTATAATATTCCAAAAATGAATTGCAAAACTCTTCGGCAATTTCGGGATAAACCAGTTGCCACAAGGTATTCAGCGTCCATTGTGCGCCCCAGAAGGCGTCGGAGTTGTACATGTTGAACCGTGGTTTTCCGTTATCATCGAGCGGAAGCTGGCGAATGATCTTTTCGGATCCGGTCATGTCGGCATATTTTCCGCCGGCATCGCTGATCGTACGGCGACCCATGATGGAATGCCATAAATCGGTGTAAAAGCGGCGTTGCTGCTGCTCGGTTCCACCCTCAATCTTAATACGCGAAAGCATTTCGTTCCAATGGATTTCGGCTTCTTTTTCTGCCAAATTGAAATCCCAACCGGGCATTTCGGTTTCCATATTTTTAATCGCGCCATCTTCATTTGTAAACGAAACAGCCACCTTCATCCGTAATGGTCTGTTTGAATTTTCATCGATTTCAACCAGAATGTTTCCTTTTTCCCCTTTCCATTTTTTTGAATTAGAAATGCCTTCCGGGGTAGAAAGGTGAATGTTTTTTATAGGTTGGTTGAAACGGGCGCAAAAGTAAACAGGTGTTGGTTTTGGCCGGCGCATGGTGGCGCTGTTGACCATGAACCCGGTGATTTCGGTTTCTGATGTTTGCTGAAAAGCACCTTCGATCAGTTCCGAGGGGCCCAACTGTTTTGAAAGCTGAAATACAATGCCGTGTTTCTGATTCGTTGGAAAGGTATAGCGGTGAACGCCCACGCGGTTTGTGGCGGTGAGTTCAGCTTTAATTTGGTAACGGTCGAGCAAAACCGAATGGTAACCAGGTTTGACAATCTCGTTTTTATGTGAAAATTTTGAAGACCAGTCAGCAAAGATTTCAGGTAAATTTTCTTCGGAAAAGGTTACGGGCATCACAGCCACGCCCGATAGTTGCCACTCGTGGATGTGGCTGAAATCGCGGATGGTATCAACGGTGTAGCGGTAGCCGCTTTTCCATTCGCCCTCAATTTTGGTGTCGGGAAAAAGGCTGACCATCCCAAACGGGCGGCAAGCCGATGAAAAGTAAAACCAGCGCGACCATGCCGAACCCATCTGCGGATCGACGAGATCGACTGGACGGGGCTTGGAAGGTTGGCAGGAAAGAAGAAGGAAGAACAAAAGAATGACACCCCAACTCACCCCCCAACCCCCTAAGGGGGGGGTAAGCACCCCTAAATCCCTTAAAGGGGACTTTGCTGTCTGTGAATTCCTAAGTTTATTCCTCATTCCTTTTTCCTTTTTTTTGCGCTCTCTCCGCCATTGCGAGAGTTCTTTGTTTCACGCCAAGACGCAAAGCACGCCAAGTTTTTTTATTCTTTTTCTTTGCGTTCTTTGCGCCTTTGCGAGAGATTATTTGTCACGCCAAGCCGCTAAGTTCGCAAAGGATACTTATTATTTAAAACTATAAATTCCTTTTTCCAAGCCTATCGGAAGGATTAAATCTTTCTGCTGTAAATCCTTCACATCCTTCAGAATGACAATAGGCAATACCTCCGAATCGGGAATTATCAAACTGTCAATTTTTAAACCGTTCACATCATTGAAAGCCATAGCCGGACGGTAGTCACTTCCCTTTTTCGATATTTTCACATTCTTCATCTCCAACCCTGAAACGTGGCGCACGTAGAAACCCCATACAGGCAGTTCACCAAACATGGAGAATTCGGGGTAGCCCGCTTCGTTTTCGGGTACCTCATCCAGTTTCTTCCAGTCGAAGAACGCAGTCTCTTTGTTGCCGCCACCTTCGTACACAATCTCAATGTTTTCAAGTGTCACCCCTTCAACCGGATGTCCCGGAAGACCGGTGATGGAAGATGGAAATACATTGTGCTGGTATTTCTGCCGAGGCCCTTCTATGGGATAACCAATGTCAGGTTTTCCCGCTGGAATTTCGGCATACAAATTTCCGATATAGACATTCTTCAGCGTTCCAACTTCGCCCTCTTTGTTACGATGTCCGAGTTTGATGAGAATGGCGTTACCGGTATTTTTAGCAATAATGTCGCGTACGTTAATATTTTCAAGCATTCCACCGTCGACACACTCGATGGCCACTGCCGAACGGTAGGTGTCGAAAATCGTCAGGTTACGGACTTTAATGTTTTTAAAGCCTCCGTGTGACCCGGTTCCCAATTTAAATGCGCTGGCGCTGCTTCGGATGGTACAATTTTCCACCGTCACATTTTCACAAATCCCTTTGATCGGGCCTTCCGATTTCAGACAAATGCCATCGTCAGCCGAATCGACATTGCAGTTCGAGATGTGTACCCCGTTGCAGTTCACCACATCAATACCGTCGTTGTTCCAATAGGTGGTGCTGTTTACGGTCAGACTATCGACCACTATACTGGTTGAATTGCGAAAAGTGAGTACCCAGTTGGCACTGTTTTTCAACGTAACGCCTGAAACCCGGATATCTGAACATTGCTGGAAAGCTACGAGTTCAGGACGAGAAGATTCGAACGGACGTTTTACATTCCAGCTTTTATCCTGAAGACGACCTGCACGAAGGTGTTTGTAATGATCTTTAACCACTTCGGCACCCTGACCGTCGATAATCCCTTCACCAGTGATGGATATATTTTTCTGATTTTCTGCATTGATAAAAGCGTGGGCTGAATCTTCTCCGTAATCAAGACGATTGGTGCTTCCCAGTAGTCGTGCTCCTTTTTCGAGGTATAGTTCAACCCCGGTTTTCAGGAACAGCGCACCCGAAACAAATTGCCCGGATGGAACAACGACCTTGCCGCCTCCTTTTTCAGATGCTTCGTCAATGGCTTTTTGAATAGAGGTGGTGTTTACCGTTTCGGCATCACCAATAGCACCGTATTTTGTAATATTGAAGTCGGGAGAGGAACAAGAGAAAAGGAAGAGGAAGAGGAGAAGACACCCCCATCCCGATAGCCATCGGAACCCTAAAGGGGGGGCTTGGGTACCTGCAAGTTTAATATTTCGGTTCATTTTTATTAATCTCCATTTATTATTTATTTGTTCGTTCCGGTCGATACAGCATTCTGCCTTTTTCCAACATTTGTGGATCGACCGGAAATGTTGGGTTGTATTGTAACTCCTTGCTACCAATATTTCGCCGCTATGCGGCTTTCTCGAACAATGAACAGATTCTTCAAAATCCACTGTCCTGTTCCCCTCCTTGGGAGGGGCTAGGGGAGGCTGTTCACCTCCAGCTTGCAAACTTTATTGCTTGCCGGAAGTTCAATTTCCAACAACCCGTTGTATCGAGTTTTTACCTCTGTTTTCTTACCGTCGATTAACACTTCATATTGAAAATTTGGGCTCAGGCAAATAGCTATGCTGCGTTTGTGGGCTTTGGTTGCTTCATCAAATGAAAGGGTTGCCTGATACCCGGTTTTTTCACTGTTGAACGACTGGCTTTCAATCCAAACCTCGAAACCTGTTGTAAAGGTGCCGGGTTTGTAGTAGGCGGAATACCAGTTCAGCACTGGTGCCGACAAAGCGCCAAACTGATGCCATCCAGCGCCACGGGCGGTTTTGGCAAACCAGTGTTCGTAGGTGAAATAGGTTTCATCGGTTTCGCTTTTCCAAACGTTGAGCGCCCGTTCGGCAATTTTCCAGGCCAGATCGGTACGACCCAAATCGAACATCGTCTTCCAGATAAACCACTGGTGAGGCATCCATACGGCACCGTTCCAATAACCATCGATGCGATAATAGGGCGCCTGCTTGTCGACCACACAAATTCCGGCTTTGCTCCACATGTGCTCTTCCGAGAATATTTTGTCGAGAAGGATTGAATCTTGCTGAGGGGTACAAATTCCGGAGAAGATCGGGTAAGCTCCGTCGAGGCCCATGTTGAAATTGGCGCCGCTTTTCGGATCACGGTAAAATTCCTTCGGATTACCAAGTGAGTCGTGAACCATGTAGCTGTAGTATCCGCTTTCCTTGTCCCAGGCAATGGTTTGCAGGGAAGTTGTGAATTTTTCAATGTCGTTGTCGTAAGCTTTTACATCGGCTTTGTTACCCGTTTCGATGGCTGCTTTTCGCAAGATTTTGGCAACCCGGATGATATGGGCAGTTGTAATTACCGGCGAAACAGTTGATTCAAGATGGTAGTCGCGAACGGCTTTTTGTGGCGGGTAGTCGTCCCAACCACCTGAGCTGTAAAAGTAATCCCAAGTTTTCAGCAGGTTCGATCTGAACGGGTTGGTGATTGAACTTCCAAGCTCGCCTGCCATGAATTGATAGTATTGTTTCAGTCGAGGATAGAAGTAGCTGAGCAACTCCTTCGACTGTGTTTTGTTCCAAAGGTCGTAAAAAGCATACATCTGAACCGGCACTGGCGAACCGTGGTGAATAAATGCCGACTGGCTTCCTGCCGGTGTTGTGTAAGCATTCAAACACTCAATTGATTTGTCGGTGTCAATTTCACCCAGACCTAACGAAATGAAACCTGAATCCCAGGTGTATAGGCTATTCCACCACTTGCCCGGCGTAAAATGACGAATGTATTGTCCTTGTGTGTAAATGGGGTAAACAATGTTGTACTGAAGCACGGTTCGCATCATGTTTTGGCTGAACTGGAAAGGTTTTCCCTGTTCCAAATCACCTGCAAACGGGTTTTCTGCCTTCTTTTCTTTGGATGAGAAAGCAGATGGATTTTTGCTGAAGCTGGTCATTTCGTTTTGAACATCAGCTTTGTTGCCTGAACAGATAATGCCATAAACTGTTCTGTTACTTAATGGCTCAAGCTCAACCGGGCGCATAAACACGTTGATGTAATGACCGTTTCCGTCGCCGGGAAAAACGAGGTAGTTGTGTTCGTGTACATATTTTTTGAAAATCACATCGAGCTCTTCGTCGAGGATTTCGCGCACAAATGAGGAGGGGTAATCCCAAGCCATCCCGTAGAAATTCTCCACATCGGGATATTTCAACAGCAATGTTCCGGCTTCAAGGTCTTTGGTGAATTCGGGGGTGAATTTCTTTTCCAACGGTTTTATTTCGATGGCTTTTGAATCGGCATCTGATCCAATGAAAAGCCCGTCAAGTTCGATTTCGCTACCGCCAGCCGAAGTCAATTTTAATTCAGCCAGATTGGTTGTTGAATGATATGGAATCTGAACCAACTCGAACTTTCCAGTGGCTTTCAGTGGAATGGTTTCATTTACCAAACCGAAAGCAACCAACGAATTCTGAGTGTTTTCTTTCAACCGGTATCGAAGCGTTAGTGTTCCCTCTTTTTCCTTTAGGTTGATGGCATAACTCACCCAGTCGCCTTTGTCTGCTCCAAAACCTTTGCCAATACCGTTCCCGTTGAGAAAATCAGCATTCCGAACTTCACCCCGAAACCAGCCATCGTACACCAGATTATCCGACGGACGTGGTTTGGCAAATTTGAGGTCGCTGTATGAAACTGCGTTGATGAAAGAAATTTTATCGGAATAAACGGCCTGCACATTTGGATAAGGTTCAGGATAATTGATAAACCCGGCCAGGTTCAATTGCAGCTCTTGTGGAAGTGAAGTGTTGTTTACACAATTCATCCCCACCAAAACGGTTGCAGAATCGAGCGTTGAATAGGTCACATCGACATAGACTTTGTCCTTCCACTCTAACTCGTAACGGTAGGTTACTTTCGTCAAATCGGTGTTAATGTCCCATGGATAGTAACCCGATTCGAACAATACATTGGGCACCATCACCCGGTTGCGGTAGTATCCTGGCAGAGCTGTAACGTCGAAACGCATCCCCTTTTGCATGTCGGGGATATGAGAAATTCCAGCGTACTTTTTTGAGTAAGGGCCCCAGTTTGGAAGTGCTATCACATCGTGGGTTTTGTCCAGCTTTTGAAAATAGTAAGTATCAAAAGCTGACTGACCCCATGTTAGTTGCGCCAACACAAAGTAAATAAAAGCTATGGTAGTAATTTTTTTCATCTGTTTATTTTTTCTCGCAAGGGCGTAAAACTCGCCAAAGTCTTTTCTTTCTCTGCGTACTTTGCGCCTTTGCGCGGTAATTATTTGTCACGCCAAGACGCAAAGAACGCAAAGTTGTTATTCTACTATAAAATAGAGCGCGTTTCCACTTTCAACTTGTGCTATTTTCAATCCGTTTGCTTTCAAAGTTGCAAATTTTCCGGCTAATTTCTGAGCCTGAATGCTTGTCAGTGTATCCTTTTTTTCGGGCACAAAACCGTTGTTCAACTCGATTTGCAATGTTCCATCTGTTATTTTTGCTTTCCCTTCTACTACAATTTGATTCGCATTCTTAGAATTCATGTTCACCTGAAGGGTTCCGCCGTTTTGCGTAAAATCTCCTTTAACAGTTAAGGGATGATTAATTTCGAGTTGACCTTCTTTCTCGATAACCACATCGCCATGTCCCAGAGCTGTTTCGGAAGAGGTTGCCAAAATACCGCACTGAATGGTGGTTCCGCCCCTGTATGTGTTGTTTCCTGTCATGATTAGTTTTCCCGTACCGCTTTTGGTCAGACGGCCTTCGCCATCAATGTCATTTCCCCATGTATCCGAGGCATTAAACCTGCCCAACGAAGCATCCATATTCACATGTACATGACCAATAAAAGACCCATACCCGTCGGAGGCAGCAAGCAAATCGATTCTTCCCCATCCGTTGGTTTTGTCAAGGATTTTATAGCCAGAAGGAATTTCGGTTGTGTACAATACAACTCTTCTTTGGTTATCCGTTAAATAGGGAAACCGCGATTTCAAAATGGCTTCAGCACCTTTGGGAACAATGGGTTCCTGATTAGCTTTTGATGTATCCTGGGTAAAGCCGTAGGTAAGCCATTCGCGATAGCGATTCTTAATCAGTGCTTTATTGTCGTAAAAATTGTTGTTGGAAACGTGCACATTCACATATTCGCCATTTGTGTAACCTTTGGGATTTTCTATTTCCCGATGTGCATAATCGTATAAACTCATGTTTTGGCTATCGGCTTTGGCACCAAAGAATTGGTACGTGGTCTCAACTGCTTTCTCTGCGTTTTTCGAAAAGGCATCTTGATTTAAAGCTGAACAGGCCAGCGCAAGTGCCATTATTTTTCCGCCAATCACATCAACGGGAGAGTGCATTCCTGCAACAATGCGGTTTTCGCCCAGCAATGCTCCCCTGAAAACCAATTCCGGAAAACGTTCAGGGAAAGCATAGGCATAAGCCAGTGATACCAAGAAAGCTGCATTGGTGTGTCCGCTTGGATAGGCATTGTCGAGCCTCCGGTTTTCAGTGGTGTTGGTGTAAAGATCGTTGGGCGAAGGGTTTTTATCGTCATAAACCATTGCGTGGTGCATTCTGGAACAATCCAAGCCGGGAATAATTTTTACGCTACTTTCGTAATTGTCAAATATTTTGAATGTTTCTTTTCCTTCATGATCAACGCAACGATAGGTCGGTTTTTGGGTGACAGGATCGTAGGTTGTCCCTAAAAAATTAACGGCTCCCGCATCGTTCATGCGCCATGGCCTTGGAGTTGAGTACAGGTGTTTGGTGCCGTTTGAACTGGTGTTTCTGTTCCGAAAATCGCGTGCAAGGCGGACTACAGCTCCCAAAGGACTGGTTTCGTCGCCCGCAAATTTTGCATCATCGTTGTATGATGACTGATAATGAATATCTTCTAGAACTTGTTTGCAGGTGATTTTGGGCAGATCGACATACGCTCCAGAATGGCTCACATAATCCTCGGTTAGAGGACCAAAACCATCAATTACGCTGTAACATTTTGCCCGGTTTTCATCCAAATAGGCCAAGAGTGCTTGTTCGTCTGTTCTGTTGTGGGTTACTTTTATCACATACTGAATATTTTCTCTCCAATTAATTGAATCGATAATTGGACTACCTTTTTCGTAATCAGCATTCCCCGGACCATTTCGTGTTGAAGCGTTTTGATAGGTGTCGTTGGTTCCTTTCCAAATATCATTTATACCACGAAGCAGATAAACAATTGGATTGTGGTTGATGCTATTAGCCTTTTCCTGATCGCCATTATTTGAGAAATAATCCACAACGGGCAGTGGATACGACATCTGAGGTAATTCAACAATAAATTCGTTTTTAGCAATTTGTGATTTTTCCAGAGCCGATGGGGTATTGCAGCCCACAAAGCTCATTGAAAAAAGAAAAAAAGAAGACCACAAAAAGTTAACAACTGTTTTCATCATTGATTTTTAATTTAATTGAAAAACCTTACTATTTTTTAATTACTTTATAAGAAATTGCTGAATCATCATATTCTACAAGAATGTAGTAAATACCCTTGTCAAAATCCGACATTTCCAGGGTATATCTATTTGTATTCAATTTACTTTCAAAACCAACTACCTGACCTGAAATATTGTAAATACTTACACCATTAATAACCTGTTTTCCTTCTATTTGTAACTTGTCGATACATGGATTGGGATATACACTAAACATTGCTTTTGTATCTTCAGCACTTGAAGCATCTGACACAAAAGACGGAAAGTCAACAACTTCAACATATATTGTGTTGTCGATTTCTTTTACAACGATGTTATAATTGATGGCTGAAATATTCGTAAAACTACCCAAAATCTCATCAGCCTGAATAATTGCAAACTGATTTCCAGGTTTTACTTCTACTTCTTCATCAATATGAATAAGCAATGTGCTATTTTCAATATTAATTGTATCATCGACAATAATTTGAGGAGTAGTATTTGAATTAACATGAACCATTATAGTCCCGTCTGTAAGTTTCAGTTCTTCTTTTATCTGTAAAGGGTTAATAATTTCTAGTGTGCCATTTTCTATTGTAACATTACCACAACCTAATGCGCTGATTGAAGCTGTAGCAAGTAAACCGTTAACAATTTTTGTTCCACCACTGAAAGAGTTATTGCCGGTTAAAATTAATTTTCCCGTACCTTGCTTTATTAAACATCCATCTCCATCTATATCATTTCCCCATGTATCGAGAGCATTAAACCTACCCAACGATGCATCCATATTTATACTTACATTACCAATGAATGAACCATATCCATCTGCCGCAGCAAGCAAATCAATTCTTCCCCAACCATTTGTTTTATCAACAATCTTATTTCCCGAAGGTATTTCTGTAGTATACAATACAACTCTTCTTTGGTTATCCGTTAAATATGGAAACCGGGATTTTAATATTACCTCTGCACCTTTGGGAACAGTTGGTTCCTGACCCACTTTTGCAGGATCCTGAGAGAAACCATAAGTTAACCTGGAACGGTATATTTTTTTAATCTTTTCCCGGTCATCGTAATAATTGTTATTAAATACCTCAATATTTACCAATTCTCCGTTTATATATCCGGTTGGATTATCCACTTTAGAATGGGCATACTCATACAAGCTCACCTTTTGCTTATCAGCTTTGGCACCAAAAAATTCATACGTTTTACTTACTGCTTTTTCAGCATTGGATGCAATATCTGGTTGGTTTAAAGCGGCACAAGCTATTGCAAGCGCCATTATATTTCCTCCAATAACATCAACAGGAGAATGCATTCCTGAAACAAT
>Ga0209800_10002924_pt1 | contig 14307 bp, 9 predicted proteins | sample Higcelweek8metaG_FD_187174 | JGI IMG/M metagenome (GOLD analysis project Ga0209800, IMG submission 187174) | Freshwater pond sediment microbial communities from the University of Edinburgh, under environmental carbon perturbations - High... | ecosystem: Environmental > Aquatic > Freshwater >...
CAACAATATTTTACCAGTGCCTCGACGAAGTCAGTAGACGAAGGCGGGTCAAGCCAACAAACAGCCATCGACCTTTTAAATCAATCCATCCTCGCTGCTACCAATGCTATCAAAGAATTTCCCAACGACTATCGTGGCTTTTATCAACGCGGTCGCATTTATCAAAGTGTTCTTACTTCCCAGCCTCAACTTATTTCTCAAGTTCTAGCTGACCTTTCTCAAGCCCAAAAACTTGAACCCACCAATGCCGAAATTACTCGCAGTCTAGCCTCTGCCTATGCCATCAAGGGTGATGCTCAAAATACTATCAGTTATTTGTCCCAAACCATCGCTCTTGAACCTACCAAAGCTCAAAATTTTTACGACTTAGCCAAAATTCAACAGCAAGTCGGTCTTCTCTCTCAAGCTATCGATACTTACGACAAATTAATTAGCCTTGTTGCCGATCCTACCCAAAAAACTCAAGTTGAAGCTGAAAAATCATCTTTAGAAAAACTTATTGCTCAAAATCCTAATCAGAATACTAATCAAACAAGTCAAACTACTTCACCTTCTCCTAGCACCCAGAATCTACCATCTAACATCTCCATCGACAGCCCCACTATTCAAGCTGCTGCCTCTGGCGGTCTTATCGTCGCTGCCCCAGAAGAACTCGACCAAGTCAAAGTCAGCAATCTTACTACTTCAAACTCTCTTTCAGGCAACAGTACTCTTCTCTCCAATACCAAAGAGATTACTATAAATAATTCCCAAGTTACCGATAAATCTCAAGTCTACGTCAGCATCACCAAAGGTGGCAAAAATCAAAATCTTCAAGTCATATCCAAATCCGTCGGTTCATTCATCGTCGGCCTCGACACTGCTATTAACGAAAATATAGAGTTCAAGTGGTGGATAATAAACTAATTCAAAACCCACCCTCTCTTAAATTTTAAAACAACTATTGTATCCTATGGTTAGAGACGCATCATGATGCGTCTCTACATGGTTAAACAAATTTTAACTTAAATTTAATTCTGTGCACTTGGTGTCACTGTTGTTTGTGGTGGTTCCAAATCCTTAGCTGGCACATTCACCTTTTCTTCTGCTCCCACTGTTGGCAATGGCTGTGGAGTTGTCAAAGGTTCACTAGCTGGTTTTTTCTCGTCAGTTGGCTGTTGTTGCTGAGCTGCTTGTTGTTGTTTTAATTGTTCTTGATATTTTTTAACGGCTTCTTCCAGTTCTTTTTTCCAAGATTCCAATTCTTTATTGGCTTTGTCGTAATCAGTTGAATCAGCTGGCACCAATTTTACTGCTTGTTCCAATCTAGTTACTGAATCTTGCAGTTTATTCTGTTTCTTAGCCGCATAAGCCCAGTTATACCAAGCATTGGCCAAATCGCTTTTATCTTCAATTACTTCTTCAAAATATCTTTCAGCCGAAGCATAATCCCCCGCACCATAAGCAATTGAACCTAAATCCATATTTATATTTGGATTAACTGGATCCAAAATCGCTGCCTGTTGATAGGATTGTACTGACCAATCCAAAGTGCTATCCACTAAACCGATCAAAGATTTGTAAATTGAACCTAAATTTGACCAGTAAGCTGGGACTTTTTGATCTAAATTAACTGCTGCCTGACCTTCTCGTACCGCTTGTTGTATCAAAGTCGAAGCCTTCTGTTTATTCTCTTCAGTCAAATCTTCTTTTTTCTCCACATTCAAAAAGTTTTGCGCCAACGCCAAATTAGTTTGAGCATAAACTGCTCTATAATCAGCCAAAGTTGGGTTCATTCCGATTGCTTTAATTTGATTATTGTAAGCCCCGCTACCATCATTCTTACTAGTCGCCAACAATGATTCTCTCCAAAAATAATCACCCAATGTTGCTCTGGCTATTTTATAACCGCCAAAACCAGTCACAGCCAACAATAATAAAGACACTAAATAAGGCATTATGTTAATACCTTTTTCTCCCAATGGCAAAGATAATTTTATTGTTTTAACTTCACCCCAACTAGTCGACAAAAACCAAAATAATAAGAAAAAAACTAAAAATGTTGGCGGTAAAACCAAAGTTAACAAACCCAACAAAACTATTTTAAACCCACCAACATTCTTTCTTTTTTTCAAAACTACAGAAGAAATCAACGCCACAATTGCCAAACCTACCGTCCCCAGCTCAGTCCAGATATTCAAAATTCCCATCGAAGAAACTCCAAAAGTATTTGACCACAATTTTGTCGCATTAAAACTAATTGGTCTAAATCTAGAAAATGCCTCTACAAAATTACCCAAACCTACCCCAAAAATAGGATTATTTTTTAAAGTTTCTACTGCAATCACCCAAGCAGAAGTCATATCCAAATACACCCAACCTAACTTAACCAATTTATAAACATCTAATAATGTTAATAAACCAAAGAACGCCACCACCAATGCTTCTTTAAAATAATCACCAAACTCAACTTTTTCTTTTAACTTCTTTAATAATTTTTCTATCCAAACAATGGCCAAAAATAAAAAGAAAATCACCTCACCAATTATCGATCCAGCCAAAGTCCAGTTGCTACTTATTGTTAATATTGGATTATCTTTTGGCAAATAAAGTGGTAATTTTGAAGCTGGTATCATAAAGGCTACCAATGCTGCTACCCCCACCACTAAACCAGAGACAGTCAAAAATGTTATTTGTTTTTTAGTTTCTTCTTCACTTCGTGTTTGCAACCACAAAAATGACCAAGTTACCAAACCCATTAAACCACCAATTCCCAAAGATGAGGTAATCGATCTAGCTTGGCCGCCTGCACTCATTCTAAAAAATGATATTACTGACCAAACAAATAGCACTCCCATCCACCACAGCCATTTCGAATATTTTATCTCTGCTTTTTTTTCTGCAATCAAACTAATTACCCACAAAACCATTCCTACTACTCCACTCAAAAACAAAAAACTACTCTTCCCTAAACCAAAAGCATCATAAATTACCGGCAAAAAGAAAAATGGTAACACCATTAACACTATTCTGGTATAAATCTTCAAAACTTTTGTCATATAATCAGACTAACAAAAAACAAAAACATAGACAACTTATCAAATGCCATTATCCCCGCACTATCTCTTCGCCGCTTTAAACCCTTCCTAAATCCTTCCTTGGCAGGGCAGGACTTTAATTACTTCATTTTTTCTCCCTTGCCCTGTCAAGGGAAAGGGAGTTAGAGGGATAGGGTTTTATTTAAGCACTGTCAATGGATTCAACTTTCCCCCTGGACTAATTACTTCAAAATGCAAATGAGTTCCAGTTGAACGTCCAGTTGACCCCATCACTCCCAATTTTTGACCTTGATTCACTCTTTGTCCTGCTTTGACTATTACCGAATTATTCACCATATGAGCATACAAAGTTTTATAACCATTCCCATGATCAACTACTACATAATTTCCGTAACCACCCGCATTCCAACCAGCAGTAGTCACTGTCCCTCCTTGTGAAGCCACAATATCTGGGTTGCTCTTATTAGCAATATCTACTGCCTGATGGTACCAAGCATATTTCTGAGAAATATAACCACTTGTTGGCCACATAAAGTTCCCCTCGCCCACTACACCCGGAATTGGCGCCACCGTTCGAGCTATATTTTTACTTGTATCTACTGAAATTTCTTTTGGTTTAATACCGTCTGGGATAATCAATTCTTGACCTGCTGCCAAGGCAAAAGTTTCATCATTAGCAAAAGTATTAAACGGATAATCAATGATGTTTTGGGCATCTACTTTATAATCTTTAGCGATACTATAAATAGTTTCTCCTCGTTTCACTGTATGTTTTGCCCCAGTCACTGGTAATATTTTTATTATTTGTCCCACTTTGATTGCATCCACTGATTTCAAATTATTTTCCCAAATAATTGTATCCATACTCACTCCAAATTTTTGAGAAATACTTGATACTGTATCCCCATTTTGGACCCGATATTCAGTTGTTTCTCCTTTTGGCAAACTCGACACCAAAGTATTAGCCCCAGCCTTATTGGCTGCCGCCAACAAATAATTACTTCCACTATTTTCGCTCCCCTCACTATTAATAACTAAATTTTCCAACGTCCCTGAAAAAACAATCACTAAAAAAAATAAAAACGCCATACTTGCATTCACAAAAGTTTGAGAAAATCTTCCTCTCTGGCGATACATCAATTTTGACACTTGTGTTTTAATCCAATCAATCCACCCCAAAAAACTTTTAAAAAATCTCGCCAAAAATACTCCCTCTTGCTTAAGGAACTCCCCCATCAATTCTAATTCTTCCTGTAACCTTTCTTTAAAATCAAACATCGTGTCCCTATTATACTAAAAAACTCCCCCATCCCCAAATACTATCTCTTTCCTGTTTTACTACTTCGCTACTCTGCTACTTTACTAATTCGCTAAACTATTTCTTTCCTATCTTCGCCAAAAATTCCGCATTACTCTTGCTTTTATTCATCTGTTCCACAATCATCGCCGTGGCATCATTGTTTCCACCTAAAGCATCAAACATTCTTCGAATAGAAATTATTTTTTGTAACACCACTGGATCCAACAATAGTTGTTCCATTCTGGTTCCTGATTTTAAAATATCAAAAGCTGGATAAATTCTTCTTTCGGCCAAATCTCTATCCAATCTTAATTCCATATTTCCTGTTCCCTTAAATTCTTCAAAAATCAATTCGTCCATTTTTGAACCAGTTTCCACCAAAGATGTTCCAATAATTGTTAGCGATCCCCCATTTTCAATTTTTCGAGCGGCTCCAAAAAATTTCTTACTTGGATACAAAGCTGCTGGGTCAAAACCACCCGATAAAGTTCTTCCTGAAGTTGGTATTGCCAAATTGTAAGCTCTAGCTAATCTAGTAATTGAATCAAAAACTACCACCACATCCTTTCCTAATTCTACTAATCTTTTAGCTCTTTCCATTCCAATTTCAGCTGCTCTGGTTTGATCTTCTGGTTTTTGATCAAACGATGAAGCAATTACTTCACCTTTAATAAACCTTTGCATATCAGTCACTTCTTCTGGTCTTTCTCCTACTAATATGGCCATCAAATGGCACTCTGGATAATTTATTGCCACACCTGCGGCAATTTCTTTCAAAAGCGTGGTTTTACCCGCTTTTGGTGGTGACACCACCATGCCTCTTTGGCCAAAACCAATTGGACAAAATAAATCCAAAATTCTGGTCGATAAAATGTCTGATTCAGTTTCCAACTTCATCTGTTTTTCCGGATAAATAGGTACTAAATCTTTAAAATCTGGTCTTCTCAAAGCATTAGCCAAATCCATTTCATTCACTTTATCAATTCTAGTCATCGCCCAATATTTTTCATTTTCTTTTGGTTTTTTAGCTGCTCCAGCAATCAAATCCCCTGCTCTTAATCCATAGCGTCGAATTTGCATTGAAGCGATATAGGCATCTTTACTATTTGGTAAAAAATTTGGTCTTACAAAACCACTGCCATCTTGCATTATCTCCAATATTCCAGAAATTAATTCCGTCACTACTGCAAGTTGAGGTTGATAATTCACCTGTGGTCTAGGCTGTTGTTGAGGTTGTGCTTGTCTTTGAGGTTGTTGGTAAGATTGTCTCACTGGTTGTGGTTGACTTTGAACCTGAGGCACTGTTTCTGCCAGTTTAGCCTCAGCTACTTTTGGACTTACAAAACTAACCGCATTTTTATCATTTTGTTTTAGCTTCTCCCCTTCATCAAGGGGAGATGTCGCCATCTCAACAGCGACAGAGGGGTTTGGTTTTTCTTCCACTTTAACCACCGGTACAGTTTCTACTGGCTCAACTTTAACTTCAACAGGCTCAATAACATCTTGAACCATTATTGGTTCGACTTTCTTTCTAGGCATTTTTTTTGGAAAAAATTAAAAATAAATAATCAACTAATTAATATATAGAATTTAAAAAAAATTGGAAAACATCATAAAAACGGCAAACGTTTTGGAAATCACAATAATTGTATCGGTTATTTTTCTATTTGTCAAATTAAAACAAAAATAGGGTTGAAAGTAGAAGACCTGCCCCCTCTTCTACTCTCAACCCTACCTACAAAGCTAAACTGATAAAAAAAACCCTATAAATCGGCTTTCGCCAATTTGACTTTTTTCTCAATTAGCTTTATTTTAGATATTGAAGAAACAACAATATACGTGTTCCACCTGCTTTGAGAATATCGATAACGTTGTTTCTTTTTTTTGTGCCACAACTTTTATCGCAATATTGTCGTTTCTTCACTACCTAATCAAATTTTCAAAGTTCTTTTTTTCTACGATCTACTACCTACCATCTACAAAATCAATTTTCCCCCTAACTTAGCCATTTCCCTTATCTGTCTCTCCGCCCATTTATTCTTTTCTACTTTACCCTTACTTTTATTCCCTTTCTTTTCTAGTGAGAAAAATTTTTTTATTGATTGAAGCATTAAAAACAGTATAACTCGTTTCCACCCCTTGTCTATATCCTATAAAAATTTACTCATCCAAAACTCACTACCCCATAACATTCTTTTTCTAAAAATTAGGTTCATTTTCATCCATTTTAAACAATTTTCAGTCATTGTGGATAACTTGAGGATAACTTTAAACTGAACCCCACCCTGCCATGGGCAGAGTAAAAAAAAAAGAGTTGCTCCCTTTAATCAAGGGGAGCTGTCCGTAGGACTGAGGGGTTTATAAAAAAAATCCGGCATTCCACCGGATTAATTTTATTAATGTTTCGCTATTAACTAATTTATCTTTTCTTCTATCATCTCCACTACTTTCCCTATTATTACTTTTTTCATCTCTTTTCTCGCTTTTATTTTATCATTCATATTTAAGTATTCCGTAGCTTTAGCGAAGGATACCTTTTTACTTTCCATTTTATCTTTAATTCTCACCGCCACCCACACTTCCCCCGGCAAATTCCCTGTCACCCCTACCCCTACCTCTCCCTCAATCTTTCTTGCCATGTCTTCAGACACATCCATTGAGTAAACTCCATATTTTTTAATAATTTCTTCATCCACCCCCGCTTTTATCTTGGCTTCATCACAATAAGTCACCAATCCACACTTAAAAACATCCGAAGCACCGGGTATATTTGTGATGCAATTCGCTATTGCTCCCCCAGTGCACGATTCCATCACTCCGATATACCAACCTCGTTTTCTTAATATTTCCAAAATCTGTTTTATTTTATTTTCTATCATATTTTGATTTACTACTTCACTACTCATCTACTCAACTAATAAACTATTTTATTTCTCTCACATTCTTAATCTCCACTAACTTTTTTCCCATCGCCTCTGCCTCTTTTTTCCTCTTCTCCCAAAATTTTACTTTTCTCACTTCTCCCAACAAACTCACCTCTCCCACAAAAACAGGAAGATTTTGTTTTAAGCCCTGCCCTGTCAAGGGAAGGGTTTGGGAAGGGTTTTGCCCTAACGGTTTTTCCTTGTAGCTCGACCACATTGCCGCCAACACCGCCAAATCTGCTCCAGTATCATCAATTTTTATTCCTCCGGTCACCGACACAAACACATCATATTTATAAAGCGGCATCCCTAAACTTTTTTGAGCAATCGCTGTCAACAATTGTCCCCGGTTAAAATCTACTCCCGCAAAAACCCTCTTTGGCATTGGCGCAAAACTTTCTACCACCAAAGCCTGAATTTCTACCATCACCGGCCTAGTTCCCTCTACCAATACTGTCACCGCGCTTCCAATTTTTGAAGTGTCGTCGGTAACCAAATTCAAATCTTCCGATTTTACATCCAACAATCCTTTATCTGTCATCTTAAAAATCCCCACCTCATCAGTCGGCCCAAACCGATTTTTATTGGCTCGCAAAATTCTCAACTCTCCATTTTTCTCTCCTTCAAAATACAAAACCGTATCCACCATATGTTCTAACAATTTTGGTCCAGCAATATCCCCGTCTTTAGTTACATGTCCCACAATGAACATTGCCACTTTTAATTTCTTCGCCAATTGCACCAATCGAAATGTCGACTCCTTAATTTGACTCACTGACCCCACTGTTCCCGTCGCATTATCACATCCAATTACTTGAATCGAGTCTACCACCACTATTTTGTACAAATTATTTACTCGATTCAAATAATCCTCAATTTCTTCCACCGAATTACTTTCAAAAATATCGAAACCTTGGGCATTTAATCCAAGTCTCCTCACTCTCAAAGCAATTTGTTCCGCCGATTCTTCCCCTGCCACGTACAAACCACCAACTTTACCCACAAGTTGTGTCAAAAGCGTACTTTTACCTATCCCTGGTTCTCCGGCAAACAGGGTCACCGACCCTTGAACAATTCCTTTACCCAATACTCTGTCAAATTCCTTAATTTCCGTAGAAATTATATTAGTAATCGACTCACTTTTCATCTCAATTTCCGATACTTTTTTTACCTCTCTTACCCCACCCAAACTTTTATTAATCCGATTTCCATTTATTGGTTTTCCCAAACTCTTTACTTCTTTCAAACTGTTCCATTCCCCACACGCACTACATTGTCCCGCCCATTTAGAAAATTCATTACCACAACTGCTACAAACAAAAACCGTCTCTTTTTTAACCATTACCTATTTTACACTGTTTTTCTTACTTGGATTTCCTCTTTCCTTCTATTTCTTAATTCTCTTAATTTATATTGAGCTGTTTCTTCCCGTCTACCATCAAAACACAAAAATATTTCGCTCTGATCAAACAAAGCTCTTGTTTGTAAAACAACTACTTCAAAAAAATATGCAACGTTTTCCTCCCTAGTAAACAATTTTCTTTCTCCCATTATTATTTTTAATAAATTTTAACTCAACCGATATAACACCTCATTCTCAAAAATCATCAATCCTAGGACTTATAATAAAGTCATCCTAAAAATTGCAAATTAATTCGTCGTAGTCTTTGAATCGGGCAATAATCTGGCTTTAAACTTTTCATTTTTTCTTCTAAAAACACCAATCTCGAATCAAAAATTCCCCCAACCATCCAATAATAAACCATTCTAAGTTTTTCTTTATATTCTTTCGGCTCATCAAAAGAATTTAGTATTCCTCTTAAACGTGCCTCAGTCGGTTCAAAATTATTCAAAGAAATATGATCCTCTGAAGGATGAAGTGCTTTTCTTGACTCAACAGTTTGTAAACCAAAAAAAATCGCTTGATCAATTGCTCGATAGCAAATAGATCCAGGAACAATCTGACTATCTTTAATTCCTAATGAACTAAACCGCAACCCTTCATTTAAAGGCTGTTCCACCAAAGAGATCGACTTGTTTTGTAACTCCATAATTTTAATTTAACTCCAATGTTAGGGATTATATCACTTTCCCAAAAGTTTACAATTATTTCCAACTAATAAATCTATCACCAAAAATCCCCGATTTCTCGGGGATTTTTAATTACTTTCTTAAGTCCCTCTTGCTTGCCCGCCGAAATGGAGGGTCAAAGAAGGGATTTAGGGAAGATTGGTTATTTATAAATAATATTTTTCTTGTTAGTTTCCACTATACCAAGAGAGATTTTTCTTTTAGCTACATCAATACTTTCAATGTACACTTGAACCTTATCTCCTTCTTTCACGGCAACTCCATTAGTAAGTTTAGAAATATGGATTAATCCTTCAACTCCAGTTTGAAGTTTTACTAAAGCACCAAAATTAGCGATTCTTACCACTTCACCTTCGGTTTCTTTATCTTTAGGGAATCTGTCTTCAATACTTTCCCATGGATCACCACTCAATCTCTTCAAAGAGAATTGTAATCTACCATCATCTTTGCTAATAAGTTTAATTTTGATTTTATCTTTAGCCTTAAACATAGCCGAAAGTTCTGACACTTTTTCCCAAGAAATTTCTGAGATATGGACTAAACCTTCCAAATTTAAATTAGCTCCTTGGTTATCACAAACCACTCTCACAAAAATACCAAAAGGTTCTACTCTTACCACTTCCGCTTCAAATACATCACCTAATTTCAAAGTTTCAATTGCCCCAACTTCTTCACCAACTTTATCAGGTTCAGAAATTAATCTTTCAGAGAAAACTAATCTATTTTTAGCTTGATCAACTTCCAAAACTTTAGTTTTGATTTTCTTACCAATCATCTTGTCTGGATCACCATCAAATTTAGTTCCAATCTGACTGCCTGGGATAAATCCAAAGAAACCAAATGGGGCAATTACCACTGCTCCACCTCGATTTAATTCTTTGGCAAATACCGTCACTTCTCCACCATTCTTTTCTTTTTCTTTAAAATAATTCCAACCATAACCACTTGCAGCCCCACGAATCGATACTAAAATTTGACCTTTATCATTTTCTGGAGATTTAACTTGGACTTCAATTTCATCATTAACTTTCAAATCATTAATGTAGTCTTTAACAAATTCAAATTCCTTTCCTAAAACTACGGCATCAGTCTTTCCCCCAATATCAATGTAAATTGCCTTATTTTTAATTGAAGAAATCTTTCCTTTTACTTCTTGCCCTTTTTTAAAACCTAATTTTTCAACTCCTTCCGATTTTAACAATTCTTCCATGGTCATAATCTGACCAGATTTTTTTTCTTTTTTTATTTTCTTAGACATATACAAAAAAATCCCCTAACTTACGGGGATAAAACGGGATTGTTTACCCTAAATAAATTAATAAATAAAACGTAACTTATTGAATCGAATTTCTTGCTAATTATCTAATAACTACTTACTAAATAACTAATTTGGTTTCTGAATTCTGGCCATGACCTATTTTCAAGACCACTTGCGTGGAGACTATTGTCAGCGCTAAGGCGTTTCACTTCTCTGTTCGAAATGGGAAAAGGTGGTTCCACCTCGCTCCAATGACCAGAATTCAAAAACCAAATCGAATTTATATGTAATTTATTTTTTATTTCATGCTATTAACTAATAGCTATTTACTAAAAGCTAATTATCTTGGCCTCTAAATTGAGTTGCCCTTATCCGGCTTCCAAACCCGAATTTGATCGGGGCTGAAAGCCAAATATATGTTGAGAAATTTCTTCAATCATCTCTTTACTTAGCTTAAATCCTTACAGATCTTCCACTTGTAAAGTATTAACCGGTAGTCTCCCGGCGATTTTTCATCCCGATTGCTCGGGACAACGATTCCTTATCTTAGGGTCAGTTTCCTGTTTGAGATGCTTTCAACAGTTATCTTATAGAAACGTAGCTACCCAGCACTGCACTTGACAGCACAACTGGCACACCAGCGGTTTCCTCATCCAGGTCCTCTCGTACTGTGGATGAATCCCTTCAAGAATCGAACGATTACTACGGATAGAGACCGAGCTGTCTCGCGACGCTCTGAACCCAACTAACGCAGCGCTTTAATGGGCGAACAGACCAACCCTTGGCCCCTTCTTCAGGGCCAGGATGCGCCAAGTCGACATCGAGGTGCCGAACCACGTCGTCAATATGAACTATCGGACGTGACTAGCCTGTTATCCCCAGAGTAGCTTTTATCCAGTAAGCCCGTGCCTATACCAAATAGGTCACGAGGATCACTAAAACCGTCTTTCGACCCTGATTCCAATATCAAATTGTTTGGAACTCCCCTTGCGGGGATTCGACTTGTAAGTCTCACAGTCAAGCCAACTTATGCTTTTACACTTATAGCCCGATTTCTTGCCGGACCAAGTTGACCTTTGTATACCCGCGTTACTCTTTTGCAGGTGCCTGCCCCAGGCAAACTAGCAACCATACACGGTCCCTCTCCGAGATTCATCGGAGTAGGTTAGACTCAAAAATAACAAAGGGAGGTGTTTCATTTTTGCCTTGCGGCTCCCTCCTACGCTAAACAATCATTAAATTCTTGTCAATGTAAAGATCCAGTAAAGCTTCATGGGGTCTTTTTGTCCTGTAGTAATTAAACGGCATCTTCACCGCTCTTTCAATTTCACTGGATAGATAGTTAAGACAGTTGCACGGTCGTTAAACCTTTCATACGCGTCGGAACTTACCCGACAAAGGACTTCGCTACCTTAGAACAGTTAGAGTTACTGCTGACGTTCACTAGGGCTTCAATCAAAAGCTCATTCCTTGCGGAAATCACTCTCTCAGTTAACCTTCTAGCACCGGTCAGGTTTCAGCCCATATACATCCCCTTACGGGTTAGCATGGACCTGTGTTTGTGGTAAACAGTCGCCGTGCATTCTTTTGTTGTAGGCTCCTTTTTAAGGGAGTCAGGGCATCTCGCATAGCTTACGCCCAGTTAATTTGCTGATTTCCTTAACTATCTTTCTTCCAATCGTCTTAGTCTACTCGACTTATCCACCAGTGTCGGTTTTAGTACGAATTCCCAATACTCTATTTGCGGCAATTTTCTTGGACACATGGGTCAATTCTGTCTCCCGATTACTCGGAATCCTATTCATGCTTCACTTTATAACGAAAAGGCGGATTTTCCAACCCCTTCTAGCTAGACATTTAAAAGCTGAATTCAGATCAGCTCAGAACCTACCATATGCCGTCATGTCCCAAATTAAAACGAATATTAGGAAGGACCGGAATATTAACCGGTTACCCATCCACTACGCCCCCATTAAACAGGGCCTCATGTTAGGATCGCCTAACCCTCAGTTGAACAACATAGCTGAGGAATCCTTGGATATTTCGACGTCCCGGGTTCTCACCGGGATTTCGTTACTCATGCCTGCATTCTCACTTCTGACCGCTCCAGCTTGGCTTACGCCTTAACCTTCACCGCAATCAGAACGCTCTCCTACCAATTTATACCGATAAATCGGTATAAATTCTCCATCTTCGGCACTATGTTTTAGCCTCGTTACATTTTTGGCGCGATCTTTCGACTCCTTACGGAGTCGAACAGTGAGCTATTACGCTTTCTTTAAAGGATGGCTGCTTCTGAGCCAACCTCCTGTCTGTCTTAGAAAAATCACTACCTTTCCCACTTAACATAGATTTAGAGACCTTAGATGAAAGTCTGGGGTCTTCCCCTTTTGCCGATCCAGCTTAGCCCGGACCGACTGACTGCCGAATTAAATTTATGGTATTCAGAGTTTGGTTAAATGCCGTAGCTTGCGCTACAAACATTCATCCAGTAGCTTTACCCCCATAAATCAACACTCGACGCTATACCTATATATATTTCGGAGAGAACCAGCTATCTCCGGTTTCGATTGGCATATTACCCCTAACCTCAAGTCATCCGACATTTTTGTAGCAATGATCAGTTCGGGCTTCCCTCTGACTTTCGTCAAAGTTCACCCTGCTCAAGGTTAGCTCAACCGGTTTCGGGTTATACCCAGCCATCTAAACGCGCTATTCGCACTCGCTTTCGCTACGCCTCCGTCTGCTTAGCAGACTTAAACTTGATGACTAGGAACACTCGCAGGCTCATTCTTCAATAGGCACGACATCAGGGAACAAGTCCCCTTTGTCTGTTTGTTAGCAAATGGTTTCAGATCTATTTCATTCCCTTACTTAGGGTATTTTTCACCTTTCCCTCACGGTACTAGTTCACTATCGGTCTGCTAAAGTATTTAGCCTTGGAGGTTGGTCCCCCCAGATTCCCGCGACATTTCACGTGTCCCGCGGTACTTAGGTATCCGGTCAAACTGTAGTCAATTTTAAAATACGAGGCTTTCACTCTCTACGGCCGCCCATTCCAGAGCGTTCTTATAATTTTTCCAGTTCTTATACCAGACCCTGCAACCCCATATCTTGCGATATGGTTTAGGCTCATCCGTTTTCGCTCACCGCTACTAACGGAATCTCATACGATTTCTTTTGCTCCGGGTACTTAGATGTTTCAGTTCCCCGACTTACCATGCTCGACTTGCGTCGGCATCTCTGATATTTCGATCAGAGGAGTTTCCTCATTCGGATACTGTTGGATCATAATCTGTTGACGACTCCCCAACATTTTTCGCAGTCTTCCGCGTCCTTCTTCGGCTTTAGCAACCAAGGCATCCACCATTTGCTTTATTAAAACTTTTCTCAATATTTGGCAACTCAATTTAGTTGCCAAGAATAAACGAAATTGAAATTAAATTACTTCGATTCAATAAATTGTTAATGTACAAATACTTAGTTTAAGGGAACAAATTTCTTTCTTCCCTTATTCCTAAATACTTTATAACTTGATGAACTTTATAACTTTTCACTCAAGTGTGGACCTGGGGAGAGTCGAACTCCCGACCTCCTCATTGCAAATGAGGCGCTATAACCAACTAAGCCACAGGCCCAAATGCTGTCTAATGTGCTGCTTTTAGTCATAAAAAAACCGAAAGCGTCAATGCTTTC
>Ga0209800_10002926_pt1 | contig 14305 bp, 11 predicted proteins | sample Higcelweek8metaG_FD_187174 | JGI IMG/M metagenome (GOLD analysis project Ga0209800, IMG submission 187174) | Freshwater pond sediment microbial communities from the University of Edinburgh, under environmental carbon perturbations - High... | ecosystem: Environmental > Aquatic > Freshwater >...
AATGAGAGGGACACCCACCGGCAGAGCATCTGCAACCGAGTAAATGCGGGTGACATCCAAAGATTCTTCTATTGTCATGCGTGGCAGTATGGAAGGAAGCGCCCGCGCCATCAGGGTCTTACCAGCGCCAGGAGCACCAATCATGAACATGTTATGCCCACCAGATGCTGCCACTTCAAGGGCGCGCTTGATATGCTCCTGTCCTTTAATTTCCTGAAAGTCTGTTTGTACTTGCCCCTGCACCTGCTCAATTTCAAGAACAGGCTGCGAGGGAATTACCACTTGACCGATCAGGTGAGTGTAAAGCTCCAATAAAGAATGGACGGGGATCACCTCGATATCGGCAAAGATGGCGGCTTCGGGGGCATCCTCAGCGGGAACGAAAATACGTTTGAACCCCTGGGATTTTGCCATGGCTGCCATCGGAAGCACACCCCGGATATGGCGCACACTGCCATCGAGAGAGAGCTCGCCCATAACCAGGCTTTCTTTCAAACAATCCGGTGGCAATTGACGGTTGGCCAGCAGAATCCCCAGGGCGATGGGGAGGTCATAGGCAGGACCACCTTTACGGACAGTTGCCGGAGCCAGGTTAACCCGGACACGTTTACGCGGATATTCCAACCCGGTGTTACGGATGGCGGACTGTATACGTTCCTTGCTTTCCTGAACACTGGCATCGGGAAGTCCGACAATGACTATAGGAGGAGTAAAGCCTGCGGTCAGGTCGACTTCTACATCAACTATGACCCCGTCAAGTCCAATAACGGCACATGCGTTAACTATGGCTAACATTAGAATAGTGTATGGGAAGGAGACGGAAATGTCAATTCAGGCTACCCAGGTCAGGAGGAGATATGTAACGAGGAGAAGCGGGGGTACTGCATAGTAAAATTTCTTCTTTGTGTGGGTCGGAGCAAACACCCTGGATTTTACCAAACCCCAAGTAAGCATTACGCCAATAATTTGAAATAATCCGTTGAGCCAAAAAGAATCACTTTGGTAAGTAACAATAGCAGTAACGATGATATATACCATGCATATTATTACATGGATGGCATAGGCTATCAGGCTATTTTCTCCGAATGGGAGCATTAACCATCCAAAAAAGCGGTTGATCCTTTGCCACGAAAAGGTGATTGCCATATAGAGGAATCCGAATGTGATAAATGAAGCCAAGAATCTACCTGGGGCAACTGCCTCCTTATCGAAAAATGATCGGATTTTTCCTGCGAGTGAAATGGGAATTTGGAAACTTAAGTTGGAGTTGACAATGTTCCACAACACGATTAACAAAAATAAACAAAAACCACCAATCCATAACCAATACATTTTTATTTTTTGTTGTAAATTTTCTAGTATATGGTGATAACCCAATGTAACACCGATTGTAAACAGCAATAAGACTCCCGGAATTTTCATAAAGGTATCAATTGGGAACCATTTAATTGATGGAAATACTTGGGAGATTACATAATATACAATTGTGAGTAAAAATAATAACCAGATTTTTTTATTATGCAAAAGGAACAATGTCAAAGGGAATAGAAGAAATAACAAGGCATAAAGTACAAGAACGTGGCTGAGGTAAAAGAAGGATTTGAACAAAAAGAGGCCTACCAACATTTGAACTGGGGTTCCCGGTTGGATATTATCGATTAATGAAGGTTGAATGTAACTTCCAAATAGGAGAACGACCAAGGAGAGGGATACGGTCACCAGGTAAATCGTAATTGCGCGGAACCACGACTTTTTTACCGCGCTCCAAACCCCAAATCTTTGAATCACCTTGTAGTAGACAAGTCCTGCAACGATTCCCGATATCAGGAAAAATCCTTCCGCTGCAGAAGTGAAAAAACTACCCCCGAAGGTGATGTAATAGAGAGGTGATTTATCGGCGATGTGGTCGACAATCATAACGAATACGAAGAATCCCCGAAGGAAATCGAGGCGTAAATCCCGGCCGTTAGATTTTATATATTCATGCTGATCAGTGTCCGGGAAAAATAGGAATTTAAAAGTCCTCTCCGGTAGCTTTTCACCGTCAATTTGCTGAAAGAGGACGAGATCAAATGCCAGCAAAAAACCAAGGACGATGACAGGCAAAATACGCCAAAGGATAAAAATTCCAGGGTTCAAAACGACTGAGCAAGGTTCCGATAAGCAAAATTACCAGAAATATTCCAAGAATTAACACAATGAAAAAAACTAGTTTTGATCTAATAATCCAAAAGTGTGTGTTTTTTATAAACGGTTTCTTTACGAATAGTATGCCGATAGAGAATGTCAGGGTGAGCAAGAGTGACGTAGCGATCAGGATTATTCGCTCTATCGAATATGAAAATAGCACCAGGTCGGTTGATTTAGAGGGGGTTAGAACGAGCCAAAGCGATGCACACGCTGATAGAATCGCTGCGCAAATGAGAAAAAGTTTAAAATGAATAGGCTTATCTGTATTCATAAACTGACAGCCTGACGAACATTCCTCTTCTACTGTTTGAGGATCAACTGAAGATCACCTTCTGTAACTTTTAGCAGCCCGGCAGCAGGCAGCCGTTTAAGTAATTCGACCCAGTTCTTATCGGCTGCGAATACCATTTTAAAGACCGGTAAGGACTCTGTCACTTTGCCGCTTTCAGCCAGGGTCACCGCCTGCCAGAAGGGTAATTCCACGATTTCTGGTGCAAGAGAAGCTGCCAGGTTGTAAGCGTTGAAAGCTTCATCAACTTTTCCATCCGCAAGGTAAGCATCACCGGCATTCATGGATTGATATGCCTTATTAACTTTCAGTAAGCGACGCAGCTCCTGTAAGGGTTCCGGGTGGTCATCCACGCGCAGGTCGATGGTAATACCCTGCCAGGGATGGGGTTGTTTGTTGCCTTCCACTACCAGCATAGCAGCGGATTGTTTACCGCGGATGTCTCCGCCTTCGTTTTGGGCAGCTTCCAGGGCGATCATCAGGCGTTCGCTGAGTTCCCCTTTGGATGAATGAAAGGCAACTGCCATGGCATGCCACACCGTATTCTTTAACATCATATTTGCCTGGGCGGAAAAATGTTCCCCAATCTCGTGACCAGCTTCTGCAATGCACCTGGCGCCGGTATGGGTTGCAACGAGTCCGCTTGAATTCACCATAGCTACCTGACGTAATTCACGACCATCATCCTTTGCCAGCAAATCATCAAGGACGGCTCGCGGGGAATTCCCCTGGCGCATCCCCTCCAACCCCAGCGGACCATAACTCACTTCCACCATGGATTGGGTAGCGACAACGCCAACGCCCGCCTCGCCCCAGGTGACCAATGACCCGGTGGAGAACCAATGCGATTGCACAGCCACTCCCAATTGACCGGTTACTGGGTCGCGGGCAACAATTGAAAATGTATGGGCAAAGGGGAAACGATTTTTAGGAATGAAGGGTGAGTTAGAATTATTCATTTGAACCTGCCTATGGCTTGAAATAAATAGCAGTGTCGGAAACACCATTGCTTGACCAGAAGTAACGCCAGGATCCGATAAGTTCCAAAACTTGCTGCCATTCCTCATCTATTGGACCCTCTTGGGGTGAGCGTGAATTTGGTGCACTGGATAGACTGGGGAGGTAGCGGTTGACATTGTCGATGCCGAGTATCCCCCCGGACTTGAGCAATGGCAAGGATTGTAAAACACATTGGGCGCGGTAAGTGCCATCCACAAGGACGACATCCAGACTGGAAGGTTTAAATATGGCGGTGGTCTTTACATATTCACTTTCACAAGCTGGAATCGAATCCTCCTGTTTTGGATGGAGGAAATATGAAATGTTAGTTATGGAAAAATCCGAAATTTTGCCACTGATTTTTGCATACCATTCAGGATTATGTTCCACGCTGGAGATGTGATGCACCCTGCGGGCAAACCAGAGTGTGCTACGACCGGAACCGAATTCAAGCATGTCATCGCTGGCGAGTAAATACCCGGTAAGGAAATCAATGGCTGCGGGAGCCAGCCATGGTGTATCGGGGTGTGTGCGGCGGTAAGATTTTTCGACCAGGCGGTCAAAAATATATCTTAACGTCAAATGGCGAAATGTTCGTGCCATATCAACTCCTTTATTCGGCTGCTTTTTTAGATTCTATTTGCTGGCGTAAAGCAGCGAACTTTTCCCGCGTGATCGGGAACTTCCAGGCAAAAAATATTGAGAGCGACAATAGAATTGCCGGTATTCCACCTATCATAAACCGGATTGCATTTAAAGTATCGGTGTTCTGTACAGCATTGGGAACATAGCCAGTAATTGAAAGAATCATAGGGATAAGTGCCAGCATAAGGGCGGTGCCGGACTTTTGAAGGAAGACCAGGAATCCGTAGAAAGTCCCTTCGCGCCGGTGCCCGGTTTCCAACTCATCCTGATCGATCACATCGGGTAAGATGGACCAGGGGATGACATGTGCAGCGGCGATGCCTAATCCGGCAAGGGCAGCAATGATATAGGCAAGGGTGTGCGCAGAGGAGGGCAGGAAGGAGAGCGTTAACATCACCAGCACCCACCAAAACACGCCGATAATATACGTTCGAGTTTTGCCGAGTTTATCGGACATTTTTACGATTATGGGAATACAAATCAATGCTGCGAGCTGCACCAGGCCGAGTAAATACTCAAGCTGGTCTGCCATCCTCATCCAATAGGTGATGTAATACTGGAAAAGGGCACTGATCAAAGCCACGGTCATCCAGGAAGTCACATAAATACCCGCGGCATAGCGGAAAGCCCGGTTACGCCAGGTATACAAAAAACTTTTAACCAGGCTTAATTGACTGGGCTGCGTCTCCGTATATCGTTCTTTAATATTGAAGAACAATACAAAATACGGAATCATGGCTAATACGCCAAAAACCACTGCCATGATTAAATAACCGGTGCGGGGAGTATCGAAAAAACTGGCGAATATCGGGACTGACACGGCTGCAATAAGCCCGCCAGCCATGCTTACTGCCATGCGGTAACCGGTGAGCCGGGTTCGTTCGTCATAATTGGAAGTAAGCTCAGGCGTGAGCGCGCCATAAGGCACAACCACGAAGGTAAAAGCAGTATCAAATAGGATATAGGCAAAAGTGTAATAAGCCATAAGCAATAAAGGATTGGCAAAAGGAGGAACCCACCAAAGCATCATGAATGCAAGTCCGAAGGGGATTGCGCCAATGAGGAAAAATGGCCTGCGCCGCCCCCAACGAGTGTGAACTCGATCCGCAAATACTCCTATCAGAGGATCATTGATCGCATCCCATATCGTTCCAATCAATAAAACTGGCACGGTATATCTGGCTGGAAGGAGAGCAACATCTGTGAGGAAAAAAAGGAAAAAGAACCCCACAATGGTCGTGGTAGTTGTATTTCCCCAATCCGTGAGGCCGTAGATCAACTTGATGTGGAATGGTAATCGATCGTTATCCAGTTTTTGTGAGGTTGCCGATGTGGTCAATGGATGCTCCTAAATTGATTTTTCATAAATGCGATAACGAAGGTAAACCTTGAATCCAAGATTATCAGTAAACCGGTTGCTCTTTACGTTTTCTTCACCAGCGAGGGACATATCTACTTCGCGAAATCTTCTTTGCCAGATTCTTTTCGCAATCTCATAAATCAGGAGTGCTTCAATCCCCCTGCCTTGAAATTCCGGCAAAATCATTAATATCTTAAAAGACACTCTTTTAATTCGCGGTATTTTAATGAAGAACCTGATTGTGCCGAGTAAATCCAGATTGCCATTTGCTTTTTGTAAAGCTTCATTTACGTCCGGGAAGGCAACGGCATAACCGACAGGCCGGCCATCGACTTCGGCGATGAGAGCCATCTTTGGATCCAAAAATGGTTTAAACCCATTCGAATACTTGAGAAACTCATCATAGGTTAAAGGAATATTGCCGGGGAGGGGAGCAAGTGCGGCATTGGTGATTTCGGTGGCAATGCATATTTCATTCTCCCATTCGGATTTTTTGAGCCTTCGTAAAGAAATATCTTTCCTCTTCCGTGCGATTTCAACGACCCTCATCAGCTTTTTGGGGAATGCCTGCTCGAGAGAGATTCCTTTTAGACGGATGAACCGGCGGGCGACACTCTCGTTATTTCTGATAAACCCGCAGGTTTCGAAAAGGTTCTGGTAATAAGGAGGATTATGACCAGCCATAGCTACAGGAAGCGTTGAAAATCCTTCAATCATCACCCCGATTTCATCCGTCGGGCTTGGGTTGAAGGGACCAACCATATTGGAGTACCCTTTTTGTTTGAGCCAAGCTGCGGCAGTCTGAAATAAGAGGGATGCAACCTCAATGTTGTCAATACATTCGAAGAATCCAAACCTGCCCATCTCTGGAGCAGTGGTTTGTTCTGTCTTAGAGTATGCGATCGCGCAGATGCGGCCGACAGGAATACCACTTTCCAGTGCAAGCCAACACTGCCGTTCTGCAATTTTCCAAAAGGGATTTTTTTGCGGGTCCAGGCGATCGAGAACATCAGTTAATAGCGGGGGAACCCAAAAAGGATCATTTTTATATATCAACCAGGGAAATTTTAAAAATTCATAAAAGTCAGATTGAGCGAGGATGGGTTTAATCGTCAACATTATTATTGGTCTACCAATAAAAATATAATTTGAATCGGTTTAGATTCCGGTTCTTACCCAACGTGAAAATATGGCAGTCGATAAGAATCGTCCAGCAGATTGGTCCACTAGCCCGATCTCACCTGCTGTGGTGGTGCCTTTGAATTCCTTCATTAATTCAACCAGAACCTGATACAGAGTAACCGCAGAAGCTTTTACTGCATATGCAGTCAATTGGATAAATAGTGGATTGGGAGTGAGAATCTCCTTGCATGCTGTCAAGAGTGATGGCAATAATTTGTAAAACTCCCATACTTCGCCCTTGGGTCCCCGCCCAAACTTGGGAGGATCGAGGATGATGCCGTCATAACGTGAGCCGCGCCGGGCTTCACGCTGAACGAATTTCACTGCATCGTCCACAATCCAACGAATCGATGAGGGGTCAACGCCTGAAAGAATCTGATTTTCTTTAGCCCACAAGACAACCTTTTTTGAGGCGTCGATATGCGTCACCTGGGCACCTGCACTGGCTGCTGCGATAGAGGCAAGCCCGGTGTACCCAAACAAATTTAAAACTTTAGGTTTTGCGGATGAAGACCGAATGACTTGATCTGCCCAATCCCATTGGCAGGCTTGCTCGGGGAAAACCCCAACATGGCGCGACCCTGAAAACTGGGCGGTAAATTTCAGATTGGGATAGGTCAACTGCCACTGGTCGAGGTGATTACCACGAAATTCCCAATGACCGCCATTCTCCTCCGGGGAGGGTTTATAGGTGGCATTGGCTTTTTTCCATTCAGCATCCGGTAAGGCGGGGATCCAAACCGCTTCGGCTTCAGGACGAACCAGGCGATAGGGACCATATTGCTCCAGCTTAAATCCATTGCCGCTATCCAGAAGAATATAATCCTTCCACCGGGTGGGGTATTCCAAAGGGATCGAGGTCAGGTGATTCACTTGAGTTGTCATAGGCTAGGTCATTTGAGTATATCAGGAGTGGTAAAAAGAACCAACAAAACAGGACTGATATGACAGGCAACCCCCCATTTCTTTTTAAGATACGCATGAAGGAAAGATACGAACCTTTTGGTAAAAAAAGACAGAGCCTTCAAGCTCTGTCTTTTCAAATTTTATATATTGTGTGATTTTATGCGACTGGTTTTACTTCTGCAGCCTGGAGTCCCTTGGGACCCTTTTCGACTGAGAACTCAACCTGCTGACCTTCTTTCAGAACCCGGTAGCCCTCCATTTCGATCGCAGAAAAATGAACAAAGACATCCTCTGCCCCATCACGGCCGATGAAGCCGTACCCCTTGGCGGGATTGAACCATTTTACTGTCCCAACAAACCGTTCTGACATGCTCTATTCTCCATCTTTTATGAATTGTGCGGGCAGGAAGACCCTGACCTCGTCACTATTAATAAAAATTTTACATTGCCAGCATATGAATGTCAAGCAGCCTTTGCGTTCAGATTGATATAATACTTGTGTGAAAAGCGTTCGATTCGGAATAACAGGATTATTAATTTTTCTACCTGTACTCATTGCCGTAGTACTTCGGCTATTTCCATTTCCCGAAATTATTCGCCAGTCCAGTCAGATCATCCAAACTTCAATCAATGGAAAAACAGCCCAAACTGATTCCTTAATGGTGCTTTTGAATTTCCAGCCGTGGAGGAACGACCTCTGGGAGAGGTTGGGGCGGGAATACCTCGATGCCGGCAAGTATGCAGATGCGATTGCTGCTTTTGAGAAAAGTGATGAGTTCGGAGGGCTGTCCACCGACGGGAGCATTGGCTGGGCAGATGCCTTAATCTTGAATGGAGAACGCGATGCAGCCAAAAATTTGCTGCGAGCGATTTCTGTTAATCAAACTGACCTGTTTGACTTGATGCAGATCATTGCCCTGCAAAGGCAAATAAGCGACGTGTATGGAGCAGAAACCACCTTGTTAACAGCCCATCGGATCGATCCCGACAACGACGATATCAATTTCCAGTTGGGCTTGATGTTGAGCACAACTCAACCAGATAGTGCCAGTCAATTTTTAATGAGTACCAATGCTCTTTCCGCAAATGATCAGTTATTAAAGGAGGCGTTATTAACAACAATCGAAACCTCAAGTGGATTGGAATCTGCCTCCGAGCGCTATCTACGAATCGGGCAGGTTCTATCAACATTCAATGAATGGGATGTGGCATCGCAGGCGTTTCAATCAGCGCTGGCAAATGACGCGCAGTCTGCATTGAACTGGATCTATCTTGCAGAAGCGCAGCAACAATTGGGTATTAACTCCTTTGAAGGGATTTCCAGGGCTTTGGAGCTTGATCCCGATAATGAGATCGTTAATGGACTGACAGGATTGTATTACCGCCGGCAGGATAAAAATGAACTTGCGTTAATTTACCTGAACAAAGCTGCAACAATTAATCCTGATGCAAGCGTCTGGGTCATTGAGAAAAGCCGAACCTATGAAGCAATGGGCAACCTTGAAACAGCCTTTAAGTTACTGATCAATGCAATTAACCTCTCCCCGGAGGATTGGACAACCTGGAAAGCATTGGCGGTTTTTAGCTTTTCGCATAATTACGAGGTTGAGCAAACGGGGTTGGTGGCTGCCAGGAAAGCCCTGGCGCTAAATCCTTCTTCATCAGCATTAACCGACTTACTTGGTACTGGATTGATGCTTGCCGGTGATTATGACAGTGCTGAACGTTTTTTTTTACAGGCAGACACAATGGATCCGCATCAATCTGCGATCTTGATCCACCTGGGACAGCTTAAGACTCTACAAAAAGATTTCATCCAGGCAAGGAACTACCTGACACAAGCGATTGAATACGCGCCAAACAACCGCCTGAGGGAATTGGCAATTCAACTTCTCAATGAGAATTCTGGCAAATAAAGGGATTGGTATAATACGCTTATCGATGTCAACGGAGACTCATGAAAAAACACTGGTATCCTGCAATTCTTATCATGCTCGTATTTTCATTTATCCCTTCAGCTTGCGCTATTTTACCTGTGCAAAATGATGTCGTACCCGCTTCCCATCCAGGGTGGATATTCTTTCAAGACGATTTTTCGACTTCACCAAACGGGTGGGGAACCATGGGGCGCGAAGGTGGTGAAGCCAGTTTTAACTACGAAGGATTGGTCATAAATGTATATTCGCCCAATTCATTGTTTTGGACGGTAAACGAAGGAAGATATACGGATACGCAGATTGATGTTGATGCCGTATTGATGAATGGGCCAACAAATGACAATTTCGGCGTTATATGCCGGTTTGTTGACAATGACAATTTCTATGGTTTTCTGGTAACCCATGATGGTTATTACGGTATTTTCAAGATGCTTGATGGACAAATGTTGCTCTCCGGGAATAGAACGAATTTGGATTTCAGCGAAGCAATCCGGCAGGGCGGTATCGTAAATCACATTACAGCGTCCTGTAGTGGAGATATTTTGAAATTATCGGTAAATGATGTTGTACTGGCCGAAATCCAGGATGCTTCATTCAAGTCCGGGCAAATCGGATTGATCGCCGGGGCGTATGATGCCGGAGGCGTCCAGGTTTTATTTGATAATCTTCTCGTTACGCAACCCTGATAAAGATGAAAGTTTTTTTCGACACGGTCGGGTGCCGGCTGAACCAGGCAGAGATCGAAGAAATGGCTGGAATTTTACGCCAGGCAGGGCATGAAATTGTCGGGCGATCTGAAGATGCGGATACAGTCGTAATCAATAGCTGCGCGGTAACTGCAGCAGCCTCATCAGATTCACGGCAAAAAGTGCGCCAGGCTTATCACCACGGGATTGAAAACATCATCCTGACGGGATGCTGGGCGACACTTTATCCACAACAAGCGGCGGCTCTTGATGGCGTCAGTTCAGTGGTGGATAACATCGATAAGATGAATATTCCTGCTCAATTGCTCAACATAGACGATTACATGATGGAACTTGAACCAATATCCCGCAAACCATTGCCAGGAGTTCATCACCGGACGCGGGCATTTATTAAAGTACAAGATGGTTGCGATAATTTCTGCACTTATTGTGTGACACGATTAGCGCGCGGCAAAGCCTATAGCATCCCAAAAGAAGACATTAAGTTACATGTAGATGAAGCAGTGGCTGGTGGGACAAAAGAAATCGTTCTTACCGGGGTAAACCTGGGTTCCTGGGGAAAAGATTTTGATGATGATGAACGGCTCTCTAACTTGCTGCTCTATATCCTTGAAGACACTAAAATTGAGCGAATCCGGCTTTCATCACTTGAGCCCTGGGATATCGACCCTGCCTTTTTTGATCTGTGGCAAAACCCAAGACTTTGTCCTCATTTGCATCTTCCACTGCAATCGGGATCAAAAAATGTACTTCAAAGAATGGCGCGCAAAACCACACCAGAAGAATTCCGTTTCTTACTCGACGCAGCTCGAGCCAGGATTCCAAATCTCGCTGTGACCACAGATGTAATCGTTGGTTTCCCCGGAGAAACAGAATCAGAATTTGAGGAGAGCATTCAAACCATCAAAGGGATGAATTTCAACGGGGGACATGTGTTTAAGTATTCAAAGCGTGATGGTACTGCGGCTGCAAAATATCCTTCGCAGGTCTCGGGAAAGATTGCGAGAGAACGCGCTCAACGTATCCGGTCACTCTTTGATGACCAGGAACAAAAATTCCAGGAGTTTCAAGTAGGACTAACACAAAAGGTTCTCTGGGAATCGTGTAGAGAAATTAAAACCGGTCTGTGGACACTTGAAGGTTACAGCGAAAATTACAATAGGGTACGGGCAAGCGCCTCTGAAAACCGTTGGAACAAGATTGATCCAGTTACGATCGAGGGCATTAAAGACAAAATCCTTCTGGGAAAAATAAAAAATCTTGGGAGCAAAACAAATTGAAGAATCAGTCCAAGTGGTGGCAATCTGCAGTTTTTTACCAAATCTATCCACGCAGTTTTGCGGATGGGAATGGGGATGGAATTGGAGATTTGAAAGGCATAATCCAGAAATTGGATTACCTGCAAAATCTTGGTATTGATGCCATCTGGCTTTCTCCGCACTTTCCGTCGCCGTATGTTGACTGCGGATACGATGTTTCAGATTACCGCGGGGTGGCACCGGAATATGGCACCATGGAAGATTTCAAAGAGTTTTTACGCGGAGCTCATGGGCGCGGAATCCGGGTAGTGCTGGATCTTGTACTCAACCATACCTCTGACCAACATACCTGGTTCCAGGAATCGCGCATGGATAAAACGAACCCTAAAAGGGATTGGTATATCTGGAAAAGTACAGAAAATGGTGAGCCTCCCAACAACTGGTATTCCACTTTTGGCGGAAGTGCCTGGGAATTGGATCCGGTAACGAATGAATATTATTACCATTATTTTTTCAAGGAGCAGCCTGATCTGAATTGGAAGAACCCGGAAGTTTGGGAGGCAATGTTCAACGAAGCGAGATTCTGGCTGGATATGGGAGTGGATGGTTTCAGACTGGACGCAGTGGGAACGATTTTTGAAGATGAGCGATACGAAAACCGACCTGAAACGATGACACAGGAAGGGTTGTTCAGACTCTCACATGAAGCGAAAAACGATGAGATGAATGCCGAAGTATTGAAGTATTGGATGGAAATGTTCCACCGGCAGGTGGACCAGCCTGAAGTGCACCAGGTGACACGTGAGCTGCGTAAAGTGATCGATGAATATGATGATCGGGTCTTAATCGGGGAAACAGACGATATTGCTTTTTATGGTGATAACAATAACGAATTACATTTGAATTTTAACTTTCCATTGATGCGAACCCCAAAGATTTCTGCGGAACATGTTCGGAACAACCAAAAGACAAGATTGGCTGCTTTAGCCTCATGGGCGTGGCCGTGCAATACCTTTGGTAATCATGATTCTGCGCGTGTTTTTACGAATTACGGGGATGGTAAAAACAATGAGCTTCAAGCCCGGCTTTACATAATGCTCTTGTTAACCCTCAAAGGAACCCCGTTTCTCTACAATGGTGAAGAAATTGGCATGTCTGATCTGGCGATATCAGACCCCAAACTATTTCGTGACCCCCTTGGCACGTTGTTTTACGGATGGGCGAAGTCGGAACTCGGATTGAGTGAGGACGAGGCGATTCAGGTCGGCGCTAGTAGAGGGAGGGATAAATGCAGAACCCCCATGCAGTGGAAAAACGAGGTGAATGGCGGTTTTTCTCCGGCTGGGGTCAATCCATGGCTTCAAGTGAACATTGATTATTCCTCTGGAATTAATGTCGCGGATCAGGTAAAAAATCCTGATTCGTTATTTTCTTTCTATCAACGGGCGTTGAATCTAAGAAAAAAATCAAAAGCACTTACCCTAGGTGAATTTGAATTAATTGCCGTACAACCCAAAGATGTTCTTTATTACACACGCACGTTTGAAAATGAAGTTGTTTCGATCCTATTGAATATGGATTCAAAACCTCAATCAATTATTTTGAATCCGAAGGTCAATATCAAAAAGGTATTATTAACCAATACCCAGAAAATTGAAGAAGGGACCTTGAAACGAATGACCCTTTTACCATATCACGGGATTGTATTCATATAATTTCCTTCCTTGCTCCTTAAGGATAGTGGCTATAATGAGTATTACGTTCCCCGCAATTGGGGTATAATCTCTCGCTTTGTGAATATTATTGTGAAGTGAGTTGGAATGAATTTTGAAGAACACAATGGATCAACAGTTTTTAAACGCCAATCGGAATACAAACCGGGCCGGAATTGGCGAAATTTCCTTATAGGCAGACCACTATCCACTGCTGATGCGCCGCATCAAACCATTGGAAAGATATTGGGATTGGCAGTGTTTTCATCGGATGCCATGTCCTCTGTGGCGTATGCACCCCAGGAAATGCTGATGATCCTTGCTGCTGCAGGTGTAGCATCATTTGGTTTAACGCTGCCCCTGGCTTTAGGGATTTGTGGATTATTAATCATTCTTATGCTTTCATACGAACAGACCGTCCATGCATATCCTAATGGAGGCGGCTCATTTATTGTTGCCCGCGACAACCTTGGACAATTGCCAGCCTTAACAGCCGCCGCAGCTCTTTTAAGCGATTACATCTTAACCGTTGCGGTTTCCATATCTTCTGGTGTAGCCCAATTGGTATCTGCTTTTCCTGCATTATATTCAAACAGAGTAATCATTGCTGTTTCGCTTGTCTTATTTGTAATGCTGATCAATTTGCGGGGTGTAAAAGAATCTGGAATAACATTTGCCATTCCAACCTATTTTTTCATCATTATGATGTTCACTTCGATCATAATTGGTGGAATTCGTTTTATTAGCGGCACCCTCGGAGCAGTCTCATTGCCGCCGCAGGACGTGATGGCAATTCATCAAACACTTACACCCATCACCATATTTTTAATATTAAAAGCGTTTTCCAGTGGCACAACAGCGTTAACCGGAATCGAAGCAATTTCAGATGGGATCACCGCATTTAAAGAACCTCGAAGTAAAAATGCCGGATCAACGCTAATCATGATGGCGATAATTCTTGGAACGATGATGCTTGGAATCACTTTCCTTGCTCACCAGGTTGGGGCATTGCCATCAGAGGAAGAAACCCTTATTTCGCAATTGGCACGGACCATTTACGGAAATAGAGGAATCTTCTACATTGGCACAATATCGGCGACAACAATAATTCTGGTAATG
>Ga0209800_10002928_pt1 | contig 14300 bp, 9 predicted proteins | sample Higcelweek8metaG_FD_187174 | JGI IMG/M metagenome (GOLD analysis project Ga0209800, IMG submission 187174) | Freshwater pond sediment microbial communities from the University of Edinburgh, under environmental carbon perturbations - High... | ecosystem: Environmental > Aquatic > Freshwater >...
TGGGCAGGTTTGATAATGGTGACTGGTATCTTGATAAATACAAAACAAGCAAAGGTTACAGGTTTGTTACAGGTGCAGGAACTCAGAGTCTTACCCCTGAAGAAAATATCATTTACAATGGTATGCGTGGCGACATTACTGATTTCGTATGGAGAGTTAAAGAAAACAATTCAGTTGAAAACAGCAACCGTTTAATCGGATCACTTACAAACACCTGGCAGATTACTGACGGACTGAAACTTCGTGGCAGAATTGCAACTGACTATACCAACCGTGCAACTGAAAGCAGCAATACTTCCGAAATTCCATTAGCTTTTGGATATTCAGGTTATTTCGGTATGGATTCATATCTGAACAATATCCGTTACGGTGATATCATGCTTATGTACATGAAAAAAGTAACTCAGGATATTGAAATCGGTGCAATGGTTGGTTATACCGGACAAAAAGAAACCGGATCAACCCTCAGCAGAGGAACTTCGGGTGGCTTAAGCACCGAAAACCTTTTTGACCTTGCTGCCTCGGTTAATACCCAATCAAGTGGTTCAAGCCGTTATGCTATTGTAAAAGACGCTGTTCTTGGAACAATAAACGGTAATTTCAAAAACTATTTATTCCTTGAAGGTACGCTTCGTAACGACCGCACTTCAACCATGAATCCTGAAAACAACAGCTTCTTCTACCCATCAGTTAACTCAAGCTTTGTATTTTCAGAAGCTTTCACAATGCCGGCAGCTATCAGTTATGGTAAATTCCGTGCATCATGGGGTATTGTAGGTAATTATCCTGATATGTATAGTGCTAACATCGCTTACAACCAGAATACTTTAGGCGTTCAGGCAGTAGGTGGACAGCCGGTACTTTATACAACCATTCCTGGAAGTATGGGTAACGATGCTATCCGACCAGAAGAAAAACATGAGTATGAATTCGGTTTGGAAACCAAATTCTTTGTTAACCGCTTAGGTTTTGACATTGCTTATTACAATGGCCTTATTAAGGATCAGATCCTTCCATTAACTATTCCTACCAGCTCAGGAGCATCTTCAGTACTTACTAACATTGGTACTTTAAGGAATCAGGGTATTGAAATCGCTGTAAGCGGTACACCTGTTTTAACAACCAATTTCAAATGGGATGTTCAACTCAACTTCTCGAAAAACAAAAACGTTGTTGAAAAACTTGCTTCCGGTTCCGATGAATTGCTTCATGCTGATTATGACGGAAACGCTGCTCAACTTATTTCCAAAGTTGGTGAGCCAATGGGTGATTTTTATGCTCATCCTGTGAAACTCGATGCTAACGGAGGCAAAATTGTAAATCCTGATGGTTTGTACCAGGTTGATGCTGATACAATGGTTAAAATTGGTAACGCTATGCCAAAAGCTGTTGGTGGATTTATTAATACCTTCACATACAAAGGATTTACATTGGACGCTTTAATTGATTTCAGGTTTGGAGGTTATGTTATGCCTACCGCTCTCAACTGGATGACAAGCCGCGGACTTACCGAAATCAGTACCACAGCAATGGACAAAGAACATGGTGGCCTCAGCTATTATGTAACTACCGATGCTAATGGCAACACTATTAATGTTCAAACTGATGGTACTTCCGGTCCTAACGGTGAAAAAGTATATGACGATGGTATCTTACAGGAAGGTGTAAAAGCTGACGGATCACCAAACGATTATATCGCTTCTTCAGCTTATTATTACTGGAATGTTTACAACTGGGGCGGTCCTCAATACAGCTACAGTCGTTATGAACTATATATTGTAGAGAACAGTTACATCAAAATGAGGGAACTTTCTTTATCATATGCTTTGCCTGTTAATGTGGCTAAAAAAATCGGTGCTAAAAACATCTCACTGTCAGTATTCGGCCGTAACTTGTTCTATTTCTACAGAACCATTAAAGATATGGATGCTGAAGCAGCAACTGCAGGTTCAAGGTGGTTCCAGCAGGTTAACAATGTAGGTACAAATCCTTCAACCAGAACTTTTGGAGGTTCACTGCGTGTTGGTTTCTAAGTTCAATGTTAATAACAAAACAAAAAATCGTTCATATGAAGAAAATATTAATAATGATAGCCGCAGCACTATTGGTAGTTAGTACCGCGTGCACCAAGGCAGATTTTGAGGATTCATATCCGGATCCTTCCAAAATTTCTACTACTACAGTCGAAAAACAGTATTCAGGTTTTCTGAGTTCCAACCGTGAGTATGTATTACCTTATTACTGGAATTATTTTGTAGTACTTCGCACCACCCTTACCCGTTACACACAAGCTGTAGGCTGGGTTAATGCCGGCGGACAGTATGTTCCTGGCGAAGCAGGTATTGGCGCTTATTGGGGAACCTATTACACCCTTATGGCGCAGTACAGGGAACTTGAAAAAGTTTATGCAGCTACTCCTGCTGATGATCAGGCATCCAAGAGAATTTATATGCTAACAGCAGCTATTTATCTGTATGATCATACCCAGAAACTGGTCGATTTGCATGGCGATATTCCTTTCTCGGAAGCTGGTATGCTTAGCACCAATGGCGGTGATTATGAAGCTTCCTTGCCTAAATACGATAAAGCTGAAGACGTGTATTCCAAGATGCTTGATGATTTGAAAGCTTTTGCTGACGAACTCAACACAATTTCTGTTCAGGCTGCTATCCAGACAGGTTTCAAAAATCAGGATTTTATCAATGGTGGCGACCTTAACAAATGGAAAATGTATTGCAACTCATTACGCTTAAGGATGTTGACCAGGGTATCGGGTACATCAACATTCCAGTCGAGAGCAAATACCGAAATTGCTGCCATTCTTGGTAATCCATCGAGCTATCCTGTTGTTTCAAATAATGATGACAACATTCAGATTAATGTAACCAATCAGAATTCGCCGATCAACTCACAGCAATTCCAAACCGGACTTGAAGACTGGAACGGAAACTTAGCCAGCAAAGCTATGATTGATCATATGCTTGCTAATGCTGACCCACGTTTACGCGCAATGTATGAGCCAGGTGCAAATGCTCCGGGTGTGTATGCAGGTTTGGATCCTTTATTGCTATCGAATGCTCAGCAAACTTTAGTTGATGCAGGAACTGTATCTCTCTATAACCGCTCAACCTTAAGCCGCAACGATTATTTCCCTGGGATGCTTATCAATGCTGCTGAAGTAAGTTTCTTGAAAGCTGAGTTCTACCTCAATTCAGGTAACGATGGTGCTGCTAAAACTGCCTACAATGATGGTATTTCACAATCAGTAAAGAATTACTATTACTTCAGGACGTTAAGCAATGATAATGTTGCCGGTGATTTAACCCCGACTGATGATGCCGAGATTGCAGCTTATACTGCTATGGATCAGATTGCCTGGGATAAAGCTACTTCCACTGCTGCTAAATTAACTTTGATCGCTAACCAGAAATGGATTCATTACAGTGTTGTTCAGCCATACGAAAGCTGGTCGGAGCAGAGGCGTTTAGATATTCCTGCTTTAACATTCCAGGTTGATGCAACCAATCCTCAGTCGTTGCCACCATACAGATGGATTTACACCTCGAATGAGAGTACCTATAATACTCTTAATTACGATGCTGTAAGAGCTAATGACAAACTTACAAACAAACTTTTCTGGGATGTAAAATAATCACATTCCTTAAAATAACAGGAAAGAGCGGGAATTCACTTCGGATTCCCGCTCTTTTAATGTGTGCCCATTCCGGACTCTTATAAAAAGCCCCGGAATTTCCGGGGCTGGAGTTTAATTAAAATTTAAACAGCATGCTGCACACTTAATTATTCACCGGATTTGCAGCAGGAACCAGCGTGAAATCAATTACCAGCGATTCATCAGCAGCAAGTTCGCAGGTTACTGCCTGTGGAACGTCATACCCGCTTGTGTGGCAGGTTACAGTATAAGTTCCTGCTTCAAGCTCATCGATAAGGTAATAACCATCGGCATCGGTTGTAAATACCGATTCCTGTTCCACAAGGTTTATAGTAACATTAGCCAAAGGCAAACCTGAAACTGAATCGGTAATAACACCCGATATCTCACCGGTCGCAGGATCACTAGTTACAGCCTTTTTTCTCCTTTTGCGGCTACCACGAACCAACATGTAATCTTTAAACAGTTCGGGGAATTCTTTTTCGTTGTATTCGATAAAAGGATCGAGCTGCAGCCGGATGGTTTTCGAACAAAGCCTCATTTGCTTAGATAACTCACGCCTGCCCGATTTCCGGTCAGTTAGTTTAGCTCCTGTATTATCCAACGTTTCGCCAAAGTCAGCTATCTGCGTGTTGAATGCCGCCAGCTTTTCTGTTGTAAGTCCGAAATCAACGGCCAAAGCTGCATTGTGCTCCAATTCCTCAGCTACATGCACAGCCATTTCGTACAGCCTGTATGCTGACACAACAGCTACTTTTGATTTATATACCTTCAGGATATCAAGCAGTGGCATATTTTCGAGATCGGTAGCCATAAGTATTCCCATACCTATATTTTCCATCACTGCTGCACGCAGTTTTTGCTGCGAGTCCTGCTTGGGCCGGTGAATTGTTGAAGCAGGTCTGAGCAATTTCGAAATCAGCTCGCTTAACCCATCGCTTTGCAGATTAAAACCGTTTTTCATTTCCAGAGCTTTGGCTTTTTCTTCAAAAGCCTGGGGGTAATTGTTCATCACCCTGCATATTGCTTTTATTCTTTGATGTTTTGAAATAATCGTTCTCATGACTAATTTTTTTTTATGTTTTCAATTCAAATGTAACCGGTTATATACAAAGCCGGTATTGTTGCTGTGATTATAATATGAGCACGGAGGCGAAGGCCCCAGAGCCGGTTTGCCGATTAAACGGTGAGTCATAATCCTTTGATCGGGACAGAAATCATAATCGTTATTTATATAGTGTGGGAATTCCCACAGGCGTATTACCTTCTGTGTCCTGATCAAAACAAGCTGGATTACCTCTTCATGAAAATGCAGAGTGATAAACTCGTTTTGTGGTTCCCGGATATAAAAAAGCAATTCTTCTTCCGTAATCCACACTTCTTTACCTGACTCAACGAAAAATTCTTTCAGCAATTCAATTGTCAATTTGATATACTTTCCTTTCGTACGCTTCTCTATATTTTCTTTTTGTTTTTGCATCCTGGTTGTACTTGTTAAAATTGTCGGGTAGGTTATTAGCTTCTTGAATTTTCCGGAAGAACTGTTCTTAACTTACTATCTCAATTCCCTTGTATAAATAAATGCTTTTGGAGGACAATCAATGAAATATATATTATATTTAACTGATTATGTGTAATATAGAGTTTTATTAAGAAAGTAGCTCGTTAAATCGGATTGGGATGCAAAATCAAAAAAGTGCTCTTAATTTTTTTAAAAGTTCAGTTATATTTTTTAAAAGTGAATACTGAAATTTATAAAGTACACTTAAAATAAATTAGAATTCGCTTAACTATTTATAAAGTTCAGTTAAATTATTACTGAGTGACTTCCGAATTTATCAAAGTAACATTAACTCAATTAGTATTTCGCTTAAATTATTTATGAGTGACTACTCAACAAGTAAAAGTTCGCTTAAATTTGTTCGGAGTACGTTTAAAATTTATCCGAGTAAGTACTTTTACTATTAAAGTACACTTAAGTTTTATATTAGTTCGCTTAAACAGTTTCAGAGTACGTTTCGAATTTTTATAAGTGAACACGAAAAAAATATAAGTAAACTGTATTTTTTTATATAATCACTAAAAACAATTTTAAACGCTGTTTAAATGCCTTTTAAATTAGCATTCTTAAATACAATCCTGAAGTGTAAATGATGAATTTCGCATTAAAAATAGTTCAGCTTCTATACCTATATTATATGTAATATGAAAAATGGCTATACTCTGTCGAAATCATATTTCAGTGGGAAATGATTTGAGAATAGTATTCATTAAAAATAAATGAAAAATAATTTTATTTTTTTTTTGTTTTATTAAAATGCTCATATAGTGCATAATACAGTTATAAAAATATTAAACTCAACTAAACCCAATTAATTTACCTTAGCAAAACAGTGAAAACCTTAAAATTTTGTCCTCCAAAAGTATTTATTTATATAGCAGAAATCATTTAATGCTGATTTCTTCCAGAAAACAATAAAAATTCATTGCTATGTTACTTCCATTAAACTACAAAAAACTTCCGGTCGAAGAATTGATTGCGCTTATGGCTGACAAAACCCAGGAGCAGAGGTTTATAGACAGGGCAATCAGGGAATTTCATTCCCGGTATGCTGCTTATGCATACACGGTAGCAATTAAAACAGCTTCAATCAAATGTATTTTTGACGAATCGGAAATTACCACGATAGTTCATAATAGTTTATTGAGTATTTATGCTAAAGTAGGTGTATATAATGCTGCGGCGGAAGGAAGTTCCGAACTGCAAAAGCATAAACGGATCTGTGGATGGGTAGGTGTGATCACCCGCAATGCAGCCATTATATATGCCAAAAATCAGGATAAATTAAAAAAGAAAATTATACTAACCGAAAATATTGATGATTATGCTGATATTGTAAACGAAATTGAAGATGCCGAAATACCCGAATCGATGCCAACACCGGAGAGGTTGCTACTGGAAGAAGGCATCTCCAGGTTAAGTGAGCGCGACTGGGATGTTACATCAACCTACCTGAGTTACGAGGACGAAAAAGGGGATATCCCTACCGAGGTACTGGACCGCTTGAATAAACGGCATAATTTACTACCGAAATACGCAAACAAAATTACTAATAGAACAGTTGATAAACTATTCTCACTTAATCCAATAGTACTTAAATTGACAGACAATGATGAAAAAGACTCCACAAAACGCCGAAGAGAAAAAATCCGCGAAGAAACTACAAGACTTCCTCCGCGAGACTGGCAGGATGATTCCGCAGACACCGGCACAGGTTGAAGCTTTTGAGAGCAGGCATCGCAAAAAAGCCAAACTACCTAAGCTTCTTGAAGATCCAATAGCAATGCTGCAGAGAGGGTTTATTCTTCAACAAGCAGATAACACCGAAAAAGAAACAGAAACTACCGAAGGCCAAAGCATGGCTGCCCGAAAAATGCTTAATCTTTCAGACGATACCCTCCGAAAAATGGAAGAAGACCGCAGGAACGCTGAAAACCAGGAATAAAACAAAACGCAACATTCAATCACGAACCAATCAAATAAACTCCATCCTAAAAATATTGAACGGTCTAAACGACATGATAGTGGCTTCCCATCTTTAAAGAGTTGAAATAACTATTAAGAATATCCTTACAATAAGTTGGGGGAATAAGGGAACCATAGATATACTTTCCGGGTGAAATATCATCCGGAAAGTTTTTTTTATATCTTTATCCACATTATTGCCTGTTGTATCTTTTCGTAATACAGATATTTATAACCTGCAAACTATTAACGAAATACCAGATTCTTAAACTTACACTATTTTTTTTATGACTATGCCTAAGCCCCTCAAACTTTTAACTGCAAAACGCAAGGAATTCCTCGAACAGGAAGCAGAATACCTAACTGATGATTTTTTTGGTGAAGATGAACTTATCCGGCCCGAAGTACTGGCTAATGACCAGGGCATCAAATACTCGCTGAATAATTACAACAACGACTTCAAAGGACTTATTCATTATAAAGGGGGGAAGTTTCATATATACCTCGATACTACCTACGGCTCCAATTTAAATTCGAAAATAATAAGGTATTCTTTTGCACACGAACTCGGCCACTATTTTATTGATGAACAAAGAGTCGAGTTAATTCGCATGGGAGTGATACCTGATGAGGATGAAAATGGTATGCTGTCGGAAAATATTTATGAAAAGGAGGCTGAATACTTTGCAGCCTGCCTGCTGATGCCACGTAAGCGGATACTCAGGGATATTGCAGGTGAAGGTTTTAGTACCTGGCTTATACATCAGATTAGTAAAAAATACAGAGTGAGCCAGGCTGCCGCTTTTTCGAGGTATATGGTATTGGGTGATATTCCAATAACAGTAATAACCAATCATCTGGATGGCAGGCACGACCACAAGTTAAAAAGTTCCGGCTTTCGCCATCACACTATTAAACTTGACGAAAAAGGATATATTCCCGCTAATACTGTTGCTGGAAGGTATTGTTATAATGGTGATGACGATTTCAAATCCGGAAACCTGCTGGCAGCCGACGTATGGTTTAATCCAAAAAATGAAGAGGATGCCCTGCGTGTGTATAGAGAAGATTGCCTGTTACAGCCCAAACTGAAACGGATTGTGAGTATTGTGTATGAAATTAAATCTTTATGACACCTGAATAAAAAATTAACTTGCTTAGAATAGACAGAATGGATGCACAACCACTCTTGCGAAGAGTGATGACTTGAATCATACGGGATGTGTCTTTTTCATGAAATGCAAGGTGTAATTGCCTGCCAGCTGCAGGCTTTTTTATTTCAATTTCCTGCCATCCGTCAAGTTCTTCTTGGACGGGGCAACGGAATATTTGAGAATACTTATTTACTCTTGACAGAATTTAGTGAAGTGTCCTGAAACAATAGCACACCCTTCTGAATATAAAAATAAATTTCATTAACATATTGCTAATTACAATATTTATTTACATTTGCATAAAATAATACCTGTAAGTATTAATTTATGTTTATCAGCAAAACATCAGAATACGCGCTAAGGATTCTCACCTACATGGCGTTGAATAACGAAACACAGTTTTCGGCGCAAAATCTTTACGAGGAACTTAATATCCCAAAGCGATACCTTATGCGTCTGCTAACCGATTTATCGAAAAGCGGTTTTATAGCTGCTACACGAGGAAGGAGTGGCGGATATGTATTTGCCCGGCCAATTAATACTATTTATTTTTCTGAAATTATCGACTCGGTTGAAAATCTGCAATCTTTCGACGGTTGCGTATTGGGCAACACTGTTTGCCCGGTTGATAAACCCTGCGCCATGCATCAGATATGGGAAGAGCCAAAACAGGCATTTCTTAATACAATTAAAACCACCACACTGGCAGATTTGATTAAGTAAAACATTGATCTTTCATTTTTTTACAAATGAAAGACTTATTACCTGGCTATAATTAATATATGTAGTACCTAATTAATTAAATCATTAACCAATAAAACGAGAAATTATGGTAGACTCGAACACCGTCCTTTTCGGACAAACATTAATTTACACTTTTTACGCGCTGGCAATCATTCTGCTGATGGGCTGGTTCGGATATCGTGTAACAACCGATGGCCCTTCAAAAGTGAAGCCGGCTTACTTTTACACCTTTGTGGGATTCCTTGTCCTGCTGGGTGTAACAATACACATGGTAACCCTGCATACTATTCCATGGAAACCGATGGATATGGATAGGGCAAATATCAAAGCCGATAAGGTTTTCGACATCAGTGTTCAGGACCACAAATTTCAGCTTCCGGCTGAAAAAATGATGATTAAAACAAACGACAAAGTTTTATTTAATGTTACTTCAGGCGATCTTACTTATGGTTTCGGCTTGTTTCGCAACGATAACACCATGGTTTTCCAGATGCAGGTTTTACCCGGCCACAATAACGATATACTTTGGCAATTCGACAGGCCTGGTGTTTATTCAATCCGCTCGACAGAGTACTCCGGACCAGCCGGTGTATTTATGGTTGAAAAGGATGTAGTGGAAGTAACTGATTAATTTACAAAAACAAAAAACTTGTTGATATGAGCTATATAAATACTTTAATGAATGGAGAACAGGGATTGTTTAAGCATACATCGCTGACTCCCATGCAAAAAATAACGCTGCGTTTTGTGGTTGTCGGCCTTCTTTATTATGGTCTTGTTGTGATAGAAGGAATGATCATGCGGATGTATGCTGTTAGCCCTATTGAGGCTGTAACCACAAACCAGTATTTTGCCATTCTAACGGCGCATCCGCTGGTTGGTATTTTTGGATCAACCTATTTAATTGTATTTGGTGCGTTTCTTTTCCTTGTTCCTTTTTTGATGAGCAAACCTTTGTGGAGCATCAAAATGGCCAATTGGACTTTCTGGTGCATAGCCATCGGAACCTTCATCTTCTGGGCTGCCGGATTTGTATCGCATTATGCGCCTTTGTACACTTTGTACTGGCCGTTACCTGCTGATTTTACCCAATTCAGTGTTATAGGAGGTACATTTTTTATCCTTGGCATTGCCATTGTGATGGTTGGAACGGTGCTGTTTGTTATAAACATTTTCAAAACCATATTATATACTCCTGATGGATGGGAAAAACAACCTGCTGCTGCCTTATTGGGATCGGCACTTGGGTACAGCGGATTTAAAAACCTGTTTGCAAAAAAAGAAAACCAGAAAGAACATTTAGTTTCACTTCCTGTTGCTGCTATTGCACGCGGAACGGTTGATGTTGCTCTTAATGCGGCTATTATACTTTTTACTGGTGTATTGATATTGGTATACATGGTGGGAGCGTTGCTGGGTTTTGATCTGAAAGAAACTGCCATAGATGCCTTGTTGTATAAAAACTGGTTCTGGTGGGGTCTCGACCTTATTGCGGACGGTTTAGTACTGATATTTGTTGCTGGTACATGGTACTTGCTTGCCACCTTAATCACCGGGAAAAAGCTGTTTATGGAAAACTGGGCACGTGCAGCTTTGCTTGTTGAACTGGTAGTTTCGTGGACGGTTTGGTCGCACCACCTAATGAGTGACCAGGCTCAACCCGGCTGGCTAAAAGTTTTATCAGGAGAAATGGTAACAGCTTTTGAACTTATTACCCAAGGGCTAGCATTCTTTATTACACTGGCTACATTATGGAGTGCCCGTCCGCTTAAAATGTCGAATCCTTTGAAGTTTTTATTAGGAGGCTTACTGGGATTCGCATTAGCCGTGCCGGCCGGCATTATGCAGGCCGATCTCGGCTTGAACCGGATTTTACACAACACACAATGGATCATAGGCCCACACGTTCATGTTGCTATTCTTGTTGGTTTAAGCATGACTTTGTATGCAGCCATTTATTTCCTGTTGCCGATTCTTACTAACGGAGCAAAACTATACAGTCAGAAATTGACCAATTTACATTTCTGGTGCCATCTGTTTGGAGGTATAGGGATGGGTGCTTTTATGGGAATGGCCGGATTGCACGGAATGCTAAGGCGCTCTTTGTACATCAATGGCGAATTTATGCCATACATGGTTTTGGCTGCAATTTCCGGGGCATTGCTGTTTATTGCTTTTGTGGCATTCCTTTATAACGTTATTATGACGGTTGGGATTAACGGATTGCTGGGTATTTTTAAAGCACCTGCACTCAAAACTGAAGATTTGGTACCTAAAGCATAAATAAGAACTGCACGAAACAATTTTTTAAATTACAGGAACGGATAAACTCAAACCGGTTTAAACAGCAGTAATTAACAACTGTCTGAAACTTGGAAATGAGTGTTTATCCGTTCCTCTTTTATTTTACAGGCTATAAATTAAAAGACAAAACTTTGCAGCATCATTGCGTTGTACGTACTTTTACTGCAAGGCAAAATTCAATATTATATGTCGGAACTAATTGTTAATACAAGCGAGCATTACCTTAACCTGAAAGCCTATTGCTGCGGAATGGTTGAAGGAAAGAATGGAAAAGCGCTTTATGAGAAATACCGAAATGAAACGGAGACTGTTACAGCCGTGGAAACCATGCAACTTCTCGATTACCTGCTACAGCATTATTCATTTAAAGCGGTGAAAACCACAGTTGGTAAACTGATCAATATATTTTATAAATCGCTGAAACAGCAAACCTGGCAGAAACCTGCCGAAAACCATTTCCTGAGCTACCTGATGCTTGAGAACCGGGGCGTTGAGAAGATTATTGATGAAATACGCACTGTTGTGAAAGTTTTATTCAGCCATTCAGTACAAGGCGAAAATGAATTGGCGGCACAACTCGTGCGACTAATAAATGATTTGAAATCGTATGAACTTCATTATATTAAGAAGGAAAACATACTTTTTCCATTTATTGAAAGTACATTTCCTGAATACCTCTGCCTGCAACTTATGTGGTCGTTTCACGATGATTTTCGCAAGACTCTAAAAAATATAGAGGATTTACTGAAACATGAACCGCTTAAAAAAGACTTGTTAAATAAAGAATTAGGGCGGTTGTTTTTTGTGGTGCTTCCAAATATTTTCAGGGAAGAACAAATTGTTTATCCGGTAGCTTACAGGGCTGTTCCGGAAAACGCGTGGCAGGAAATGCTTGAACAGGCGCACGAAACAGGCTGGTGTTATATTAATCCTCCTGAAAAATCAGCAGCGAATAAAACAGCTAAAAGCATTGCTTCCGAAACGATTGACCTGGATACAGGAGCTTTAAAAAGAGAACAGATCATCCAGCTTTTCGAGAATTTGCCGGTAGATATCACTTTTGTTGACGAAGAAGACACAGTCCGTTATTTCTCCGGTGGCAAGCATAGGATATTCCCACGTTCCAATGCAATTATAGGGCGAAAAGTTCAAAACTGCCATCCTCCTGAAAGCGTGCATATCGTCAACCAGATTGTTGAAGCATTCAGAAATGGCAGTAAGAATGAAGCCAATTTCTGGATAACTATGAAAGGGAAATTCATTTACATCCGCTATATCGCTTTGCGTTCATCAACCGGTGAATACAAAGGAACCATCGAAGTGAGCCAGGATGTTACTGATATAAGATCACTCGAAGGGGAAAGACGGCTGCTGAGCTGGGAGGAAAAAGTTTGAGGCAAGTTGGGCTGTGAAGGCAACAAAGACCAAAGACCCAAGACCCAAATCTCAAGTCCCAAGACCTACTCTACAACCAAGCTTGGAATTTGGATCTTTGAATTTGGATATTGAGACTTAATGAATGCGGAAATTTATCACGTTTTCAGTGTAACACTTTCTTGCTTTTTTATTTTCCTCCGATAAGGAATCCACCATGCAAAAAAACCAGTCACCAATATCAGCACTGATGCCAATCCGGTAAGTGGCACAATAAGGATATAAAACGGGCCTAAAAGAAATTCCCATATACGACCGGTATGAATTTCCTGGGATGTGTTCCAAAGCGAAATAGGGCTCTTTTTGATTACTTCGGCCGGCATTTGAGGGAATATGCCAGATTTGCCAAGCCTGATAGCACCTCCGCCATAATCAAACACAAACTGACTGCCATCCACCATCCCGATAAAACCTGAAACGGAAATGGCACCAAAAGGTGATCCGCCCCGGCTGGCTTCAGTTAAAGGTAATTTCGTAAAATAATCTACAATGATACCTTCATCGGGAATCCATTGATAGATACCGGAAAAACTACCGACCAGGTATTCACCTGTCGCCATTTTCTCAAACACATTGATTCCCATAACGCTAACGGGCGGCTGAACAGCATATCTGCGCAAAACGGAACCAAATTCATTATCAGAAAAATAAATCCCATCCGATGTTGCAACCACATACCTTTTCAAAACTTCATCATACATCAAATCGCGAAATTTGTCGTCCCAGGTGTTGGGATCATCCAGTTTGGAATATTTTATCTTCGACACTTCGGCATTTGCGATGGAAATAAGGAGGGGCGGCCGCAAAAACATACCTGTGATGGTAGTCAGCAGTAAAATAAGTACCGACCAGTAGCCCAGCCTGTTATGCCATTTAAGGGAGAAACGGTTTACTTTCTTAATCCTGCTTTTCGATGAATCCTTTACCCGCTTTAACAAATGCGGAGCCAGCCAATAAAAAATCCCTGACAGCGTGATGAAAATGAAGATCAGGCCAACCAAATCGACAAGCAATTTGCCCGCCATTCCATAGATTTCGCCGCTATGTATCACCCATATGGTTCGGAATAAGCCGACCTTATTGCCGGAATCTTCAGCCGCTGGAACTTTTATTTTACTGAAATTAAGACTCTTATCATTCAGGTTAGCGATCAGCAAATACGATCTTGTCATCACCAGCAGTGAATCGCTTTTCTCAATAATTTTAACAATACGTTCTTCCTTTACCGGAATGTTGAGCTTTTTCCATCCATTATCGTATTCAAAAAGTCCGAAAAGTGTTCCGGCAATCAAACGATTATTAGCAGTGTGCAGCAAGGAATAAATTTTACGGTTATCAATTCCTTCCGGGAATCCATCGTTAAAATCGCTGAATGAGGTGAAACTACTGTCTGTTTTCCAGATGCCGATATTTCCAAAAACCAGCAATGAATCATCCGGTAATTTTACGGCTGATTTTACGGCAG
>Ga0209800_10002931_pt1 | contig 14289 bp, 10 predicted proteins | sample Higcelweek8metaG_FD_187174 | JGI IMG/M metagenome (GOLD analysis project Ga0209800, IMG submission 187174) | Freshwater pond sediment microbial communities from the University of Edinburgh, under environmental carbon perturbations - High... | ecosystem: Environmental > Aquatic > Freshwater >...
TGCGGAAACGCCCCTGCTGGACAAGCTCCTTCAGTTCGCGGTGGGAGGCGCTGATGATGCGGACGTCTATCGGCACGATGCGGTCGCCGCCGACGCGCATGATCTCCTTGGCCTCCAGCACCCGCAGCAGACGGAGCTGCATGGCGTGGCTGATGTCGCCAATTTCATCCAGGAAGATCGTTCCCTGGTTCGCCAACTCGAAGAGCCCGATTTTCCCGCCGCGTTTGGCTCCGGTGAAGGCCCCTTCCTCATACCCGAAGAGCTCGCTCTCCAGCAGGGAATCGGGCAGCGCCGAACAGTTCACGGCGACAAAGGGCTTGCTCTTTCTGGCGCTCAGGTTGTGCAGGCTGTGGGCCACGAGTTCCTTGCCGGAGCCCGTTTCCCCTTCGATGAGGATGGAGGATGCGTTTTGGGCGTATTTTCCGATCTTGTCGATGAGCCGTCTCGTCAACGGGCTGCCGCCCTTGATGTCTTGTGTGGTGTATGTTGCGGTCAAGCCGCGCAGGTGCAATTTCTGGTGGATGAGCTTGTTGATGTTCTGGATGGAAGCAGTGTCCCTGAACAGGGCCACGGCCCCGTGCAACTGGGAGTGGATGGACACGGGCAAGGTGTTCACCACGAGCTTGTCGCCATTGATGCTCACAATCTCATCCAGGCGGGGAACGCCGTCCTCAAGCACGGCGTTCAGGAAAAGTTCATTCAAATACTTTGAGAAGTTGCTGGCCGCCTTTGGCGGCATCTTCAGGTACTGCCTGGCCTTGTGGTTGCTGAAGACGATGTTTTTTTCGGTATCGATGAAGATGACACCCTCGCTCAACAGCTTGAGTATGGCCACGAGCTGCTCGCGGTGCGAGGCCTCCTCGCGTTTGGCCTTGGCCATGATGGTCGCTCGCTGCAGCGCTTTGAGAATGCTGTGCTCGTTGGGCTCGATGATGACCCCCGTGCCCCCCAGGGCTTCGATGGCCGCTTGGCTCACTCCGCCGCCGACGACGACCCGCACGCCCTGCCGGAAGACTTCCTCGACGCTTGTGATCAGCTTGTCTTTTGAGGCGTAGCGGATCTGGTGAATCTGCATGCCCAGGATGTTCTGGAAAAGGTCCAGTTCCCGAAACTCGTTGTCATGCACGGTCAGGGCCACCGCGCCAGGCAGGGCCATGGCCTTGGCCTTGAGCAGGGCCCTGATGACGTCGGCATCCGTCTTTTGGATGACGACCACGGAGTGCCCGATTTCCCTGAGGATCGACTCGCCTGTGCCGCCATGGCACAAGATGACTTCATAGCCCTGGGACAGCAGCTCCCTGGCTTCGGTGGCGCCATTGTCGAAGGAGATGATCTCCGTGTGGATGCTCCTGTCCGCGAAGTGAGTGCATTCATGAAACTTTTTCGATATTTCAGGGGAATGGACCGCCAGGGCGAAACGATAGCGAACATCACTTGTCATGCAACGTCTCCTTGTCAGTGCCTGCCCTTTTCAGCGGAACATGTGCGCATGACCGTAGACCAGCGGCAGGGTGAAGGGCAAGCCTCCAGGCCCGCCCAGGCGTTGCGGGGGGCCGCGCCGTCACGGCATCACAGCGTCACGTGGACCCGGAGTCATTTGAGACGGCCGACGGTCGGCAACACCTCCAGGGGCACTTGCCGTGGGGGAGAGCCGCAGTCACGGCTTCGAGTCGGCTCCTCCATAATTGCCATGGCTGCTTTTATTCTTGAGATGTCCCAGGCGTCCTGCGGCGTTCGTCTCAGCATATGATTCATTATACCAGCGGGTTGCTTGGTCAACGGCCTTGGCACAGCCCATGCAGATATTGCTTTGGAAAGGGCTGGAAGGCGCGCTGCGGCTCGACACGCTCAAAGCGGCTTCCGCAGCGCACGCACCATCTTCAATGAAACAACCGCCAGGAGTTTGTCCCATGAAAGCATGCACAGGGCCGGTGACGAATGAAGCAGCCGGAAGCGGCAACGCCGGGTCGGCCATGATCACGGGTGTCCCCAGCCTGAGCCGCGAGCAGCAGCGTGAGCGCTGCCTTGTTGCCGCTGCGGAGATGAAGGAGATCTTGCTCAACGCGCCCCAGAAGGTCGACACCCAGCGGTTGGCGTTTCTTCTGGAAGCTTACAAGGAGTTCGACTACGAGCCCACGATTGTCTTGCGCGCCAAGCTGTTCGACAAGATATTGCGCAACAAGACGCTTTTCCTGGACAAGAACCCCCTGGCCGGAACGGTCACCGGGCATACCGCCGGAGTGTACATCTATCCGGAGTGGGACTCCGAGTGGATCTTGAAGGAAATGAACCAGGCCATGATGAGCCACCTTGGCAAGGTGAACATCACGGACGAGGAAAAGTCCCTCATGGTGGAGGCCGCCCGTTTTTTCAAGACCCGCAGCGCCACCTCCAAGGCCCGTTCGCTCTCCGCTCTCCTGCATGACTACGATCCCAAGGCCGACATCGCGGCGGGCGTGTTCTACGACGGCACCACCATGACCGTGGGCGCGGGCAACGTTGACTATGCCACATTCATCGATAAGGGGCTGTCCACCATCATCGGCGAGGTCAAGGAAAAGCTGCGGGCCCTGCCGGTGACCACGGAAAACAGTTCGCGGATCAACTTCTACCGAGCTGCGGTCATCTCGCTTGAAGCCCTCGTGCATCTGGCCAACCGCTACGCCGACCTGGCGGAAAGCGCTGCCGCGCAGGAAGCCGACCCCTTGAGAAAGGCGGAGCTGCTCGACATGGCCGCAGTGTGCCGCTGGGTGCCTGAAAATCCGCCGCGCACGTTCCGGGAGGCTGTGCAGTCGTGGTGGTTCCTCCACCTGGGCGTACAGGTCGAGCAGGCCGGATGCGGGTCGTCTCCGGGCCGGATAGGCCAGTACCTGGACCGCTATTACCAGAAGGACAAGCAGGAGAACGGCCTGAGCCCGGAAGACGCCGTCGCCTGGCTCAAGTGCCTCTTCGTCAAGATCCTGGAATTCGGGTACTACCAGGGCATTTCCTATTCCCAGATCGTGTCCGGCCACACCGGCCATACCATCTCTCTGGGCGGGCTCACGGCCGATGGGGCAGACGCCACGACGGAGCTGGACTACCTGCTGCTGGACACCCAGATCGACATGCGCAACATCCAGCCAACCCTGACCGTGCTCTACCACGACGGCCTCCAGGAAGACTTCCTGCTCAAGGCCGTGGAGCTTGAGCGCACAGGCCTTGGGCAGCCCCAGTGGCTCAACAACCGGATCATCATGGAGCGCCTGCTTGTCCGCCACGCGGGCTGCGGCATCACCCTTGAGGACGCGCGCAACTGCGCCAACTTGAGTTGCGTGGGCACCGGCGTGGCCGGAAAGACCGCCTTTATCCGCGAGATCGCCACGTTCAACTTGGCGAAGATGGTTGAGTTGGTCATGAACGACGGGTTCAACCCCATGACCGGCAAGCATGTCGGCTTGAAGACGGGTGATCCTGAGGGATTTGAAACCTTTGAGGACTTCTACGGCGCCTTTGAGGCACAGATCGGCCACATGTTCAAGAAGGCCCGCCCCTATGGCTCGATCTCCAACAAGTCCCTGGGCGACACGGTTCCCAGCCCCCTGCGCTCGGCCATGTACGGGGGCTGTCTGGAGAGCGGGAAGCATGAATACGAGGGCGGCCCGAAGTTCTACCTGTACTATTCCATCAGCACGGCCGGCGTGGACGCCGCCAATGCCCTGGCGGCGATCAAGCACCTCGTCTATGACGCCAAGAAGCTGAGCATGAAGCAACTGAAGGCCGCCCTGGCCGCTGATTTTGAAGGGCACGACCTGGTGCGGCAGATGTGCCTCAACGCACCAAAATACGGCAATGGCGACGACAGCGATCTTCTGGTGCGGCGAGTCTACGACTCGTCCATGGCTCAATACCAGAAGTCCGGGGAGAGCTATTACGGAAAGCATATCGCCAACATCGAGGCCTACTCCCTGTCCATCCACAACTACTTCGGCATGTTGACAGGCGCACTGGCCACTGGGCGCAAAAAGGGCACTCCACTCACAGACGGCAGTGTGTCCGCCGCTCCCGGAACGGACAAGAAGGGCCCCATGGCCTTGATCACCTCCGCAGCCAGGGCCCTGGACACGGTGCGCTACGGCTCGAACCACTTCAACATGAAGTTCCACCCGTCCTCTGTTGCCGGAGCCTCGGGCGCACGCAAGCTGCTGTCCTTGATCAAGTCCTATATGGACATGGGCGGCTCCCACATCCAGTTCAACCTTGTGAGCTCGCAGACCCTGCGAGAGGCCCAGAGCCAGCCAGAAGACCACAAGGGGCTGACCGTGCGGGTCGCAGGTTTTAGCGCGTACTACACCAGGCTGCACAAGGGCGTGCAGGACGAGATCATCGCGCGGACCGAGCTGTCCCTGTAACCTGGCCCCCGGCCCGGACGGCGCACTCAGTGTCCGGGTCGGGGCTGCTCCGGTGTTGTTCAACCTGACGGTTTCAGAAACAGCAATGAGGTTCCCATGCGTATCACACCGCTGGCGCTTGAGAAAATCGCGGAATATTTGGCCGATGTCGACGATTGCAGACTGCGTGTTGCCCAGCTTGCCACGGGTGGCGGCTGAGGCGGCAAAATCCAACTGGGTGTGACTCTGGATGAGTCGCTGGAAGAAGGGGATGAAGTGCTTGGCGTCGAGGGGTTCGAGGTTGTCATCGACCGCGCCCTGCATCAGACGTTGGGCATGGTGACCATTGACTATTGTCCCGAGAACGGCGTGGTGGTCAAAAGCTCAGGCAGTAGCGGCCCTGCCTGCCAACAAAAAGCACCCGCGTAAGGCGCGAGCCAGCATCATGGACCAGCTCCTGGGGAAACTCTGCCGCTTCCCTTGGCGGCCAGCGGCCCCACCCTGAACCCGCAACGCAGGGACGACTGCAAAATGCCCTTGCTTCAGCAAACCCGGAAACCATTTGGGAGCGTCCATGACCCAGCCACATGAAAGTCCGCTGGCGTCGGAGCTGGACCCCGGCCTGCTCCAGGGAAGCATCTTCGACATACAGCGTTTCAGCACCAAGGACGGGCCAGGCGTACGGACCACGGTCTTCTTCAAGGGATGCCCCCTGTCCTGCAAGTGGTGCAGCAACCCCGAGTCGCAGAGTTCACGACCGCAGATCCTCTATTATAAGGACCTGTGCAAGGGGTGCGGGGAATGCGTTCAGGCCTGCGCAGCAGGGGCGATCCGCGTGTGCGATGGCGCGCTTCTCTACTCAAGGGACAAGTGCGTCGCCTGCGGCGAGTGCGCACGGGCCTGCCCGCATGAAGCCCGCACACTCTCCGGCGCAACCATGACGGTCGATGCCGTTTGCGAAGAGGTCCGCAAGGATTGGCGCACCTACATGCACAGCGGCGGCGGCGTGACCCTCGGGGGTGGCGAGGCCCTCATGCAGCCGAGATTCCTGTCGGCGGTGCTGGCCAAGCTGCATGACGAGCTCGGCTACCACACGTGCCTGGACACCAGCGGCTTCGCTCCCTGGGAGACGCTCCAGCCCCTGCTTCCCGGCCTTGATCTGATCCTCATGGACATCAAGCACATGGATGTCGTTGCCCACAGACGCATGACCGGGGTGGACAACACCATGGTGCTGGACAACATTCGAAAGCTCGCCAAGCTCAGCTTTCCTGTGCGCATTCGCGTCCCGCTGATTCCAGGCTTCAACGACGATGCGATCAATGCCGCAGCCTTGGGAGAATTTCTGCGGGAAGTTGGCTATGTTGATGTCGAACTCATGCCGTATCACAAGTTCGGACTCAGCAAATATGCGGCCCTTGGCCTGGAATATCAAATGGAGTGTTCGGCAAAGCCTGACCTCAACACGGTTGTGGGCATCCTTGAAACATACGGACTGCACATCACCATCCACTGAAGCCCTGTGCCCAGCCATGTCCATGCAACCTGCGGCAAGGCAGGCAAATAGCTCCGGCAGTATTTTGGAGCGCATCGCCCGTGCTTCCGCGCCAAAGGGCATTTTGGCCAGCCGCTTTCCCGATGATCCCGAATCCAAGCGGGACTGCCTCCGCTTCTTTGTGGAAACCCTGGCCCCGGCCTTTCGCGAACGTGGCGACAAGCACATCGAGCACCGCCTGCACGAGTGCCGCGTGCTACGGCTCGCCCATCGCCTCCATCTGCGGTAAACGCCGGGAAAAGCGCGGGCCGTATGCGCTGGAGCATCTCGGCTTTTAACTTGCGGCACAAGCCGAACCCTCACGCTCAAGCCGCCTCTTCGCGGCGATCAGGGGCTGTGGCGTCCGCAGCATGCTCCACAGCTGGTGGGGCTTGGAGTCCAGCGGCCCCTCCTGGGGCGTTGGTGTTGCTTTGTCCCTCCAGCATGCTCAAGCGTTCCCCTGACCAGCCCAGCCGATTTGCCTGGAGGACAGGGGAGTTCCCCCTCTCCCCGGCCACCTCGGGATTTTACCCACGTCCGCAGATCCTTTCCCAAGCTGCCTGCCTGCACAGCCGCCACTGCCCCGCCCGAATTTTCGGCCCACTCCCCCAAGAAGGGGGAGTGTCCGCTCGTCCTTGATTCCTTCTGAATTACAACGAAATTCGAAAATTCCAAGGGGTCCGTTGAGTCGGGTTCAACAGGCCTCGCAGGCTGAACTATGGGCCCGAGCTGACTTCTCTGGAGAGCTCTCGCCCCGCAGTGCAGGGCAGGCCTTGGCTGCTCGTGTTGCGCCTCGGGACGACAGGGATACCAATATTCGGCCACCGGCCCAATAGTGGTCTAGCCGCTCCCTTTATCCCTGACTTGAAATATAATCATTCAACAATTTTAGTGAGTTACGCTCACGCACTTCGGGCATGCAATTTGCTTTGTCAAATAAACAGAGTTGTTGCCAGGCCCGTGAAGGCCAAGTGCTCTAATGTAACCAGAAGAGGATAGAGGAAGATGTTATGACACCGACGATCAAGGCCGACCTCCTTATATTGGGTATGGGTGCGGCGTCACAAATGTGTGCACTATACGCGCATGACGCAAATCCTGAACTGAATATTATAATAGTGACAAAGGCAATCACTGGAAAGGGTGGTTGCAGTAGAATGGTTCAGGGTGGACTGAACGTCGTTCTAAATAAGAATGATTCTCACGAAAAGCATTTAATGGATACCTTAAAAGGCGGGCAGTACGTCAACGATCAGGACCTCGCCCTGACCTTGGTCGAGCAGGCAACGCCCACGGTCAAGGAGCTGGAGACGAAGTTCGGCTGCTTCTTCGACAGGTATCCAGATGGGTCCATTCACCAAAAGGCCTTTGCCGGGCAATCTTTCGACCGCACGGTGCACAAGGGCGACCTCACGGGCATCGAGATCATCAGCCGACTCACCGAGCAGGTGATGAAGCGCCGCATCAAGGTCATGGAGGAAGTCAGGGCAGTGGAGCTGCTCCTGGACGAATCGGGCCAGACAGTGACCGGCGCCTTGCTGATGAACATCCGCAACGGTGAGTTCCTTGCCGTCGAGGCCGCAGCCACCATGGTCGGCACCGGCGGCGGCCCCACCCAATACCGTTTCCATGCCCCCGGTCCGGAAAAGACCGTGGACGGCCTGGGCATGCTCTACCGGGCCGGCGCGCTGATGCGGGACATGGAGATGCTCCAGTTCCATCCCACCGGTCTCATCGTGCCCGGCAGCGTGGTTGCGGGAGCCCTGCTTGAAGAAGGCCTGCGCGGCGCAGGAGCGCACCTCTACAACGGCAAGGGCGAACGCTACATGGGGAACTACGACCCCACTGCGGAACGCGCCACGCGCGACGTTGTCAGCCGCTCCTCCTTCCTGGAAATGATGAACGGGCGCGCCTGCCCCGAGGGCGGCGTGCATATCGACGCCTCGCACCTGGGCGCGGACTTCGTGCTCAAGAGCTTCCCCGGCATGGCCGAGCGCTGTCGCCAGTTCAACTACGATCTCGCCCGCGGCAGAGTCCCGGTCTCCCCCTCGGCGCACTTCTTCATGGGCGGCGCAGTGATCGACCCCGACTGCCATGCCAGCCTGGAGAAGCTCTTCGTCGCTGGCGAGGATGCCGGCGGAGTGCATGGAGCCAACCGCCTGGGCGGCAACGGCATTGGTGAGTCGTGCGTCTATGGCCGCCAGGCCGGCAAGTCCACAGCCAAATTCCTCAAGGGCAGCAACCTGCTCCGCAAGGAGACAAGGCGCGGCCAGATCGAAGAGACCGTGGATCTGCTCACCCGCCCCTTCCGGAGGTCCAAGGGAACGAATCCCTTTGAGATCCGCAAGGAAATTCAAGAGCTCAACTGGAATAACGTTGGTGTAGCCCGTGATGCGAAGGGTCTGACAGAGGCCTTGGAAGGTTTTTCGGACATCGCTGAAAAGACGAAAGAGTGCAGCGTCAGTGGTGGCACCGCCTACAACATGCTTTACGCAGTCACCCTGGACCTGCGGAGCATGATTGATGTTTCCAGGATGGTCGCAACTTCTGCGTTGCATCGTGACGAAACGCGCGGTGCTCACTTCCGTCTGGATTTCCCGAAGCAGCTCGATGACTACGGCTTGTTCAACATATTCATGGAGAAAGGAGAAGACGGACGTCCTGTACTGCACAAGAAGCCAGTCGTCTTCAAGCACAAGTCTGTTGAGACCTGCCAGAAGTACAAGAAGTAACAGTACACAACCGCACTGAAAATATTGATCAAAGGAGAGGAATAATGAACGCGAAGGCATCTCTAGAATACAGGACACCTCTGAAGTGGGGTGAATTGGACCCGCATCGCCGTGAAAACACGAAAGTTGGCATGTGGGCATGGCTCTGGCAGCGCATTTCAGCACTGGCAATCGTTGTCTTCTTGGTGCTTCACGTGACCCTTACATATAAGCCGATCATTCAGTTCGGGCTTCTTCTGTTCGTTGCCTTTCACGCTGCATTGGGCCTGCGTGTAATCCTGCTCGATTTCAACATCGTGGATGTCAAGTACCAGCGCGCGCTGGTTTGGGGGCTGGTGGCCCTTGGCCTCCTGAGCATGGGCATCATCTGGTTCTCCATCTACTAGCGAGGCAACATCATGAGCGTGCGAGCAATTAGAGTATTCCGATACGACCCGTGCCTCGGTGGGGAAGGGGGCTTTGAAGGGTATTCGTTGGACATTCCCGACGAATCGAACACCACAATTCTGGACGTGCTGCTGCGCCTCCAGCGGGAGCAGGACTCCACCCTGGCCTTCCGCTACGCCTGCCGGGTGAACATGTGCGGCTCCTGCGCCATGGTCATCAACGGAACGGAAGGCCTGGCCTGCAAGACCAATGTTTCCGACTTTCCCGCAGGCAAGGAGATTACCCTGCGCCCCCTGAACCACTTCCCGATCATCAAGGATCTGGTGGTGGACATGGAGCCCTTCTTCAAGAAGTACGAGGCAAGCCTGCCGTTCTTTGAGCCCAAGGGCGAATACGAAGAACCCATCAAGATCCGTCCTGACGCCGCCGAGCGCGTGGACATCGGCTTGGCCACGGAATGCATCGCCTGCGGTTGCTGCGTGTCCAGTTGCACCATGTTCCATTACCACGACGAGTACGCCGGTCCCGCATCGCTGAACCGCGCCTTCACCCTGCTGGCGGACAGCCGCGACGCCTTGTTCGACCAGCGCATGACCAAGGTTCTGGACTCCTGCTACAACTGCCGCACGGAATTCAACTGCACGGAAGTCTGCCCCAAGAACATCAGCGGCACCCGGGCCATCAAGTACATCCAGCGGCTGGCGCTCAAGCACCGCAACGACAAGGACCCCGCAGCCGTTCCTGCGGCTGTCCCCCAGCCTGAACCGCCGACCATGGTCGACCGCCGGAGCTTCCTGCGCAAGGTCGGCGTCGGGGTGATGGGCCTGGGCTCGGCGCTGGCCCTGGGCGGCGTGCTCACCACCACCACGGTGGGCCCGACCCTGGCCGAGACGCCCAAGCAGTGGATTCCCGTGGGCGAGCTCAAGGACTTCCCTGACGGCGCAATCAGCACCCGTCCCCTGAAATACGAAATCAAGAGCGGCATCTACACCCAGCCGGTCACCATGCCGGTGCTCATCTCCCGCCAGGGCGACGAGATCATCTGCTTCAAGGCCAGCTGCACCCACCTGGGCTGCATCGTCCACTGGGACGACCTGTCCGGTCGCTTCCGCTGCGCCTGCCACGGCGGCGCCTTTGACCGCAAGGGCGACGTCATTGCCGGCCCGCCGCCCAGGCCCCTGGATCGTTACTCCTTCCGCGTGGATGCCGGAACGCTGTTCGTGGAGGTGAGCTGAGATGGCTAATAGCCCCTTTCTTGATCGCATCGGCTGGGACAAGTACCTGCAACCGTTCCTCTACAAGAAACTGCCCTCCGGCACGGGCTGGTCGGCCACGCTGGGAAGCCTGTGCGCCATTCTCTTCGCGGTCATGGCCGTCACGGGCATCTTTTTGGCGATGTACTACTGCCCCTCGCCGGACAAGGCCTACCAGTCCATCGACTACATCATGAACGATGTGCCCATGGGCCGCATCCTGCGCGGAATCCACCACTGGGGCGCCGGAGCCATGGTCCTGGTGGTCTTCGTGCACCTGCTGACCAACTTCTTCTCCGGCAGCTTCAAGGCCCCACGCGAAATGACCTGGATCGTCGGCGTGCTGCTGTTCCTGGTCACCCTTGGCCTGGGCTTCACCGGCTACCTGCTGCCCTGGGACATGAAGGCCTTCTGGGCCACCGTGGTCAGCTCCAACATTCCCAAGGACATTCCTGTGGTGGGTGATGCGATCACCCGTGTCGTGCTGGGCGGCGGGACCATGTCGGGCCTGACCCTGACGCGCTTCTACTCCATCCACACCATGCTGCTGCCGTGCCTGCTGGCCTTGTGCACGGTCTTCCACATCTACCTGGTGCGCATTCACGGCATGTGCGAGCCGGAAGGCGGCAAGAAGGACCTCATCGAGGCCGAACCCTACCGTTTCTATCCCGAACACCTCTTCCGCAGCGCCATGGTCTTCGGCGGCGTGTTCCTGCTCATCCTGGCCTTGGCCCAGTGGGGCACCATCCCGCGCGAGGACATCGCCGGCACGCTCATCGAGTCGTACCTGCCCCGCCCTGAATGGTACTACATGTGGCTGTTCCAACTGCTGACGTTCTTCTCCGGCGCCTGGGAATCCGTGGGCAGCCTGGCCTTCCCCATCCTGGGCGTGGGCCTGCTCTTCTACGTTCCCTTCCTGGGCAAGAACTCCCTGCACGGAGCCGCCAAACGGCCCCTGCCCATGGCTGTGGGCGTCACCGCCGTCCTCGGCATCGTCTACCTGACCCTGATGGGCTTTGAGAGCGCCAGGCCCTACGGCCAGGAAATCCTTGTCCCGGACAGGAAGCTCTCGGACATGGAGAAGCGCGGCCTGTACCTCTACACGGACCGCGAATGCTCCTACTGCCACCAGATTCAGGGCAGGGGCGGCCACAGGACCGGTCCTGACCTGGCCAACGCCGCAGCCAAGGGGCGCAAGGCGGACTATCTGGTCAAGTACGTCAAGGACCCCCAGTCCGTCAGTGTCACCTCCGTGATGCCCAAGTACGACCTCCCCGATTCCGACCTGAAGGCCCTGGCCGCCTTCACCATGTCCCTGGCGGACATCCGGCGCCTTGGGGCCATCCGGATGAAGGGGACCGAGATACTCAAGGCGCTGGCCCCGCCCAAAGCTGAACACACAACTCCCTCGGCGTCAGAGGGAAGCCTATAGTTTGGATATAAACCGGTAAAGGAGGACTTCAGAGATGACTGAGCTTTATGGCATAGTTGAAGAAGCCGCGAAGCAGCTCTACATACGGGCTCTTTGCGACCTGCCCCCAGATGTGCGGGCGGCCCTGAAAAAGGCCTACGCACGGGAAACCAAGGCAACAGCCCGCGCGGCGTTCGAGGCCATGTTCAAGGCCATCGAGATTGCGGACCGCGACCATACCCTGATCTGTCAGGATACGGGGCTGCCGATCTACAAGGTGAAGATCGGCTCACGCTACCCCTGGAACGGGTACGAGATCAAGAACAGGCTCTATGAAGGGGCCAAACGGGCCACGCAGGAGTTCCCTTTCCGGAGCAGCTCCACCCATCCCCTGACGCGCGTCAACCCGCAGACCTCCGTGGGTCCCGGCTTGCCGGTGATCTACTACGACTTCTCCGGCGACTCCGACACGTTGGACATTCTCATGGCGCCCAAGGGCTCCGGCTCGGAGAACATGAGCAAGATGCACATGTTCTATCCGGCCCATGGCATCTCGGCGCTCAAGAAATTCGTCCTGGACGCGGTGGTCGAGTCCGGCGCCAACCCGTGCCCTCCGGGCATCATCGGGGTGGGCATCGGCGGCACTTCGGACCTGGTCATGCGCCTGGCCAAGGACGCCATCATGCGTCCCGTGGGCCAGCGCAACCCGGACCCCCAGGTGGCTGCCATGGAGCAGGAGCTGGAGGAGGCCATCAACGCCACCGGACGCGGCCCCATGGGCCTTGGCGGCGATGTGTCGACCTTGGGCGTGCATATCGAGATGGCCTACACCCACATCACGCAGAATCCGGTGGCCGTGAACACGCAGTGTTGGCCGGCCAGACGTTCGCGGGCAATCATCCGCCCCGACGGCTCCGTTGAATACGGATACTAAGGAGGAGTTTGTCATGGCGGAATATCATCTCACATCCCCCTTCAAGGAAGAGGAGATCCGGAAGCTCAGGGCCGGAGATGTCGTCTACTTCGACGGCCTGCTCTTCGGTATCCGTGATCTGACCCAGATCTACATGTTCGACAAGCACAACGAACCGCCGGTCAGCCTGGCTGGCGCACCCTGCATCCACACGGCCCCAAGCCTGCGCAAGACGGCTGACGGCAAGTGGGAAAAGATCTGCGTGGGCACCACCACAAGCACCCGCATGGAGCGCTTCTCGCCGGATCTCATCGGCAAGTACGGGGTGCGCGCCATCATCGGCAAGGGTGGGCTCTACCAGGCCAGCCTGGAGGCCATGCAGAAGTACGGCGCCGTGTATCTGGCCATCGTTGGCGGTGCGGCGGCGCTGGAGACCCAGCAGATCGAGGAAGTGGAGCACGTCTACTGGGAGCATCTGCACCCCGAGGCGCTCTACCAGTTCCGGGTGAAAAACTTTGGCCCCCTCACCGTGGCGATGGATAGTCATGGTCGCCACCTTTACGAGGAGGTCAAGGCAGAGGCGGTGCGCCGCCTGCCGGAGATCTACAAACAACTCGGCGTGTAGCTTCAGCGCAAGCGTTGCTCTCTGCCGGTTCGACCAGATTACATCTTGTGAAATTCTTGACGCACAGAGAAACGCGTAAAATAGAACTCCACAATCAAATCAATACAGGAGGAGATATGGGCAAATTCTCATGGTACTCAAAAATACCACTGCCCATCTTGGTTGTTATGTATCTTGTGGTCGGCTTGACCGTGGGATTCATGTTCCCGACAAACGAAGTTGCAAAAGCGCTGTTCACCAGCGGCACGTATTTTCCGAAGACCATCGTGACCTTTGCGGCGCTGCTGATCTTCAACCTTTTGGCGGCGGCCATGTCCAAGCTCTTGCTCTTTCATAAGGGCAAGGCTGGCAAGATGTTCGGCCTGATCTTCGGCGTGTACCTGTCCATGGCTTGTGTCTCGCTTATCTTCGCGACCGGCTGGATCATGGTCCTGACAGACGTTCCCATGTCGCTGCCCGGCGTGGAGACTCCCGGCCTTGCGGCCTGGGCCACGCAGATCGGCCACACCTTCGCCAACGTGCTTACCCAGCAGCCGCTGATGCAGGCCCTGGCAGGCGCAGTGCTCCTGGGTTGGGTCGCGGCACGGTTCAAGGTGCTGAATCCCATCGCCTACGGCTTCATCTACGCGGGCGATGCCATCCTCTGGTTCTTCAAAAAACTGCTCTGGTACTACCCGATCATGATCGGCTGCCTGGCCATCGGCATCCCCATGAAGTTCGGCGCCAAGGGCATGGCCCTCTACGGCCAGGGTGTGATGTGGGTCGCCATCTGCACCCTCTCCTGGGTTGGTTTGATGATCCTGTTCTGCCGCTTCGTCACCAAGCGCTCCTGGAAGCAGATCTTCTCCTATTACGGCGCGGTCTGGCCCACGGGCTTCGGCACTGGCGGCTCCTATGACACCCTGGCCGTGAACATCCTTTCGGCCGAGCACGACCTCGGCCTGCGCGAGGACGTGGCCGAGATCTCCATCGTCTTCGGCACGGTGCTGAACAAGAACTGCAGCACCATGTCGGTGCTCATCGTGACGATCATTGTAGCGAAATTGCTGAACATCCCCATTTCG
>Ga0209800_10002933_pt1 | contig 14281 bp, 15 predicted proteins | sample Higcelweek8metaG_FD_187174 | JGI IMG/M metagenome (GOLD analysis project Ga0209800, IMG submission 187174) | Freshwater pond sediment microbial communities from the University of Edinburgh, under environmental carbon perturbations - High... | ecosystem: Environmental > Aquatic > Freshwater >...
CCCGCATGTGCGCCGACCGAGGGGACGAAGCGCTTGAGGTGGGGGCGGTAGTCCTTTGGCAGGACGGCAGGGCTGAAATACACGCTGACGCTCACGACGTAGTCCGGATTGTCCAGGCAGACGCTCCCCATCCCCACGACGACAAGCGTGCTGTCGCCCGGTCGTGTCGAAACGTATCCGAACTCGCGGACGCACCTCAACCCCAGCGGCAAAGGGCGGGCAAGGCCGAAGGCTCTGAAAAGCACTGCTTTCGTGTCGTCGCCGACCCGCAGGACGCCTTCACCCCGCTCGCCAAGGCCGGTCAAAACCAAGTGCCCGGGTTTGAGCAGTCGCTCCACGATGGGCTTGCCCACTTCGGGAGGCAATTTGTCCGGCGGCCGGCCACTCGTCGCGGGCGTGGAGAGCGTGTACTCGCCGTTGCTGAAGGTCACGGACTGCCCTGCCCCGGTGGTCGGCCATAACAGTGGGGCGACGAGTGCGACGAGCAGAAGCAAGCATGGCGCCACGTCATTTCTCAACACGAAGCCACCTCCCGATGTGTTGCCTCAGCGCAATCCGCTGGGGCTTGTCCAGGGCGATGCAGCCCTCGGAGTCGCCATTGCCCTGTCGTTCTGGTTGAGCTGATTTTGCATGCACGTAGAAGCTGTCAGGATTACGGCCCATGGCCCGCACGCGCTTCTCGGTTTCGGGATCCGGCTTGAGCTTGAACGCAGGCTCCGGCCAGCCATTCTTTTCGCGTGTAGCCTTATCGACTTCTTTCTGGATGCGCCAGTTGCCCTGCGGAATAGGGCCGACGCCTTCGACATCTTCTGCGTCCGGGTTGTTCTTGCCTTCCTTTTGGCCAGCATACCCCTTGCCCATATGAGCGCCGTCAAGACCGGTCAAATCCCCGGTCTTCTGCTTGTACCCCAAGTGCGGCTCCTTGGGCGCAGGCGGCGGGGGCGGATATTTGCCCTTTGGCGGCGTCACTTTCCCGCGCACTTCACTGCCGCCAGAAACACCACCTTGACCCGCAGTTCCGAGATACCGCCCATGGTCGTCGTAGGGCTGCTCTTCGCCGCCTCCGCCGGGTTTCGTGCCCACAGATCCCAGGCTCATCCCTGCGGCGGCGTGCTTGCCGTCCTCGCTCATCCAAGTCCAAATCCGCTTGTCCGCGCTTCCTGTCTCCATATATGACCTCCCAAGGTCTTTCAATGGAGTATAATATGGGCTTTATATCGCGTACAAAAATCACCCGTTATTGGCCGGTAAAAGGACAAAAACACCCTATTGACAGGGCACGCTGGAGACAGAAGTCTGGTGCGGCAACCGAACTGGTTTCACCGCACTATACGCTGCCTTGGGGGCTGGAGGATTCCTGGGAAGGTTTTTTACGCTGTCGGCGGTGACGCTGAAGCCAGCAATGCCGCTCTGCGGTTTGTTTCCGCCCGGGAAACAAACCGCAGTCGCGCGTAACACGCAACGAGAGGCCCGAGCAGGCGAACCCCGCGACTTTTAATAGGCGATTTTTTCTGCGTGGGCCTCTGGCGGGCTATTAGACACCTCGGCGGGGCCTGTTTTCCCGAACCCTCTTCGGAGGCGACCCGGGAGGCCCCATGACGATTTTCTGGCCTGGCCGCAGATTTTCCTGGCTGATTGATTCACCTCCCCTGGGGCGTGGCCCCAACAAATTTCGCCCAGAGGCAACTTATTTCGCGGGTGCTCTTGAGATCTTCGAAGTGGCGATCGTATGCTTTCCCGTGCAGAGAGGTCCACCCCGTTTCGGCGGGGGCGCACTCCGAGTCGGTCATCCTCCAAATTGACCAACAAAGAGGAAAAGGCATGCTGGACGTGCCCGCGCCCCCGCCCCCAATTCCTTCACCAGTCCTGCGCCGCTCCCGGCCGAGGCCTAGAGGGCCGCCCCCCTGTTTCTGGCCCTATGCGCAAGCCCGCGCCCTGACAAGATGAGATTTCGAGGAGACCCTCACCATGTGTGACGAGATCAACCTGCGCGAACTCTCCCTGCTCGACGCCCTGGACCTGGCCGTGATCCGCTCCGGCAAGTCCCGCGTGAAGGTTGCCGAGGAAATGGGCTGGAAGTGGCCCAACGCCAACCGCATTTTCTCCACTGATGACTACTGGCCCACCCTGCCGTCCATCCCCAGGCTGTGCGCGGTGCTGGGCAACACCATACTGCTCGACTGGCTGGGCGTTCAGGCCGCGGCGGGGGGCTTGCGCTTCACGGTCGAGCAGCTCGATTGCCCGGCGCTTGTGCTGCGCATGGGGGTGCTCTTCCGCGAGCTGGGCGAGGTGGCCCGCGTGGGCGAGGAGGCCATCAAAAGCGGTGACATCGACAAGGGCGAGGCGCGCAGGCTCATCCGCGAGCTTGTCGATGTCGCCAATGAGGCCCTTGCAACCATCAACGGACTGCGGGGCATCGCGGGCGACCCCGTGTGCACGAGATCCAGAAGTGGCTGCGTCATGAGAGCGCGTCGACCACGGAACGCTACTTAAAAAGTCTCGGCTGCGACCTGGACCGGCTCCAGGAAGCGGCCACGAGAGGCAGAGTGCAGGCGAAGGTTATTCCCTTCGCCCAGAACGGCAGAACCCCCGGAATTGTTACTTCCGGGGGTTCTGGATATCCGCCAGTATATCCGCTGGCTGAAACAATGGCTACGGGGCTGTAACCATGTGTGATTGCTGGCGTCCCCAAGGGGGTTCGAACCCCTGTTGCCGGCGTGAGAGTGCCTTCCCATGCCAGTCTCAAGCCTACACCACCCAACACTTTCAGCATGTTACGGCAGCACAGAGGAGCATTATTAGCACCTCTCTGCACCAGAAGTACTTCCGCCAGTACTTCCAGATTAGAGCCTTTGCGGCCTCCACAACCCCGCCGGACCGACCATGGCGGCAGGACCCCAAGTCCCTTAGCCATGGTCCACACCGCCGCCGACAAGCGCGGCACACTCTCCCCCGGTCTTGCCACTCACTGACTCCAAGTACCACCGTTGCCATTCGTCCATGTCCTTCGGCGCGGGCGGCATTCCGACAAGCCCCGCCGCAATCTGTACAGGCCCACCCTGCGCACCCGTAAGCTCGACGTTCTGCTGGTCGCGCCAGCCGAAATTGTTCTTCAAGTCGAAAACCAACCCACCGGCGTTGCCTCTGCACATCACAAGGTCTTCCACTCGTTGAGTCTCGATACGCAGCTTGGCCGTTTTTATCGTGTCCGCAAACTCTTCATGGCCAGCATTGCGCGTCGCGTAATCAAACAGCGAGGAACGCGAGCTGAAGCCCAGCGCAAGCGCCAAGCCGGGCACCGTGTAAGGCCGTTTGTTTTCGTCGCACGTCGCGAAGTACGCCTCGATTTGCATCTGCATATCTTCGGGCGTCTTGAACTTGGGCGGGCGACCCACCTTGGCAGGCGCGGGAAGAAGCTGGGCGGGCTGCGAGCTGGTCATGGCGGGCCTCCATTTATTGTGTGTACAAACAATAGATAGATTTCGGCCACAAGTCAAACGGCCAATGGCCTCAAGGCCTCTTGTGGCATGCCCTTATGCTCACTCCGCAGCATAACACCTTGTTGCTGAGTATATGGGACTCCTGCTTCTTCATTAGGGGGGTGCTTTTTGCTTTTGTGTTTTCTTTTGCTAGTTCTTTTGTTGTGTTCTTGATGGTGTCTTGTGCCTTGTCTCTGTTGCTGTTTTGTTTGATGTTTTCGTTTTTATAGTGCGTATGTAGGTGGATTCTTTGTGTGTTGTGCTTTGAGTAGTTGTTTCTTTTTTGAAAATTGAGGAGGTCATTAGTGAACAAAGCGCAACTGATTGGACGTGTTGGGGCAGAGCCACGCGGTGGCGTGGCCAATGGGCAAGCGTACAGCAACCTCGCCATCGCGACGAATGAGTCGTTCGTTGATCGGAGCGGGATGGAGGTGAAGCGAACCACATGGCATCGGGTCGTGTGCTGGCGTGGCATGGCGGACTTCGCGAACAACTACTTGATCACAGGCCGCTTGGTTTATGTCGAAGGGCGCATCCAGCACCGCTTTTACGTTGACCAGTACGGGCTTGAGCGGTGTTCAACAGAGATCGTCGCGACGCTGCTCCGTGCCCTTGATCCTCGGCCTGAGCATCTGCCCGTGTTCGTGACGATGCCCAAGCGCTTCTCGGACATCGTGTCCGAAGGAACAGCCAACAGATAGGAGGAAGACATGGCGACAGAGTGTTTATGGGAGCTTGAGGTTGAATACCTGGCTCAGCAGTGGCACCCGCACGGAGTGAAGGATGTCTTGCGCTACTTCCACAAGCAGCGCGACAGCCAACGTTCGGGCAAGGCTGCGTTCGTGGACGTGTACGAGCGCTACTTCCTCAATCCCAGCGCGGAGGGTGCGCAGAGATGAACGCTTCCAATGTGCGGCAACCCGCCGCCGATAGCCCCGGTTCGCAAGAGCCGGGGCTTCGTCGTTTCTGGGGGCAAGGGCATTGCGCCCACAGGACGCCACGGGCCTTTGTGGCGCGCCTCTTAAACCCTGAAGAGCTTGAGCGGGTCCGAGAACTCCTGAGCGGCCCCCAGCGCTTCGCCCGAACCGACAGGAGGCTCATGGACCTGGGCCTTGCCGTCATAGTGCATGGCCAGGTTGTACCAACCCAGACGGCCAGGGCGAGCTTGTGGCGGGAACGATACGAGCTGCGGCGCGGCTCTGACGTGCGGCGGCTTGCCGTGGTGGCTCACCTGGAGGCGGACTCAGCCCCTGAGGCCCTCGCCAAGGCCTTCGCCCTGGCACGGCGTCATGTTGGCCCCATCTGGGGGGAGCGGCTCGCCAGGGTGGACGGCGAGGACCGCTGGGCGATCTACTTGCCCCCGCCGAGGGCATGGCTGGGCTCCACAATCCGGCCTTACGTGCTGGAGCTTCGCAAAATCCAACCATGAGGGAAGCAGAGAAACACGCCGCAAGTCTTGATTTTACGCACTACACAAACGCAGACGTGAGAAGCCGCTAGGAGCAATCCTGGCGGCTTCTTGCGTTTCAAACCCAAGGAGAAAGCCATGTCCGGTCAAGACAACATCTATGAAATGGTCACCGAGCGCATCCTCAGCTTGCTTGAGCAAGGCACCGTGCCCTGGCGCAAGCCCTGGACCGGAAGATGTGCGCAAACCATTCCCATGAACTTCACGAGTAAGCGCGAGTATCGGGGTATCAACATCTTTTTGCTTTTGTGCATGGGCTTCTCTAGCCGATATTGGTTGTCGTTCAAGCAGGCCCAAGAAAAGGGCGGACGCGTGCGCAAAGGCGAGAAGGGAACACCTGTCATCTTCTGGAAGCGCTATGCGACAGAGGACCGGCAGACCGGTGAAGCCAAGGAAGTGCCAGTTTTGCGCTACTTCACCGTGTTCAACCTCGACCAGATCGACGGAATTGATGCACCGGACGCACCCGAGCCGGTGAACACTGACTTTCAACCCATCACCGAGGCCGAGCGCATCATCAATGCCATGCCGAAGCGCCCAGTCATCGTCCACGGCGAACCGCGTGCCTACTACCGTCCCATGACCGACACCGTGAACCTGCCCAGGCCGGAACTCTTCACCGAGGCCGAGGAATACTATTCGACGACCTTCCACGAACTGACGCACGCCACAGGGCATGAGTCTCGTCTCAATCGCCGCCCTTCCGCTGAGATTCGTCACTTTGGCGACCGGGAGTACAGCCAGGAAGAGCTTGTGGCCGAAATGGGCGCGGCGTTCCTGTGCGCTCAGTCCGGATTAGCCCCGGCAGTGATCAACAACCAGGCCGCGTACATCGATGGATGGCTGAAGATCCTCAAGGGCTCGCCCAAGGTAGTTGTTCACGCCGCCGCCCAAGCGCAACGCGCAGCCGACTTCATCCTCGCTCGCACCTTCAACGACTAACCCTATCCGTTCGACCGGAACGACGAGGCCCCTCCACCGTGAGGGGCTTCGTTGTTTCTGACGTTCGGCATCACCCCATCCGTCCGATAACCAACACTTATCGGACGCTCATAGGAGCTTCAATCATGACCGACTTGACCACTTCCGAAGCCGCGTCCATCGTCCCTTTCGACCCTGAAACCCGTGAGCGCGTCCGCACCATTCTTGAAGCTGGCATTGCTGAAAACACACGCCGCGCCTACGCGGGCGACCTGCGCTATTTCTGGGCCTGGGCTCGCCTGGCGCTGGGCCTGGCAGAGGCCTACCCAGTCCAGCCCGCCGCCGTAGTCCGCTTCATTACCGACCACCTGGAGGGCCTGCCCGAGCATGTGGACACCACGCTGGTGGCTGAGGGCACCAAGGCCCGCCGTGGCGTGCATTCCCTCGCCACAGTCTCCCGCCGCCTCGCGGCGCTTTCAGTTGCCCACGAGGCCCAAGGCGTGGAGAACCCCGTCCATCTCCCACAGGTCCGCGCCCTTCTCTCCGCAGCCAGGCGCGGCAGAGCCCGCCAAGGCCTCGGCCCTCAAAAGAAGCGCGCCGCCACCCTGGTCGTGCTGAACCTCATGTTGGAGACGTGCGGCGACGATCTGCGGGGCGTCCGCGATCGGGCGCTTCTGCTCTTCGCCTTTTCTTCGGGCGGTCGCCGCCGCTCCGAGGTGGCCGCTGCCAAGGTGGAGAACCTCAGTACCGTGCCGGGCGGCTTCATCTACCGCATCCCCTGGTCGAAGACTGACCAGCAGGGCGTGGGCCGTGAGGTGCCTGTGTTGGGCCGCGCCGCCGTGGCGCTTCAGGCCTGGCTTGAGGCTGCTGGGATAGTTGCGGGAAACCTCTTTCGAGCCGTTGACCGGAGCGGTGGTGTGAGTGTCAAGCTTTCGGAAAAGGCCGTCGCACGCATCGTGAAGAAGCGTGTGCAGTTGGCAGGGCTCGACGCCCAGAAGTTCGCAGCGCACAGCCTGAGGTCCGGCTTTGTAACCGAGGCGGGGCGCAAGGGTGTGTCGCGGAATGACGCGATGGCGTTGACCGGGCACAAGTCATCCGCAGTGTTCGACGGATATTATGAGGCGGGAGCGGTGGCGAAACACAAGGCGGCGCGGCTGGCAGAGGGACAAGGATAGCTTACGGCTTTCGCATGTCCCAAGAAGACAAATCTGACTTGAATTTGTGTACTGTGTATGACACAGTCTTGGCATGGTGATTAGCACTTTGGGCCCATACCTTCGTGAGCGACGCGAGACACTCAGGTGCGGGAGCCGTCTGTTTTCGCTTCGACAAGTTGCTCAGCGTATCGGCATTGAGCCTTCATACCTGAGCAAGATTGAGCGCGGTGAAACGGCACCGCTCTCAGAGGAAAAGATCATCCGACTCGCTTTGGAGCTTGGGGATGACCCTGACATGCTACTGGCGATGAGCGGCAAAGTGTCGAGCGACCTTCAGGAAGTCATTCGCAAGCGGCCTCAGTTGTTTGCCCAACTCATTCGAGAAATGAAGGACATGCCTGAACACGCCCTGCTGCGACTTGTTCGCGAGGTCAGAGATGGGAACTGGTAAAGGAGAAACTCATGATCGAACTATACTCTGACAAGTTGATGTTTTCATTCCCAGATGTGCACCCAAACGCACGGCTCACTGTTGAGTTTAAGAGAACACTACGGGTTCCTGATGATGGGAAAATATACCCGCTCCCCACAGAGCTTGGGAACCTTCCACTCCGACACGTGGACGATTACGCAAACGGCGTTCCTAGCTCATGGGTCACGCATGGTGGGATTTTCCTTCCGATGTACCAGTCCGAAGCTCTTTGGATGCGTTTCACTTCTGAGCTTGTCCCAGCGCATTGTGAAAAGTATCTGTTCGCCATCAAGGTCGCCACGGGGAAGATCAACGCCGTAAGTGGTGATGGCTGGGGTGCAAGCCTTATTGGCTCCCCACAAAATTACATTATTTCCCCGCACCAACCGTGGCTAGACGGGTTCTGTGTTGGGAATGACTTTATCCGTCAGTTTGTGGCAGCACCACTCGGTTCCGGTTACACAGTTGAAGAGCAAGTTTCCGGCGAAGCGCAACACGGAGGAATTCAACTAGAAGTTTACCCTATGCGCCGAAGAAATTTTGAAAAGTTCTGCAAGTCACGCTATGAGGAAGCGATGCGTGCAGCCACAGACGATGTATTGGTTTCCGAGCCCCGACGTGAAATGGCAATCTCGCTAGGAGGTCGCCTGCAACAGTACATTTACGCAGACCTGTATGGCATTGACAGTTGGGACATAGCTCATGCGAGCCGTGTCTTTGTCCACATCACAAATTCACTTCACTGGCGTTCCGTTACTGGGGCATCTCCTCCGACCAAGCCTTTTACTGCCAAAGAGTACGCCAAGGCGGACTTGCCTTGGTTTGATGGATACGATGAAAGAGCGGATACGCTTAAAGGGGCCCCATCCTTTGCCGAGGTGAAAAGCAAACAACAAATACGCATGGCGAAGAGAACAACTATTTCCCGAAGAAATGACTCAACAATCCTTGGGGATTTAGTGAGAAGCATCAGAAAAATGTTAGTTCAGCCCCAAAAAAATCGAGTCAGAGAAAGCAAAACTTAAAAAAATACGGACACGATGAACGCACGCTCTTCACTTAGTCAATTATTTAAATAGCATCTGCAAGGTTTGCAGTTCATTTTTTACACAAAATCGTGACTACTTGACCAATGCTTGTATTAAACGACAATACATAATACATGTGGACAAAGCAGACGACGATGTAAATGATTGCAAATTGCTTGAATTAAAATGCTTCTTGAGTACTATTGAAAATTTAACATCACTAAACAATATATACGGATGTCAGCAACAACGCGTACGTGTGTGGTAATGTTTATCGAGTTTAAGCGACAATACATTTATATAATTGAATTGCATTGCAAACATGCAACGTTGACGGGGTATAAAGTTGGTAGATAACAATACGTGTCCAAAATGTGGCCGCTCAATGCGCCTCATGGTCGCACGTACAGGCCCAACAGCGGGCAATCGGTTTTGGAGCTGCACTGGTTATGTCACACAGCAATGTGACGTGACAATTAGTGAGCCGCTTCTTCCTGATAAGCAAACCAACAAGGCCAAACGGATGCCCTTTCAAAAGCTTTCGACCATCAAAATTCCTCGCGTGATCGCGGCTCAGCCAATCCATAAAGGCCTAGACACCGTTTACTTTGCAACGATGACTGTGGCTGCCACTACGCTCGAAACGTTTTGCTATGAAGACAAAGCGCCACACCAAATTGCGGGCAACCAATGGCGTCTTTCCTACGTTCGACCAGAACCAATGGTGTTGGCTCCAGAAATATGCCGTGCTCTTTCCATTGCAGACAAAATAATTAATAGAGGGAGCGTAACGCTTCTCTCAAAAACACTAGAAATGGCGCTTGAACGCTCGCCAACGAAGGCAATCAGCGTTTCTACAGAGTATCCCGGTCCTGTGCTTGACAGCGACGAAGAAGAACTATTCTGGAATAGATTTCTACCGGAAACTTTAGGGCCGTGTTTTTCGACGTGGTGTACCCCCCAAATCGAGATTGCAACGCTTACAGCAGGTGCAGAGTTTCAGGGAAGTGAACAACGCGTCGACTTCCTTGTGGCACACCCGTCACTCAAGCAGCCCATGGTCATTGAGATCGACGGAGAACAGCACTCAAGCCAAGCCGACTATGACCAAACGCGCACACGCCACCTTGAAGCAAGTGGCTACCATGTCGTCCGAATCCCTGCTCATGAAGTGCGATCTGGCGTTGGTGAAAGAATCAAAAAGCTTAGATCTGCTCTTTCCGCTTTGGCCCTTCAAGATAACAACCCTGGCGCTCTAAGTGCTCCGATTCGGCGAGCAGGACAAATCCATACAGCTCTTCTCCATGCGCTGTTCGTCGGAGTTATCCCTCGATTAGATCGCTTCAGTGTTTCGACCGACTTGGTCGATGCGGGGGAATTAAGTCAAGATGAATTTGTACTGATTATTATAGACTTTACTGAGCTGCTTCAGCACATTGGCTTGCTTTACGGGAACTCCGAGCTTGGACAGTCCATCACTGTCGCCACAAACTCATCTGATGCCGATCTTCATCTCGCGTTTTACACATACTCAACATCATGCACCACAGTATTGATTGAAAATACGTGCCTACCAATACCAATTAAGTGGGAATCTCATCATGTTCAGCCCGGCACACCTGTTAATTTCGATCGCAAACTACTCCGGTACTTTTTGAGTCGAATATTCCGAAAGGATGAATTCAAGGATGGGCAGTTCGACATCGTTCTACGGGGGCTGCAGGCTAAGGATACTGTAGGCTTACTGCCGACTGGAGCAGGAAAATCAATCGCATTCCAACTAATCGGGATGCTGCTCCCTGGGAGAACGATTGTAATCGCTCCAATTCTTTCGCTGATACGCGATCAAATTGATAACCTTTGCTTGCAAGGACTTGGGCGAGCCTCAAGCATCACGAGCGAATTAGAGGGCAGAGAAAGCAAAGACATCGCGTATCATATGCTTAAGCATGGTGAATCTTTATTTTATTACGTTGCCCCAGAACGTTTTCAGGTGACTGAATTTCGAGATGTTCTAAAAGGAATGACGAAAGCGTATCCAGTTAACATGATCGTTGTCGATGAAGCCCACTGTGTGTCTGAGTGGGGACACGACTTTCGAACTTCATATCTTATGATTGGGCAGACATCCCGTGAATGTGCAACATCTGATGGATGGATTCCGCCAGTTGTCGCTTTAACTGGAACAGCGTCGAGGCAGGTACTACGTGACTTACAACGGGAACTACGAATCACTGACTTTGATGCTCAAGTGATACCGGAAAGCTTTGATAGGCCGGAGCTAAACTATATCATAAGACATGAAAAATCTGAAAATAAACAGTTTTTTCTTGAATCGTACATGAAAAATGATTTGCCCTCAAAGTTTGGCACACAATCTGAAATTGTATTCAGAAATAATGGTCCAGAAACTTGCTGCGGACTAGTCTTTTGCCCGAACATTACTGGAGACTACGGTGTAGTTTCGATAGCAGAACGACTTAGAAAGGTTGGGATAAACGCTGCATATTTCGCAGGTGGAAAGCCTTCAGTGTTTTCTGGAACTGATGTAGATTGGAAAGTGTATAAGCATCAAGTTGAGCAGCAGTTCAAAAGAAATGAGTTGCCCATCCTAGTGGCTACGAAAGCATTTGGAATGGGCATAGACAAGCCGAATATTCGGTTTACAATCCACTTTGGCATACCAGCATCAATAGAGGCCTTCTACCAGGAGGTTGGCCGAGCAGGGCGCGATGGGAAGACCGCATTTTGCGCTTTGATCGTTTCTGATGACCGTAGAGAAATAAACAACCAAATCTTAGCTCCCACAACCTCCATTGAGGACGTAGCTCGTTTTGTAAAAGGTACAGCATATGGCAAGGGAGATGACGTCACTCGTGCCTTATACTTTCACGTTGATGCTTTCAAAGGTGCTCAATCGGAAATTGATGCTGTTTCTGGAATCTTTTCGGCAATGAGACCGACAGGTCACCAGAGCATGAAGAAGCTTCCCTTTGGAAAAGACCGGAAGACAACAGAGAAGGCTTTACACCGCTTAGTCGTCGTGGGAGTTGTTGCTGACTACACCAATGAGTATTCCGCACGGTCATTTTCTGTCAAGCTTGCCGAAGCTACTCGCAAAACAATAGTCGACAAGTACTGCGCGTACGTTGCTAGCTACCATCAAGGGCGTTCAGATCAAGAACGCATTAAGGCAATCGCTTTACCAGATAGATGGGATGAGTTTGTTATAGGAGTAGTTAGACTCTACATCAAGTTCGTATATGAAACGATTGAGTTGGGCCGACGAAGAGCTATTTATGAAATGTTGGGCGCATGCCATAAATCAGGGTCTGGAGAAGGACTACGAGACCGCATTCTTGCCCACCTGGTGCACACGGAGTTCTCAGATAAGGTCGAAACAATACTTGCGGCCCCACGGTCAGGGATAGACCTTGTCGCGGGGGTGATGGCTGAAGTTTTCAATTCAAATGATGCAGCGAAGCTTCGTGGGTCTGTTTCTCGTTCGCTTGAGACATATCCAGATCACCCTGGACTTCTTATACTTCGCGCTGGCGCTGAAGCTTTGGCACGTGATGCAGACAATCGCACCATTGTAGAGAACTTTGAGGCGTTCCTGACAAACTCAAAAGAAGCATATGGGTTAAGCGATCGCGATACTGCGGCTTTCACTGGTGCCATAATCAAAGCGATTAGGGGTTTAAACCCTGAAGCGACCAGTCTCATAGAATGGGCTTTTGTACAAAAAGTTCGTAGTCGAGATGCGCTGAGGTTTCTTGTCTCTGAATCTGGTTTGGAATCGACTCAAATAGTACCCTGGATGTTACTTTATGGGATATCATCTACAATAACACGTCATTTACACTAAGAGGACTTGGGAGGTAGAGGTGACTGATGACAAAACGGCTGGCTTTCTCGCAGTCGAAAAAATCGCACGGAATTTAGCGTCTAGCTTAGCACGGTTAGATGAGGAGGCTAACCGATATTCAGGTGCAGCGACTAAGCTCAACGAGGTGGCGGAGGCCACTCGGGAGCTTGCTCGTGCAATGAATGATGTTGGAGAACATGCGACAGAGACTCTTCGGGTCATCTCATCAATCGGTGGGCCTGAAATTATTGAACGCATAACTGCGCTTCAGACAATGCTTACTGCAAATTCAGAAACTCACCTTGCCAAGCTCAATGATCAGGCAGAGGCAACCCGTGGGCTTGCCCGCGCAACTAATGCCGTTGGAGAACAAACGGCAAAGGTGCTTCAGGTTGTCTCATCCATCGGTTGGCCTGAGATTGTTGAGCGTTTAGCCTCTCTCGAAGCGAAGTCCCATGAAGATTCATCCGCTCACCTTGCCAAGCTTAATGGAATGGCCGCGTTGACCAGGGCTGCATTGCTGCTCTCATTCTTTACGGTGGCACTTATCGCTGCGAAGTTCTACCTATTCTGACGGGCATGAATAGTTTGCACAACCCTTGCTACCCGCTGGAGCTGTTCGCCCGCGTGGTGACTGTGAGCCTGGAGACGATGAAGATTGTGAACGCGCTACCTAAGCTGGGTATCTAGAATCAGCCATCGTCCATCGTCCATCTTCAGCTGCATAGAGCGTTCATGGCCTTCAGCGAGTTCGAACACAGGCGGTTCGAGAAGCTACTCAAAGAGTTTTGCACCACGCGCGGGCCTGGACCACACATCCGGGCCAAGCTTCGTTGGGACTTTCGGATCACCGGCCAGAGCATCGAATTGCTGGAGACACGGCCACGTTGGAACGATTCGGGCAAATACTCGTCGCTTGGCTTCGCGAAGGCCACCTACGTCAAGCATAGCCGTGAGTGGAAAGTTTACTGGATGCGATCTGACTTGAAGTGGCACCGTTACTGGACCTGCCCCAGCGTGAGCACGATCGAAGAGTTCCTTGATCTGGTCCACCGCGATGAAAAAGCCGCATTCAAAGGCTAGCCGAAGTCCCCCACCTACCGCCACCACTTGCTGAAGGTGCGCCCGAAGTTCTCCGCAGTTACAACGTGCTCCTACTCAATTTCACCACGCGGGTCTGACTCTTCGTCGTTGTGAGGCCCGATGGCCGCGTCACGTTGATGTCGGCATTGAAGATCGCCGCGACAGTAAGGCCTCGCGGTTACGCTCAGAACGCTCCAGGCGACAAGGAAGGAGTCCCCCAGGGTTGTTCCTCTCCCACACGGCCTTGGCTTGGACCGGTACGTCCAGGCACAGGAGCATTAAGAGGAAGAGTAGAGGTATCGCAAGCAGGGCGCACACAGAGAACGCAAGAGGAGGGAGGAAGCAGGCAGACCGGCTCGACTCCGACCCTGGGGTTAGGCCCAAAAGACGGTGGGATAGATTTTACCCATCAGGGGCTTCAGGGGTAGCAATCGCAACAAGGGTAGCAATAGGGTAGCAAAAGAATAAGGGCTTAAAGTCATTTCGACTCTAAGCCCTTGATCTTTTTGGTAGCGGGGGCAGGATTTGAACCTACGACCTTCGGGTTATGAGCACGCCCGCTTCGACGTGATGAATTTTGCGTACCACCATCGCGCATCCATAGTTGCCGTGCCGGGCAGTGAGGTACGCTGGAGTGCTTGCTTGACTTGCCCTCTTCTTATCTGACACCCAACATGAGTTCGAATGTGTTCGCCCTGAGTGTGAAGGGTCACGTCCGTCAAGGTGGTGTAAATTCCGTTGGTCCTGAGGGTGGAAATCCTTACGCCGCTCGGGGTGGAATTTCCAGCAAGCTGTTTGCGTTGAG
>Ga0209800_10002937_pt1 | contig 14266 bp, 12 predicted proteins | sample Higcelweek8metaG_FD_187174 | JGI IMG/M metagenome (GOLD analysis project Ga0209800, IMG submission 187174) | Freshwater pond sediment microbial communities from the University of Edinburgh, under environmental carbon perturbations - High... | ecosystem: Environmental > Aquatic > Freshwater >...
GCCGTTCTCCGCGGCGGTCCGGCGGGCTTCCTCGCCTTCGTGGAGGATCGCTTTTGCGATCTCCCCTCTTTGGTCCTCCGGAACGAGGAGCTCACGTGCCGGTGCGATACCAATCTCTCTTAATGGTTCGGTCGAGCGCTGTGTCTCCATGTCGAATTTTTTGATTTGATCGATATCTTCGTCAAAGAAAGAAATGCGGACCGGTTCATCCACACCGATCGGATATACGTCAAAGATGTCACCGCGGCGTGCGAACTCGCCCTCGCCGCCGACATTTCTCGTCCGCTCGTAGCCGATATTCGCGAGGCGCATGGCAAGGTCCTCGGGGCTCACGCGCATGCCGAGCTTCAAACGTACAAGCGAACTCCGGAAAGCGGCATCCGGCATCAGGCGGTTGGTCAGCGCGCCGGCTGTGATGACCGCGGCGCCGAAATCACCGCTCAGGAGCCGCACAAGAACGGCGATCCGCGACAGTTCCGCCTCACGGCTCGACGCGTCGACATCGGCAAAATTCAGCTCGCGCGGTCTGAGGATCAGAACCTCGCCGTCCAGAAACGCCGAAAGATCCTGCTGTACGGTCCTCGCCCGGAGTTCGTCCGGCACAAGAACCACGGGCTTCGTTCCGGCATTCGAGGCCAGAGCAACGGCAATATAGGCCTTCTGGCTGTCAGTCATACCCGTGATGTTGATATGCTTATCGGACGGCGCGGCGATTTCTTCCGCTATTTTAAGAAATAACGGATCCTTTTTTGCCGTTTCGAGTATAGACAATCTGGTGTCGGAAGGACTCATGCATGCTCCTTGATATATTTTTCGGCCGCCAGCGCGGCGTCCGTCAGAGCGGCGAACATGGTCTCACGGTCGTCTTTACCAATATCCGACAATACGTAATCGGCAAGATCCCAATGTGCCGGAACCGGGCCGCTCGCGATGCGGATACGGGGGAACGCTTCCGTCCCGATACAGCCGATGATGGACTTCATGCCGTTATGAGTGCCGGGGCCGCCGCCCGTGCGCACGCGGATCGTCCCGCGCGGCAGATCGATGTCGTCATAGAGAACAATCAGATTCTCCGGAGCGATCTTGAAATACGCGAGCGCCTCCCGGATGCTTTCGCCGGAGAGATTCATATAGGTCATCGGTTTGAGGAGAACCGCCTTCTCGCCGGCGATCGTCCCCTGCCCTATTTCCCCTTTGAATTTCACTTTTGAGACCGGAATCCGGTTCCTTTGCGCGAGAATCTCCAGCGCCATGAAGCCCAGATTGTGCCAGGTCTCGGTGTATTGTGAGCCGGGATTTCCCAGGCCCGCGATCAGCCACATACTTCTTTGTCCTCCGCTGCCGATTGGTTTTTTTCGAAAATGAGTCGTTTATACGCCTTTTCGCGAAAAGGAGCTTGTCAAAAAGTTCGTGCCGCGAACGGTAGAGCACCGGTCATAAAGCATGCCGTGAAAGGTCTCACTTCGGACCGCGAACCCGGTTCTTGTTGATCACCCAGTTCTCCTTCACGATCTGACGGGTACGGGCGATCGCAAGGCTCAGCTCCGGCACGTCGTCGGTGATGGTCGAACCGGCCGCAATATAGGAATTGTCATGCAGCGTGACCGGCGAGATCAGGTTCGAGTTGCCGCCGATAAAGACGTTGTCTCCGATAATGCAGGAGGTCTTGTCGAGACCGTCGTAGTTGCAGGTTACGGTGCCGCAGCCGACCCGTACGTCCTTGCCGACCTGCGCGTCGCCAATATAGGCCAGATGACGGGCACACGTGCCGTCGTCGATCATGGAATTCTTGATTTCCACAAAGGCGCCGAGAACAACACCGTCATGCAGGATCGAATCCGGGCGCAGATGACAGAAAGGTCCGATCTGGCAGTTCCTGCCGATCGAGCTCTTCACGGCGACGGAATTCATCACCGTCGAACCGTCCGCAACAATCACGTCCTCAAGACGCGACTGCGGTCCGATGACACAGTCTTCACCGATCACGGTCTTCCCACTCAAAACGGTTCCCGGGCGGATAATGGTGTCGCGGCCGATCTCGACCTGCGGATCGATCCATGTCGTGTCGGAATCGATGATCTGGACTCCGTTCAGCATATGGCGCCGTAAAACGCGACGGTTCAGAATCTTGCCGGTCACTTCCAGCTCAATCCGGTCGTTGACGCCCCGGATCTCGTCGAAGTCCGCGATATAAGCGCCGACCTTGTGGCCGTCGCGAATGATGATCTCAATTGTATCGGTTAGATAATATTCCTTCTGGGCATTCTGGGAACCGATGCGGCCGAGTGCCGACAGAAGGAGCGGCGTACGGAAACAGTAAATGGAAGAATTGATCTCGCGGATCTTCTTCTCTTCGTCCGTCGCGTCGCGGTCCTCGACAATCTTCACGACATGTCCGTTCTCATCGCGGACAAGACGCCCATATCCCTTGGGGTCCGGGGCTTCGGCCGTAATAACGACGGCGCCAAAGCCTTCCTTCTCGAAAAGCTCGACAGCGGCCCTCAAAGTCTCGGGCGTAATAATCGGCGCGTCGCCGGGAAGCACGATCGTACAGCCGTTTCTTCCCTCGAGAAAAGGCGCGGCCTGCATGACGGCGTGACCCGTTCCGAGCTGCTGTTCCTGAAGGACGAACGCGACATTCTCGCCGAGAGCTGCACGTACTTCCTCTTGTTTATATCCAACAATATATACCTGCTCTTCCGCCCCTGCCTCCCGGAGCGCATCCGCGACCCATACGACAAGCGGCTTTCCCGCGGCCTTCTGGACCACCTTTGAATGCTTCGAGTGCATTCTTTTTCCTTCTCCTGCGGCCATAACAACAGCACATACATCCATGAACTTTATGTCTCCTTTGGTTAATAGGCTTCGAACACTTCGCTAATAGGCTTGGAATGGCACGAAAATGCGCCGGAATCTCCTAAATTGGAGGGCTTCCGGTGCTTTTCGAACACTGCCATTATAGCATAATTTACTTCTTAAAGGATGTATCAGACGCCGGTCTTGATGAGGGCCATTTCTCCGGGTTTGATCCAACTCTTCTTCCGCATGATCTCGGATACAAGTAGAGCAATCGCGGCGGGAAGAACAAACTGTACGACAAGAATTCCGAGAAGCACGTACCAGGGCGAAGCGCCGCCATCGGTAACCATATCCTTGTACGTCATGATCTGGCCGACCAGTCCGCAGGAGCCCATTCCGGCGCCGAGGAAATTATTCGTCATTTTGAAGAGGCACGTCGAGACAGGGCCGGTCACGGCGGAAGCGACCAGTGTCGGGATCAGGATCCGCGGATGACGCATGATGTTCGGGAACTGGATTTTCGCGGTGCCGAGGCCCTGCGATACGAGGCCGTTCCATTTATTTTCGCGAAAAGAAGCGACCGCAAATCCGACCATCTGCGCGCAGCAGCCCGCCGTCGCAGCGCCGGCCGCAAGACCGTTAAGACCCATCGAGATACAGAGCGCGGCCGAAGAGATCGGCGCGACCAGCGAGGTGCCTACAAGAAGTGAAACCGCGATGCCCATCGGGAAAGGATACAGCTGCGTGGCACTGATGAGGACCGATCCGAGCCAGGCCATAAAGGCGCCGACGGGAGGGCCCACGAAGATCGCCACGGCCGCGCCGGAAAGCACAGAGCCAGCCGGAACGACCAGAAGATCAAAGGGAGTCTTGCCGGACAGCCACGAACCGATCTCCACCGCAACGATAACCGCGATGATCGCGCCGACCGGACCGGCCGACGTTACGCCCTTAATCGGCGTGCCGGCGACAACGTCAAACGCATTCATCAGGTATGCCATACCGCCAACCACCGCCGCCGAATAGACTGCCAAAGGCTTGCTCTTGAGACCGACCGCGACCGCGACGCCGATTGCGGCGCCGACCAGGGGTGATCCCGCGCTCGTCCAATAGATGATTTGCTGGAAATAAGGCTGCAGAGCATCAATAGTGATAAACCCGAAAATCGTTTTCAGAATGGTGCCGATCAGAAGCGAGGCAAAAAGTCCGTAAACCATGGAGCCGAGGGCGTCAATGAAATAGCGCTTCGCGTACTTCTTAACGAACAGCCCGACTTTCTTCTTCGTGTCCATTCCTGTTGTGTCTGTGGATTTCATGTCCGTGGAATTTGTGCTTTTGGCTTTCGTGTCTTTGGCTTTCGTGCCGACCGGTGACTTGTCTTGTGTCATACAATTTCCTCCTGCAGAAATTTGCTATTTTCCGGTACGCGCCACAAGAAAAGGCGTACGGCGAAAACACCCGGTCAAGTCTTGGATTCCTTGAGAAACCGGATGCGGGACGGCATATATGGCCGACGATCGTATCCGAAATCTTGCATGGAATCGCACCGGGCTGATTCACAAAAGCCGGAAAGGGCATTTTTCCCTTGCGGCTGCAGGTTTGTGGAAAATAAGACTATATGGATGGATGCGCCGTGCATTCCGCGCTCTATTTTTGTAGGCGCGGCACCCCGCAAGCGGCGTCCGGAATATCAGATGCAATCATATCATCGGTTAATCGATCTGGCAAGAGATGTTGAGATTTGGGGAAACTGTCAAAACGTGTCAGTACCTGCCAGAAACCGTTCCGCCGAAAGATGCCGTATCCCGGACCGGCTCAGATCAATCGTATCCAGAGTCATGATATATTTGGGATAATTATCGTTTACCAGCATTAGAGGCCGGAACTCGCGCTCCGCCGTAGTCTCATCGAGAATCGATCGGGCCACCTGAATATACATGCGGCTTCCGTCTTTTTCGGTTATAAAATCGATTTCCGTCTCGCCTATTCTCCCCACAAACACACGGTAACCTTGCCGAAGCAATTCCAAATAGACCAGATTCTCCAGTACAGATCCCAGATTTTGAGAATCCGGCGAAGTCAGAACCGTTCGAATACCGGTGTCGACTACGTAATACTTAGGCTCCCTCGTTAATATTGCCTTACCGCGCAGATCATAACGTTGAACCGGATAAATCAGGAAGGCGTCTTCCAGAAGCTTTATATACTTCGCGATCGTTTCCTGCCGGGTATTCTCACCGCTTCGGCTGTTCAAAGTATTTGTAATTTTTCGAACCGAAAGTAGATTCCCAAGTGTATCAAAAATGAAACGGCTGAGATTCTGAAGGACGATCGGATTTGCGACATCGCCGCGCAGCAGGATGTCACGAAACAAAATACTGTCGGTAAGATCCGAGAGCTGCGTCAGCTTTTTTCGTTCGGTATCCAACCGCACCACACCGGGGAAACCGCCGTATCGCATGTATTGATCCAGCGTCAGGTTCGGTTCCTCCATTCTCGCCTCGGAGTAAGAAAACGGCAAAAGCATTTGCTGAACATAGCGACCGCTCAGTCTTGTGGCCAGTTCCGCAGCGAGAAGGCTGGCATTTGATCCCGTGATCACAATGTCAAATCTCCGGTCAAGCCGCAGGGAATTGATGACTTCTTCCCATCTCTCTACAATTTGAATTTCATCCATCAGAAGATAAAAAGGTCCGTCCTTCTTCTCGAAAAACGCCATAATATAACGGACGAGTTCAGAAGGTTTCCGCAGTGTCAAATACGCAAGGTCCTCAAAGTTCATGAAAAGAATATTGGATTCCTTGACTCCATCTGAGATCAGCGTATCTTTGTACTGCATGAGCAAGGTGGATTTTCCGCATCGGCGAACACCGGTTATGATCTTGACCGCTTCATTGCCTCGCCATTCCTTGAGCCATTCCAAATCCTTCGTTCGAAGAACCATTTCTTCTCCTCCCAAGCTATATCCGCATGACTTTCACTTTCTCGTCATCTCACTGCAAGTATATCCGCTTGGAATCGACATTTCAATGTATTTGCGAAAGTTTATCCGCTTGTAATCGATATATTGGCCATTCGGGTGACTTTTATCCGCTTGGAATCGACATATCGTCCATCTGCCTATTTCGCTACCCCTTCTCCTCCAGATACACTTTCACCCTGTTCTCTATCAACGCCTCAACTTCTTCCTTTGTCTTGCTGCCCGAAAAATAATACTCGGATTCTTCGCGGATCATCTCATACATCTCCTGATCCACGTTCTCATACCGGGCTGCCTTTCCGATCAGATCCCTGAAATCCTGTATCACTTCGGGAGTAATCTCCGTCCTCTCACCGGGTGCTTGAACGTCCGTCAACAGGCATCCTGCGGCGGCCATGACTTCTGCGATTTCCTGCATTACTGCATCCACTTCAGCCTTGCTCTGGAACACGAGCGTTATGCTGGTGCCGTTTTCATATCGTTCACTGCCCCATTCGATCATGTTGTCAAACGCCTGTACCTGAATGGGCATCCCCTGTGTCACGCTCGGATCGCTGTTGCCCTGCACTGTGTCCGACAGAAGAAACTTCAGGAACATCCAAGCGCCGTCCCGCTGCGAAGAATTTTGTGAAATGCCGTAGTAATCTGTACTGCTGATAAGCGGCCCTTCCGCCTCGGCCCCGGGATAGCCGGTACCGGTTATTTTCCCGCTGTAGAATTCCATCAGATTCGGATAATTCTCGAATGTAGAAATACCGGCATCCATGAAGAGAGTGGTTCCCGACTTTGTCTGTTCCATAACGGATTGATCTGCGTCCTGCAATTCGTTCGAGTACTTTTCGATCAGCGAAAAGTACTTGAGAAGTTCCTCCGGATGGAATTCTGCGACCCCGGTATCGGAGTTGAAATCGATATAAGAATCCGCAATGGCGGGGTACAGTCTGCCAAACATGGTTTGCCGGTCATCGTCGTAGAAGATGTGCTGCCAGCCTTTTTCGCGCGCGAGAACGGCTTCGAATTCTTCGACCGTCCATCCGGAAATATCCCCGAGTACTTCATCTGAACCGATGATCCCGCTGATCGAGAAGAACGGCGCAATCGTATACCGATGCCCGTCATTCTCCTGAGCTTCCCAGATGTTCGTTAAATAGTCCGACTCATCGAAGGAAGAGTCCCCTGCAATAAGGGTATTCAGATCAAGAAGCATGCCCTGCTCCGCATAATCGCCGGCATCCTTCTGACTGAGACAGATCAGATCCGGCGTATCGGCACCCAGAAGATCCGCTTTCATGCGCTTCTGGCCCTCATTCAACGCGTTCTGCCAAGATTCGGTATCGGTTATTCCCGTCGTATCGATATAAGCCTTGACCTCGATTCGGTATTTGGTCTGACTGTTATTGAAGAGGTAAACATTCTGCGCCAGCATGCCCGAATCCTCTGCCGTCATAACACCGACCGTAAGAGTTGTCCGGTCTCCGGAAGCCTTAGTACCGACCAGGCGTATGAGGCCTGCGGATATATCCGGATTTGCCTGCGCCGCATTTTCGAGCGAACCGGGAAGAAGAATCGTATTGCCACTCGCGAAAAGAACCGGAACGCCCCCTACTCTTGAGATTCCTTCCATCACATAGGACAAATAGATCGCAAGACGGTTGCTCGACGGATCAAACGTCACGAGCTTATCGCCCGTATCTATAACAAGTCCGTCGGATACCCCATTGCGGACGCCGTAAAGCTGTATCTCCGTGCCGGTAAGTCCCTTGAAGACCAGATTCTGATCGATTTTCCCGGAATCCTTATTCACCTTAACGAGTTCGACTTGATTGCTGTCACGAAACAGCGACACATAGAGGCCGTCCTGACTTGTAACGGCCAATGAAGTCGGATACATTCCCTCGGGTAAATTCATCTCATATCGAAATGCAAGCGAACTCGACAGGGAAAGAATACTCTGAACTTTAAGCTTGTCATTATCTCCAAGTATATAAAGATTGTTCTTGGAATCCATATCCCATGAAATCGCCTGAAATTGCTCAGAAATTGGCAGCGCGGTTTGATCCTGAACCACCTTCCCGGTCTGATCGATTCGCACATACGAGTACTTATAGGTCAAATCCTTTGAATTTCTCTCCATGAAAATAACAAGCAGACTGCCATCGGAACAGGCAAACGCCTTGACCGGATCGCCCGAAAATCCCTTGGAAACACAGCTACTGCCGATCGCATTTCCGTCGTAGTCGATGGAAGAAACATAAACATCCGACCCTTCATTCCACAGAAATGTATAACCGCTTCCGCTATTGAACGCATCCGTAATGTTGATATTAACTGTCGCATCGGGGTCGCCTGTTATTGCATTCAAAGCGCGGAGGAAGGATGGCGTATCCAGCCACATCTCCTTTTCAAAGCTATAGGACTGTTCCCCGTTATACGTGATTTCTGAAGATTTTTTAGCGCATGATGTCGTAAAAAGCAAACTCAACAGAAGAGAAACTGTCAGTAATACGCTGATGGAACGGATGCCGGAAGAAGCTTTATTGGTTCTCATTCATAACCTCCGTGCGATTCATTTGTTAACAGTTATTATACATCTAATAACTATGAATTAATCACACGGAATGACTAATTCTATGAAAAGAACCATGTGTATGGTTCGATTTCATCATGAAGAAGTCAATTCTTTCCTGGCAATGTTCAAGCGCGTTTCCACTCACTCCGCCTGCCCGGCATCTCCCTCCGCCAGCGGCAGCAGCTTCTCGATGAGGACGCTGTCATAGCGCTTCGCCTCCTCGTACATCGGATGATGCCCGCTGTTCTCGAACCAGATCAGCTCCTTGTACGGCGCATCCAGCAGGCCGTAATACTCCTCGACCAATGACGAAGGCGTGTTATAGTCATATTTTCCCTGCAGGAAAAAAACCGGAACTTCCAGGCTCGCCGCGGACTCCATCAGATTCACTTCCATCACCTGCGGCCAGAGCGTCTGCAGCGAGAACGGACTTCCCTGCCCGAAATGAACGAAATCCATAATGGTATATTCGGACGGCAGGATCCCGGGGATCACATAGATTGAACTGACATCGCTTCTCCCCACGGCCTCCCCGCCGAATTTGACGAGCCACTTGCGCTCCGTAATCACTTCCTGATACCAGTTCGGGTTACCTATAATCGTGGGATACTCGAAAGTCGCCGAGATCTGCTTCAGCTCCTTCACTGCCTGTACGTCGCCGGACTCCTTAGCCTTCTCCAGCGCATACGCGTACGAGATCTTCTCACCCCTGGCCGGACAGATTTCCTGTCCGCTGCCGGCATACGCGTAGATATACTCCGGATACTGCTGGACCGCCAGGATGCCCAGCATCGATCCCCATGAATGCCCGACAAGAAAGAGCTTAGGCTGGTCCAACTTTTCGAGAAGGTACTTCATCACCTCGCCGGTATCCTGCACCATCCGGTCGATCGTCATCATCTCCGGGGTAAGTTCATTGCTGTAAGATTTCCCGGTTCCCCGCTGCTCCCACACCACGACAGTAAAATACTTCTCCAATTCCGCGTGATTCGCACGAAAAGCCGACATCTCCGTCGTGCCCGGGCCGCTGTGCAGATATAAGAGAATCGGATTGTCGACATTCTCGCCCCGAATGAGCATCGTTTGATCGATGCCCCCGATCTCGACTGTCTCCAATACCGCAATGCCATTCTCTCCCGAAACGGGAACTACGAAAGCGATCGATTTCACCACGACAAAGACAAGGATCACCAGAGCCAGGAATCCGGCGATGAAGTAAAGCATGCGTTTGTTTCTCCGTTTGTTTCTCACTTGGCCGCGTACGGCTGGTCAAATCTCTTCTCATAGACACCATTGGCCTTGAGCTGTTGGTCCCAGTAAAAATTCAATAGGGGGGTGTGCGCCATAAGCCGGACAACGACTCTGGCGAACAGCCCCAGACGATCCATCGGAGTGGTCCGCTTCAGGAGTGACGCGTCAAAATGTCCCGTTGATCCCAGCGACGCACCGAGCTTCGAGATGAGCTTCTCCCTCTTCCTGTTCATCATCATTCCGCTTCCAAAGATCGCCGTTCCTATATATTGCGGACCGAGAATCGAGACAAGTCTCTCAAGATACTTCTCGACCGGCTTCGAGTGACTTTTCTCCGGAAATCCGGATTGGACGATGAATCCAATCCGAACCTTGGACATCCGCCCGATATAGGGCTCCAATGCTTCGAAAAAGGCCATCGTGACTCCCGGCATCGCGTCCGTATAGAGAGGGAACGCGACGATTAGCAGGTCGACGGTTGCGGCCTTTTCGGCAAACTGCCCCTGCTCGCGGACCTTCACGAGGATAGCATTCTCAACGATTGCGCCGGTGCTTCGAATCCCTGTCTCGAGCGCCTTGATGTATCCGGCGGTCGATCCCTTTTCGCCATGCGGCGACCCGTTACAGAGTAGAAATCGCATGAATGGCCTCCTCTCTTGACGTCCCGGTCCGCCCGGCAATCTTGAGCGTCGTCCGCAGATTGATCGACAGCCGGCGGAAGATCTCGTGAATATTCTCATAGTCCTCGTCCGAATTCTCCGACTCGACGAGCATGAACCCCATCTCCGGATATTTCTCATAGCGTTTCTTATGGTGCATCTCCCCGTCGACGAGCTCGAAGTACGGGTGTACCAGCGGGATCAATCGATCACACGTTTTTTTGGTAAGAGAGTTGATAAACCCCATCGACAACGGCGACAGGAAGAGGATGAGATCCGCCGCCATGATCTCCCGGTACAATTCCGGCATAGCATCCTTATGCATACAGATCCCCGGCGTCTTGACCCAGCAAGACCAGCAGCCGGTACAATAGCGGATATCCATATCCCGCAGGCGAAAGCTCCGGACATCCGCCTCACCGGCACGCGCCGCGATCGCCTCATTCAGTCCCGTCTCAAATTCCGCGAACCTCTCATCCGCGATTCCGTTAAGAATGACAATTCTTCTCACACGAACCTCCTTCTGTATCGTCCTGTATGGCCATAAATTCTTCGAATTTTCCCGCGAAAAAGGCCGTCGCGCCGATGATGTCTCTGCCTGTCTGCCCCAATACGCGAATCAAATCTTCGTTCGACGTCTCCGCCATCACCCCGGCACAGATCATCGCTGAGAGCCCGTAGGTGTAGACCGTCAATTTTTCGAGGATCGTGTCGATCTCCGCGTCGCTGAAGATCTTCATCGTCTTCTCCTTCTTCATTTGCGTCCGGTTAATCGCGAAAAGATTGTCATACATCGCCTTCCCGCGTGCATCCGCCAGAAAAATCGTCCGGTACACGACCTTGTTCTCCCTGGCAAACTCGAGCATGCCGATCCCGATGTTGAGGAAGAGGTTCTCCGTGTACTCACGCTCGGTGCAGCGCAGAAGTTTCTCAAAGGCGGTCTGTATCAGCGCTTCGCGCATCTCTTCGACGTTCGCGAAACAAGAGTAGATCGGGGCGGTCGATGAGCCGGTCACCGCGGCAATTCTTCGAACCGAGACCGCTTCAAGTCCTTCCTCGCGAAAAATTTCGAAAGCCGCATCCAGCAACATATCCCGGGTAAAAAAGGTATTCTTCGGCATGCTTTTCTCCTGTGAAATTAATATGACATCCGTTACCTAACACCTGTTATATTATCTGCAAAGGAAGAACCCGTCAAGGGCCCTTCCGCCGCCGTCGGTCAGATACCAGAGCTCGCGGGTCGCGTCTTTTCGAGAAATAAGCTCGAAGCCACGTGTGTAGAAGATCGTGTCGGCATCGGTCGTCGCGCGGAGGACCTGCGCGTAGCCGGTCGAATAGTCGATCACATATTCGGTCTTCATGCCGTCGGTCGTCTTGGCGATGCGGTTGGAGTTGGCATCGTAGGTGTAGGTTGTTGCCGTTATATCGGCGCCTTCGGTTACGGTCTCTCCGGTCAGGCTACTCGCAGGAATAGTATTAAGTCTAATTCGGCTATAAAGCTCCTACTTTACCAAGATATTAAGTTCGTTCACTATTACCTCAAGTCTGTGTTCCAGAGTAATAATCGAATCATCGTCTTGTTGTACACTATAAATATAATTACCAACATCCTCGTGCCATATCAAATCATATTGGGTACGGCCTTTGCGTAGTTTTATGATGCTATACCATATCCCATCAATTTTTTCCGCCATAATCATTTCAAATTTTTGGCCGAACAGTTTTGCAACAAGCTCATTTCCATCAATATAGTCAAAATTCACGAATTGAAATTCAATTCGATCTCTTTCGTGTTTGTTGATATATTTCACCAGCCGTATATTCATTTTTCGGCCTCCTATATTAGTCCTACCGACACATTTACACTTGTTCTAGAGCGTTGTGAACTTTCAATAATAGCTATGTAAATGTCATCACCAGATAATCCTGCATTTACTTGCTTTTGAACAATTTGCTCCCATGTAAGATTTGGTTCTGTTATGGCTAGTAACACAGCTTGGTCTCTATCTAACACTAAATCTCTAGCTTGTGTTCTAAACTGATTTCTCAAATTAAACGCTTGTATTGCCTGTTCTTCTAGTGATAAGTTGTTATCTATCATGTTGGGTATTTGAGATTCCTTGTAAAGATACCATTGTCTAGCTTCTTTATCGCTATATTTTTCAGGTTTTATACCACTCCCCTCCGCCGACGCTCCTGCCGCAGATCCCGCTGCGCCAAGAAACGCGCCTCCTGTAGCAAAACTCAATTCTGCAATATATTTTGCGATCTCTGCCCCTTGAGAATTGTTTGCGGAGTCAAGAATACTTGCTACTGACAAGGACAGTAATCCTAGCGTGCCCATAATCAGCGCCAAAAGAACCCATGAAACAACCGATAGTGTGAATATGGAGGCCATGATAACACAGATTATGCTGCCTAATGCGATGGCTACTCCATGCTTCGCGGCATTCCATAAGCCTCCTGTGTATTCACCCCAGTCGAACTTCTTTCCTTGATGCACTTGATCGAAATAATTGTCGGCGTAGATATTTGCTTCGTACCCCGCTCCTAGAACAGAGATAATCGCCACGCAGAGTTGCTCTTCTATCAGCGACACGGCATGTCCGCTCGGATCCCTGTATTTCACCGGATTTGCGTTCGCGAAAAGATACTTGTGAAGCGACATCGGATCGCTAAGGGACCCGCCGTACGTGTCCATCTGCGTGAAGCTGCCGGTGGCAGGGTTCATATACCTAGCACGGAGGTAGTACAGTCCGGTCGCGTCCTGCTGTTCGCCCTGGAATCCGTAGCTGTCGCCGGTTTGTCCGGCGCGGCTTACGGTATTGCCGAAAGCGTCGAAAACAAGGCTGTCTGTCACGGATCCGGTCGAATCGGTCAGGTAGCGGACGCTTCCGCCACCGTCGGTCAGATACCAGAGCTCGCGGGTTGCGTCTTTTCGAGAAATAAGCTCGAAGCCGCGCGTGTATAAGACCGTGCCGGCATCGGTCGTCGCGCGCAGTACCTGCGCGTATCCGGTCGAATAGTCGATCACGTACTCCGTCTTCACTCCGTCCGTCGTCTTGGCGATGCGGTTCCCGAGTGCGTCGTAGTTATAGGTTTCTGTCAAGGTGCCTGAGATACCGTAGGTGGTGGCCGCGGTCATGCGGTTCTGGCTGTCGTACGTGTAACTTGCGATCAGTATACCGCTTTGGATTTGTGAAACCAAGTTGCCGGCATCGGAGTAGGTGCTATTTACATTTCATATTGCCGCTCAATTTATTCATAAATTTTCCCTACATAGAGTAATGTCGCAATGAAATTCCAATCTATATTTTGAGGTAGCTTTTGTTTTGTATTATTATAATAACCATCCATATCTTCAATCCATGATTGTATTGATTCAAGATATGAACGTATAGTTTTACCTGTCCACTCGTCAGGGTTGTTATTTATATCATTAATTAATCTGTCGATAAATTTAACCAAATCTTCTCTAGTCTGTGTATTTTTTAAAGCCTCATTCATATCTATCCTCCACTAATCACGTAATTATGATACTCTGTCCATTACCCAGTTTTAGTTTAATTGATGTACCACCATTATTAGTAGTCATCTTCCACATTTGATCTGCAACTTCCTGTGATGTTGCCCATTGAACAGGAACACTGTTCAATTCAGCACCTCTAAAACTTGCTAACCGCCTATGATCTAACGTCCATATTGTACCGGCATCATCTTGCCAAACTCTAATTGTCGGTAAGTCTTCAGGCATTAAAGTGCCATTTCTTAATGCTTCTATATTATCCAAAACAGTATAGTTGCCAGTTTGATTTTTGATAGAACTTTGCATAAAGTGAATATCCTCAGGATTAAGTGTTTCGCTCGTTCCCTTAGCCGCACCCTCCGCCGCCGAAGCGCCTCCCGCAGATCCCGCTGAAAAAACGAATGTGAGGCTTCCTGTATAGCACAGTTGCGAAATATATTCTGCTGTCTCCGCTCCTTGCGGATTGTCTTGGGAAGCTAGTC
>Ga0209800_10002938_pt1 | contig 14261 bp, 13 predicted proteins | sample Higcelweek8metaG_FD_187174 | JGI IMG/M metagenome (GOLD analysis project Ga0209800, IMG submission 187174) | Freshwater pond sediment microbial communities from the University of Edinburgh, under environmental carbon perturbations - High... | ecosystem: Environmental > Aquatic > Freshwater >...
AGGCACAACGAAGCATGAAAGTTGTAGAGACGCATGTAGAGACGCAAGATCTTGCGTCTCTACTGGGGGCACCCCTGTATGGGTACCCTCGCAAGGGCAGGCACACAGGCCTGCCCCTACAGTTTCATATAAAAAAAAGAGAAAGTAAGGAACCAGCTGAGTTATGATCCATGACAACCTGACTGTAATTCTGGTAGAACCTCAAGGGCCTCTCAATATAGGGTCAATATGCAGAAGCATGATGAACTTTGGGTTCAAAGATCTCAGAATGGTAAACCCTTGCAGGGAGTATCGCTCTGAACAGGCAAGAAAAATGGCACTGAGTGCTCAGAATATGCTCTATGAAGCAACAATTTTCAACTCTCTTGGTGAGGCTCTCTCTGATTGCCACGTTGCCTTCGGAACAACCAGAAGATTTGGGAAATATCGAAAGAATTTTCTTACTCCTCAACCTGCCGGAGAGGCAATTGCAACCACCATTGAGGAGGGTATGAAGTGTGCCATTGTTCTTGGACGGGAAGACAGCGGGCTAAATGGTGATGAACTTGCCCTGTGCCACCACTTTATAACCATACCCACTGATGATGCTTTCCCCTCCATGAACCTCTCACACGCTCTGGGAATATTCCTTTATGAGATCTCTAAAGCTATAAGAGACCGGAAAGCAAAACCTGTTCCAACCAGAACACCAGCCACCATTGACTCTCTGGAACAGATGTACAGCCACATCAGAAAAACTCTGTGTGACATTGAGTTCCTTGATCCTCAGAACCCTGACCATCTGTTAAGGACATTCAGGAAAATTTTTGGAAAGGCTGGCCTGACAGATCGCGATGTGAGAATAATCAGAGGATTAATGAGTAAGATTGATTGGATAAATGATCAGAGAGATAAGCCAGCATTTCAAGACCATCTATCTTCAAAAATAAAGATCTCGAAAGCTTGTCACAGCAGCAGGGTAGAGCCTTTCAACAGGGCTTATAAACAAGAGGAGCAACGATGTTCAAACGATTGAAATTCATTATCTATACAAAACCTTTTATCGCATTTATCTACTTTTTTATCAGGGCATACAGCTATACCTTCCGTTTCAAGGTGGTGAACGAGAAAACCTGGCAGCAGCTTTTAAAAGATGGAAAAACAGTGTTGCTCTGTGGCTGGCACCAGCAGTTCTTTTCCGCAATACGCCACTTTAAGAGATATGCTGACTTTAACCCAGGACTTATGATCAGCCAGAGCCGCGATGGGGCGCTCATTGCAGGTGTTGCTAATCGAACCGGGTGGCACACGCCAAGAGGCTCCTCTTCAAAAGGGGGAAGAGAGGCGATGTCAGAGATGATTGACCACCTTAAATGTTATCGCTTTGGTGCCCAGATTCTTGACGGCCCAAGGGGGCCGATGGGAGAGGTCAAACCAGGCGTCATAAAGATGGCAAAGGAGAGTGGAGCCATCCTTGTTCCGTTCTATGTATCTTCTGATAAAGCGTGGTTTTTCAACTCCTGGGACAGGTTCATGCTGCCCAGACCGTTTTCAAGAGTTACCCTCAGTTTTGGAGATGAGATCTGCTTTGAACCGCCACAGACCAGAGAGCAGTTTGATGAGCAGCGGCAACATCTTGAACAGACCATGAGGGCACGGCTTTTTTTGCACTCTTTATCCAATCATTAAAGGTACTGGATTAACTGTGGAATCGTTTGAAAAATGAGTATAGAATAGTCATATTCTTGACTGGCATATTTGAATATATGGCTTTACCACGTCGTCTTGGCTAAAAGGCTCAAGGTATGAAATGGCATCTCTGAATTGAGCCATGTTCATCAGACTTACAGCCATACAGAGTGTAAGCTGCCGCTTAACAGTGATATCCCAGCCAGCCATGGCGAGGCTAGAGTTATCCAGATTCTCATCAGAACCTATCTGCTCAAAAGCCTCTTTAATAACAGAAACAGCACCCTTAAAATCCTTATGTTTCTGCAATAGCATGGCTAGTCCAAGATATGCCCGTGGATCAGGAGCATAGAAGAGAGCCCTCTCATACAGTGTTCTGGCAGTAATTTCCTGATGCTCCATCTTTGGATTCAGGGCATAATCCCCATGGCTGAATGTCATGGCAAGCCTTGATAAGAAATCGGCATGATAAGGGTAGAGTTCTTTACTGTCCACAAGTCTGACAGATAGAGCAAAATTTTGAACTGCTGAATAAAACGCATTTCGCAACGCCTCTCCAAAACCTCTAACCTGTTGAAAACTGAGATCTGGATCAATCTCAAACCAGGGTATATCCTCTATTTTGTGATCCCATATGCTCTTTTTCTCCCCTTTAGAGAAGCTCCTGGCAATGAGATCTGAAGCATGCTTGTAAAGCGCAGTTCCAGGAAAGAGTACAAGCATATAGGAGACCATGGCAAGAGGTGCTATCTCTCTCATCAGCTCAATGCTCTTGCCAATACTCTCCTTCGTTTCACCAGGGGAGCCGTAGATAAAATATGCCCTTGGCAGAATGCCAAAAGAGGCTGTCAGCTGAAATGCTCTGATTATGGTCTCATTTCTGAAGGGTTTTCCAAGTCTTCTTCTGATCTCTTCAGATCCGCTTTCAACTCCAAAACTGATCTGGATGCACCCGGCTTTGCGCATATTAAACAGAATCTCTTCATCTATGAAATCAACCCGTGAGATGGCTGACCATGTGATCTTGATGCCACGCTTCACAAATCGGGATATAATCTCCTGACACACCTCAATAACCAGATTTTTTCTCATGGTAAAAGTATCATCAGAGATAAAAAAGTGGGAACGCCCCCTGTTGTTAAGAAGCTCAATCTCATCAACAAACCATTTTGCCGAGTGAAATCTAACCCTGCTCTCTCCCCAGAAGTGAGGAGATCCACAGAATGTGCATCTGCCAGGACAGCCTCTGGAGAGAGAGATGTGTTCGAAATCAAACTCTTTTGCAGGGTGGGGCAGAGTATCCAGATCAGAGATCAGAACTCTGGAAGGGGTTTCAACAATCGACGGCTCTTCAGCATAAGGGTAGTCTGAACGGAACACCAATCCTCTGATCTCTTTTAGTCTATCTATGACCTGAGGATCTGTTTTCAGCTCACCTCTCTGTTGCAAGTTCAGGCTGCACCTCTCCTGAGAGCGCTTTCTGAGATAAGATGCCAGCTCAAGAAAGGTCTCTTCCCCCTCACCTCTGACAATGTAATCCAGTTGCGGGCACGCCCTGAAAAAGTAGTGTGGCTCAAAAGTGGGAGCAGGGCCTCCAAAGACAATGTGAATATCAGGATTGATCTTTTTTACTGCACCTGCACCATCTATTGCACAGTGGCGGTTTGCATTGAGCAGAGAAAATCCTATGATATCAGGTTTCTCATCCACTGTAATCTTTACGAGATGGTCTAAGGGTTCACTCAGTGGTGCAAGGTTGACAATCTTTATCTCAAACCCGCTCTCCATCATAAGTGAGGCTATATAGTAGAGTCCCATGGGAACTGTCATGGCATCATCATCTGTGATTCTCACATCAAGACAGGCAGGATTGACAAGAAATATTTTCATATATTCAGGGTATTTTTTTAAAGAGTTATGAAGAGCTGGTTGTAGAGACGCAATATAATTGCATCTCTATGAATTGCTGATTTGCCTCTCTGCTTCTGTTTCAATCACGCTTGGCAGTTATATGAGGAGACAATGATCTGGTCAAGATTCCGTTTCGGGACGTGGTGCACTCCGTTGCTGTCGCGCCAGTAACGGATGTTACCATCAGCAGAAATCTGCTCCAGCACCACCTGTTCAACAGGCTTGCCAAGGGCGATAACAAGAAGCACCTCATGGCTCGGATCAATGTTGAGGCATGACCTCAAGTTTCTCTGGTGGATTGATGCAATCATACACCCTCCAAGTCCAATCTCCCGTGCACCAAGCAGAATTGACTGAGCTGCAATGCCATGGTCACAACGGAAGTTGTCGGTAATGGATCTGTCCCCCATCACAACAATATAGGCTGTGGGCTTCTCCCCCTCTTCCGGGCCATTCCAATCTTTTAGATATGCTGCCCATGCAAGGCAGGAGAATATCCGTTCGTTAATGGCAGGGTCAACAGAGATAATATACTTAAGGGGCTGGAGATTGGCTGCTGAAGCTGAATAGCGGGCAAGATCAATCAGCTCTCTTAATGTCTTCTCTTCAATCTTGAAAGATTGATCAAACCTTCTGAAACTTCTGTTCTGTTTTATAAGCTCAGATAATGACATGATGTCTCTCCTTAACAGTTGAATTTTTACTGTGAGAATAGATTCTGACTTGCATCTTCCGGGATGGCCGAATCAGACCATGACCGTCTGGCAATGATTTCATGAAGAGTGTGCCTTGCACTCAACAGGTTCAAATTGTGGCATGTTGATATCTATCCACTCAAGTATTTTGTCAAACTCGTCAGCAATCTCCTTCAAAGCCTTACCACGATGACTCACATGGCTTTTCTCCTCCATGGAGAGTTCTGCAAATGTTTTCTTGTAATCAGGGTAGAAAAATAGAGGATCATATCCAAAGCCACTCTCCCCCTTTGGCTCATCAACAATAATCCCCTCACATCTCCCCTGATATGTCAGGGCTGCACCGGTTGGCACTGCAATGGAGATCACACACTCAAAGGCAGCATTGCGGTTTTTTTCTACCCCCTTACTCTCAACCTCCTTCAGCTCCTGTATCAATTTTCTCACATTCATCTCATCAGTAGCATCTTCTCCTGCATAGCGTGCTGATCTAACCCCAGGTCTTCCGTCAAGCGCCTCAACAAGAAGACCTGAGTCATCTGCCATTGCAGGATAGCCAAGAACTCTTGCGGCAAATGCCGCCTTCTTATAGGCGTTCTCATCAAAGGTATCGCCATCCTCTTCAATTTCAGGAATGGGGCCAAAATCATCAAGATTTTTTATCTCAACAGGAAAATTCTTTAACATATCTCTTATCTCCCCTGTCTTTCCTCTGTTTCTTGTTGCAAGCACTAAAATGTTTTTCATTATCCTCTCCAGGTAATTTTCTATAATTTACAGAAACTCATGGTTGTCATAATCAGGATTGCCAGGATTAGAGTAGAGACAGTATCTCTTCTAAATTCTCTTTATCCCTACATTGCCACTATCCCGGCTCCTTGATAAGGTCACTATCAATAATAATATGATGTGATATCAAAAATAAATGTCAAAACAAATATATTTTTTGAAAAATAACCTTTCAACCATTAACCTGAAGAGGTATAATACAAAAAATTGTATGGATTTCTGCTGATCTGAATGGATCAGCAGGCTATGTTATTTTTATAATTTTTCTATTTTTATGACAACAAGGAGTTTTTAAATGAAAAGATACCGTATTGTAATTGTTGGAGTATTATGTCTCTCTATCATCTCCTGTGCAGGAACAACAAACCAGCAGACCAAAACCGGGCAGGGAGCGCTTGTGGGTGCAGGTGTGGGAGCACTGCTTGGTCAGGTCATTGGTGGTGATACCAAGGGAACTCTTATCGGAGCTGGCATCGGAGCTGCGCTTGGTGGCATTGCAGGCAATCAGATCGGCGCATATATGGATAGACAGGAGCAGGCTCTCAGAGATGTTGTTGTCGAGTCTGAAGATATTACAGTGACAAGAACCGAGAATGTCCTTACAGCCACTTTCCAATCCAGCATGTTCTTTGATACTGGTTCTGATGTGCTGAAAGCAGGTGCCTATTCAGAGATGGACAGGGTCTCAGGTGTGCTAAGAGATTATCCCCAGACCAGAATCAGGGTCGAAGGCCATACAGACTCCAAAGGGTCTGATGTATATAACCAGGCTCTATCCCAGAGACGGGCACAATCTGTTGCCAACGCCCTTACTCAGAGAGGGGTGAGCCCTTCGAGAATGGAAGTTGTTGGTTATGGCGAGTCTCAGCCGATCTCTTCTGATGATGCGATGAATCGCAGAGTCAATATTGTAATTATTCCTATTCAGGCATAACTGTAATGATTCTGCATTTACAGAGATAATGAAGATTAAAATGCAGGGCACTCACTGCGGGTGCCCTCACAAGGGGGGCAGGCACACAGGCCTGCCCCCTACAGTTTCATATAACCACCATGCCCTGACGGCACAACGAAGTATGAAAGTGTAGAGACGCAAGATCTTGCGTCTCTACGGGGCACCCACCTGTGTGTGTATCCCTAGACTTTCATATAAAAAATCAACATGGCGGATCACGCTCTAACTTAATGATTTCAGTATTCTCTCCTGCTCGTCAAGCACCTCATTCAATATGGTTATGCTGGTCATTGGATTCATGATAACGCTTCTTAGAACCACCACCTCATCATCCCTATCAGATTCATCAACTGCCCCCCTATAGGTCATTCTGGTGCGGGAGACAAAACTCTTACCTGCCTCCCGCTGTTTTCTCTGCAGCGCGATATTGATCTTATCAACCTTTTCGTTAAGCACCCTCTTCTGATCTGCATCTGCTCTCTCAAGCTGCTCTCTTAACTCAGTCGGTACAATGCGATATGTGAGGATATTGAGTTCCGGCTCTGTTATCAGTTCAAACAGCTCTCTTTTTCTGATAGCCTCTGCAAAGAGCTTTGCCGTTTCAATGCCATGGTCAATCATAAGGGCATAACCTCTTGTTCCCATGATCTTAAGTGCACTGTCCAGAATCAGGGAGTTTGCCTCTCTTGACCCCTCAAGTGTCTTTATCCCGAGATCCACACTTCCCTGACGGTTCACATAGTTTGAATGGTAGGCAATGTGATCCATGGAGAGTGGATCACGGAAAAAGACCATACCACATGTCATGGGCATGAAAAACTGCTTGTGGCCATCAATAGTGACAGAGTCTGCCATCTCAATCCCTTTAAGTTTATGAGCATATTTTTCAGAGAGCATGACAGGGCCTCCCCAGGCTGCATCCACATGAAAATTTATTCCATGCTCCTGACAGAGATCGGAAATTTCATTGAGAGGGTCAACAATGCCTGTTTCTGTAGCTCCTGCCACACCTACAACTGAGATTATACCGGTTCTTCCCTGCCGTTTTATCTCTTTGATTGTTCTGGATAGCTTTATCACATCCATCCTATGCTCACCATTAACATCAATTGGTATCACATTTCTATTGCCAATACCCAGGATACCACCGGATTTCTTCAGTGAAAAGTGCCCCCTTCTGGAGACCAGTAGCACTGCATTGTCCAAATCATAGGCACGCAGTGCCTGTGCAAAACCTTCTGCTTCAATGCCATCAAAGCGATTAATATTGTCAATGCTCTGACTGCCATACGTTGCGCTGTTGCATCCATATCTTTTGATCTCAATATCTGTATTGCCACCAAACGGTCTAAAAAAACGGTTACGTGCAACCCACAGGGCGGTCAGATTGGCAGTGGTACCCCCGGTTGTGAAAGAGCCAAGGGAGGTGTCAACGTTCTGAACATGCTTATGATAGAACTGCTCATCAAAACCGTAGATAAGCCTGTGGATCTTTGCAAGTACCTGTTTTTCCAGGACAGAGAGCACCTTTGAGGTCTCAAGCTTAATCACATTCTGGTTGAGTGCTGCAACAATAGCCTTGAGATGTACCATGAAAAAGGGGATGGCAGCTGTCATGTGGCCAACAAAGTAGGGAGATGCCACATTGACAGCTCTTGGAGCAATCTGGGAGATGATATCTGAAATCACCTCTGCAAGTTTCTTTTCCGGGTCAGGATTGATCACTGTATCTTTAAAGCTCTCTGTCAACTCCTTTAAGCTTATCTCTTCAGTTACACCGACATTCCTGTTGAGAAACTCATGTAGACCAAAGAGAATCTGCTCCATGTATTTTACAAGGATCTCCTTGCAGTCATCATCTTCAGGTCTTATGAATATCCGCTTGAGGCGTTCCCAGTCTGCAACTAATTTGGATTGTTTAGGTTTATCCATTTATATAGCCATCCGATCTTTTTTGATTTATATATCCATCTGGTGATATAGCCACTCTTCAAGGTTTCTGATCTGAGTATCTACCTGAAAGTATGAGGCTCTGGCAATTTTGAGCAATTTTTTTGTGCCGGGATAATAATTTTTATGGGGGTAAGAAGCAATGGAACGGTGTCAATGGGCAGGCAGCAGTAAACTTATGAAGCTTTATCATGACCATGAATGGGGTGTGCCAGTTCATGATGATCGCCTTTTGTTTGAATTTCTCACCCTGGAGGGTGCACAGGCTGGTTTGAGCTGGAGCACCATTTTGAAGAGAAGAGAACATTACAGAGCAGTATTTGACAATTTTGAGGCTGATAAGGTTGCAGCGTGGTCAGCTGAAAAGGTTGAAGAGCTGTTGCATAACCCATCCATTATCAGAAACAGGGGGAAAATTGAGAGTGTTATTTCCAATGCCAGGGCTCTCCTTGAGGTGCAGCAGTATGGAAGCTTCAACAGGTACATATGGTCATTTACGCATGGAGAAAGCATACAGAATTACTGGAAATCCCATCTGGAAATCCCCGCTTATACGTCAGAATCCTCTGACATGAGCAGGGATTTGAAAAAGCGGGGGTTCAAATTTGTTGGTCCCACCATCTGCTATGCATTTATGCAGGCTGTCGGAATGGTGAACGACCACACGGTTGACTGTTTCCGGCACAGAGATATTTCAAAGCTAATTATCAGGTTCTGAATTTACCCACCATTGATTTGAGTTTTGATGAGAGCGCAGAGAGGTCATTTGAGCTTGAGTCAAGCTTGGCACTTGAGTTAGAGAGTTCTGATGTGTATCTGTTCACCTCTGCAATATCCTTTGCAATCTCTTCTGAAACAGAGGAACTCTGTGCCACATTCTGATTTACCTCCTCAATGCCAATGGATGCCTGGGAGATGTTCTCTGCAATCTCCCCTGTTGCTGAGGATTGTTCATCCATAGCAGTAGCTATATTTTTCACAATATCGTTGACTTTGCCAATCACCTGGGAGATTTCACTTATCTCAGTTACACTTGCCTCTGTTGAGTTCTGGATATTATTGATCTTTGCCTTGATCTCCAGAGTGGCGTTGGCGGTCTGTTTGGCAAGCTCCTTTATCTCATTGGCCACAACTGCAAACCCTTTGCCTGCGTCTCCTGCTCTTGCAGCCTCTATGGTTGCATTGAGGGCCAGAAGATTTGTCTGGCCGGATATGTCTGTAATCACCTCAGTCACCCGTGTGATATCTTTTGCAGCCTTACCAAGGGTAGTGACGCGCTCCACAGCCCCTTCTGATCTGTTCACAGCCTCAGCCGTTATCTGACGTGCCTGTTCAGAGCTGGTTGCAATCTCATTTATTGTGTTGGTCATCTCTTCTGCTGCTGCTGCAACCACGTTGATATTGGTAGCTGCCTGTTCGCACGCAGCAGCAACCGAAGACATGTTGGCACTCATCTCCTCTGCTGCCGCAGCAACAGTCTGAGATCTGCCGGAGAGTACGACAACTCCATTGGACATGTCGGCAGAGATTCTGGAGAGTTCTCCGGCTGAGGTATCAACAATTTCTGTATCAGATGAGATATTACCAATAAGAGTCTGGAGCTTCTCCACAAAAATATTGAACCAGCTGGAGAGTTCATCAATTTCGTCATTATATCTCAGTTTGATCTTAAGGCGTTTGGTGAGATCCCCTTCTCCTTCAGCAATATCTTTGAGCATTGCAACTGTATGTTTGATCGGTTTTGTAACAACGATGTATAGACAGAAAATGATGGTCAGAATCAGGGCAACAAGAATGGAGAGCGAGATTATAACCTGGGAGGTGATTGACTTTTTCATGTTCTGACCAAAAAGCTCATTAAACTGAGCAATGGCAAGATCAGTCTGCTTCTGTCTCTGATCAATCTCCTGTTTGATCAGATCTCTTGTGAAATAGATTCTGATACTTCCAACCTTCTCATTTTCATGAACTGCATCTCCTGCAACCGAAAGCTCTTCGTGAAGTTCAATCTCATCTGGAATTTTGTCTCCCACAGCAATCTCAGGATTTTTCCAGGCTGATGTAAAGGGTTTACCATCTGCGTCAAGAACTTTTATTGCAATAATCCCATCTATCTTGAGATAATTCTCAAGAAGGGTGGAGAGTCCTCTCTGATCAAAGTTATAGATAAAATTCTGAGTGACGTTCCTGCATATTTCCGTATTCACCCTGACACTGTTAATCAGCGATTCATCCAGTTTTACTGAATCAGCCTCAAGCGATTTTTTCTGTGACTCTTCAAAATTGGAGATAATCAACCTGGACATGGAAAGTTGCATATTGATAGCAATAAGGCTGCTTACCACCAGAAGAAGCAATACAATTACACTGCATACCAGAGATGTTTTAAAAGAGATGCTGTAGGTTCTTTTCTTACCAGTAATTTCCATATCAACTGCTCCTTAATCATTTTTTGGTCATACTTTAATATCATGACAGGTCAACATGCAGGGCAAAATATTAGATTTAAAGAATATGGATAAAAGAGATATCAGTTTTTCTTCCATCTTTCAAGCTTTTCAAAAGCTCTTTCAGCTGCATTAAAGATATCAAGAAGACGGACAGGTTTTTTGAAATAATCTTCAAATCCTGCCCCCTTACACTCAGCAAGTTCAAAGTGTGATGCATATCCGGTAATAGCATAGATAATTGTCAGCGGGTTTCTCTTTATAATCTCTTTGCAAAGCTGGACTCCATTCATCTCTGGAAGATTCAGATCCATGAACATTACAAGTATTGTATCCTGATCAAGAATTTTAAGTGCCTCAGAAGGCAACCCTGCTGTGAATACCTCATACCCTCTGGTAGTAAGAGCTGATTTTAACAGTAAACATATGGACTCCTCGTCATCAATTACAAGAACTCTCTTCTCAATCATTACACGCCTCTCCTGAGAGCCATGGTATATAAACCCACAGCCGATAAATATTTTTTTGTTAAATCAGTTCAATCAAAATACCTCTTTTTTTTCAATTAACTTAGTTGGCACATATACATATTTCTCAATAACAATTGCAATATATATTTTTTTATAATATATGTATATCCTCAAAGTCAACACCTATCAAGTACTTAGCCTTGTCAAGATTGTCTGAATCAGGATATTCAGGATGAAAAGATTTACAGGATACAAATCCTTATTCATCCTGTAAATCCTGGCCATCCTGATTCAGACAGATGCTCATATGCCTGAAAAACGATAGCAAGGTGTCGTTTTTGAGTATATCTCGTTTATAACGACCATGCCCATACGGACACGATGAATTTAAGGATTACCTGAAATGGATTTCAAACGCATGTCCTCCAATATTGAAGTTGAGGAGGAAGATTTTATTGATCTTCTTGAGCTGCTGCTGGAGGTCTCCTTGAACGATCTTGACAATTTTCAAAGAGAGCTGGCTGCTGGAAACCATAGAGAAGCTGCCATGGCAGCTCACTCCATCAAGGGGGCATCCGGGAATCTTGGATTAACAGATATGTCACTGATTGCAGCAGAGCTTGAAAAGGCAGCAAAGAGCGAAGATCAGAGCAGGATACCTGAAAAAGTAGCGCTCTTAAAGCAGGAGTTAAGTAGGATTTCAGATGCACTATCTCATAAGCATTAGCAAAGAGAGCTCCTCATCCATCTTCTCTCTTCTATCTGGCTCTCTTGAGACCATAAGATAGAAAAAGCTCCTCTCCATTAATGGCTGTCCTGTGTGCCACCTCAGAGATGGTGGTTCCAAGAGTTCCTGACACTGCAAGGGCCACCAGAAAGATATTGCAGGGCTCATTCCACCCCATCTCATACAGCTTGGCCGATGGGGTGAACTCTGATGGGTTGGGTGCTCTATTGCGGTTAAGCAGAAGAGATGGTTCTGAATGAGGAGCAGCGTCAGGCCAAAGGCGTGGCTCCTGCAAATGCTGTTTATCCGGTAGAAGAGATGGTTCTGAATAAGGAGCAGCGTCAGGAGCTGAACCATCAATTTCAATTTGAACTGGATAGCGTGGCAGAATGGCAGGAGAGTCTGTCTCAATGAGCAGCCTGTGTGGAGAGACAGCTTTCAGTGATTTTTTCACCTTTTTATTGCCAGGGTGGGTTACTGAACCGGAAAAAGAGATATAGAGACCATATTTTTCCAGCAGAGGCACCATATCTGCCGAACCAGAGTAGGAGTGAATGATCCCCCCTGCCTTCAGGGGGGCCATCTTCTTGAAGATTCTGATAAGAGTATCCCACCCTTTGCGAACATGGATGGAAACCGGTATTCCTAACTCCTTTGCCATGCCCATCTGGGTTTTAAAGATCATCTCCTGTTTTGTCTGATCAACATTTTTAAGAAGATGATCCACTCCGATCTCACCCATAAGTGCCCCTCTTCCTGCAAACTCTTTTTCAAGAAAGCTCTCCAGATTTGCAAACCACCTTGCTGAAACATCCTCCACAAACCAGGGGTGAACTCCGAAACAGGGCACCACATTTTCATACCTTGAGGCAATCTGAGCAACAGAGTGCCAGTCTGACTCCTTTGTGCCGCAGCACACAATGGTTGTACCTTTGCTCTTTTGCCACCGTGCCATTATTCCATCAAGATCCCACATGATTTCAGGCTCCTGAAGGTGGCAGTGAGAGTCAAAAAAGCGTAAGTCAGGATCAGAAGGGAAGCTACTCAAGTTCACTGGTCTCATGTCCAAGCTTTCTTGTCATCAGTCGCTCAATTGCATTGGCCGGGGTGCTCTCTTCATACAGAGCCATATAGACTTCGTTGATAATGGGAAGTTCAATATTGAGTTTTCTGGCAAGATTATAGACAGACTTTGTATTTCTCACCCCTTCTGCAACGGTGAGCCTCTTCTCCTGTATCTGAGCTATGGTCATCCCCTGACCCAGCTGCTTTCCAACAGTGTAGTTACGGCTCAGATCGCCTGTGCAGGTAAGAATCAGATCCCCCACACCGGAAAGGCCTGCAAAGGTGTGGGGATTGGCACCCATTCTCATTCCAAGGCGCCTGATCTCGGCAAGTCCTCGGGTGATAAGGGCAGCTCTTGTGTTGAGCCCCAGATTCATCCCATCCACAAACCCTGCTGCTATGGCAATGATATTTTTAACAGCTCCTCCTATCTCAAGGCCGATGGGGTCATCATTAACATAGACCCTGAAGTATTCTGTGGCAAATATGTGCTGCACACGGGTGGCAATCTCAATATTTTTTGAGGCCACGCTTATGGCAGTTGGCACCTTCTGCGCCACTTCCCGAGCAAAGCTTGGGCCTGAAAGCACCACAATATGATCCTCGTTCAAAAACGGGATAGCCTGGCAGATAACTCCCATCATTGTTAGATATGTACCATCTTCAATACCTTTGGATGCTGTGATTATAATGGTATCTGGTGAGATAAACTCTTTCATGCGGGTTGCAACCTGACGCATTGTATGGGATGGAACCACAATAAGAAGGGTGGTGTTGGATCTTACCACCTTCTCAAGGTCGTTGGTAGGGGCGATATTTGAGGAGAGTTTTATGCCGGGCAGAAAGAGTCTGTTCTCGCCATATTCCATAATATCTGCTCTCACCTCTGGCTCATATACCCACAGATCCACTTCATGCCCTTTTTCAGCCAGAAGATTTGCAAGGGCTGTGCCCCAGCTTCCGGCACCTATCACACCAATTTTCTGGTCTCTGTTATCACTATCTCTCATTATTATTCTTTTATCCTTCTGGGAAGTGATATATCTCATCTGCCCACTGTTTCTAATTTTTTTAGCAATTGACATATTTCTGACTCATATGATAGTGACAATCTTCTTATCAGCTCTTATCAGCAGTGAGCAATCTTAACAAATCTCTTCTGTCTGATCTGATAATGGAGTGTCCGGGGGATTTCTACCTGATCTTGGTGGTAAAAGCAACTGAGTGGCCCCTTTTTTGTCTTTTCAGGTGCAGAACTGATCTGGTTTCTGTGCTCTACCGACCATTGGAAGAGTATATTATGGAAAATTGTAACTACTCAGGCATCTACTACAGTTTTATAGAAATCATCCGATTAAAGCAACTAAGACAGCAATTCTAAATTTGAAGTTTTATCCTGTTTTAGGGATTTTGAGTTGTTCTAACATAAAGCTCATCAGATGATCCCAGCTATTAAAGAAAAGGTGTAACTACTCAGGCATCTACTACAGTTTTATAGAAATCATCCGATTAAAGCAACTAAGATATTAACCTGGAGAAAACATCATGCAACTGCACATTCCTTCTGAAAAAGAGATTCGTGAA